>Ga0189290_100065_pt1 | contig 102362 bp, 105 predicted proteins | sample UW140minimetaG_FD_130318 | JGI IMG/M metagenome (GOLD analysis project Ga0189290, IMG submission 130318) | Marine microbial communities from the Costa Rica Dome - UW140 mini metaG | ecosystem: Environmental > Aquatic > Marine > Oceanic > Photic zone | place: Costa Rica: the Eastern Pacific...
TGTCGAACTCTTTTAAAATCTTTGCAATCTGTTGTGGTGAAAATTTACTCTTTCTCATAATACTGTTTAAAATTAAGATAATTATTCTACTTTTAAACAGTTCCGTTTTAGGGGAAGCTTACATTACATTTTCTGCTGTAGTATCAAACATGCCAGGAGCAAAACGTAATTCTTCAAAACCTTTATATTTAATGTTTGGAGCAAAATCTAGAGGTAAATCAATTTTTTTATATCTCCAATCAATTGGAGTTTTTAAAATAACACCTTCTTTATTTTGAGCGTTAGAAATGAGTAAACCAAAAAAGAAAAAGAAAGCAACAATGTTTAATTCATATTACACATAGCATTTATTGTTTTTTATGATAATAATAAGATATTAGTTGTTATACATAATTATCATGTTCCCAATTAAAATTTAAAGGCTTTTCCTTTCTGTTTTTTAGTTTCTCCAACATAGGAATATTCAAAAACATAAGAAGAATCTGTTGTTGTTAAAATTTTTAAATGAATATCTTTATGTTCTGCCATACTTTTTGGGTTAATAGTTGTAAAAACTACTTCGCAGTCATTTATCCATCTAACTTCAGAAGAGTCGACTTTACCATTATAAGTTTCTATTTGTAAAGTTTTGGTTCTTACAAATGACGATTTAAAAGTTTGCCCATTAATCATTACCTCACTCTTAAAGTTGCCAATCTTAAAATCTTTACAATCCCGCTTGGGAGTTGTAATACAGCTTGAACAAAATAAAAGTAAAATAGTAAATGCGAATAATCGTTTCATAAAAAAGAATTTCAAACAAATTTAATGAATATATAAATTCAGTCATTTACAATTTCAATATATCTGGTTAAGATTAAGAAATCATATTAAAAAGAGACTACTCTATAAATCGTGTATTTGAAAAATTTATGTATAATGTTTCGAATACGCAAAATTTGAAAAATGAATTTTAATAGAAAATATAAAAATGTGATTTTTGATAGAAATTAGAAAAACTCTTTATCTGAATTAAGAATTTTGAAAATTTGAAAAACTACCATCTTTATAAAAAATGACGATGCGTTCAATTTCTTTTTTTTCTGAACTAACTATTTTTTGAGTTTCTATATTTTGAGGAGATTCAATTTTTGATTCTGCTTTCGAAAATAAATTTTGTTCTTCTGAAAATAAATTTGAATTTGTATTTAAACTTTTATGGTGCTCTTTATTTTGATTTGGAAGAGTAGGTTGTGTTTCAATTTTTGGTTCAACATTTTTCTCAATTGGAAATTTTCCTTTTCCATTCATAAGCCAATATAATTCTACTTCAGGAAAAGAGGAGAGTACTTTTAAAACAAACTCTAAACTTGGCTTATTTCTACCAGATAGTATATGTGAAATACTAGAACGTTGTACTCCAATTTTCTCAGCAAAAGAAGAGGCGTTTTCACCGTAATATTCAATGACTTTTTTAAGTCTTTTAGTAAATTCTTCGTTATTTAACATGGTGTTACATTTGTAAACAAGTTAAGCTATGTATTGATGTTTACAAATGTAATGTTTATATTTGTAGTATCATAATAATAGGGGTGAATTCTTAAAACGCTAATTTTAAATATAATTCTTCACTTTAGATCACACTTGTTAAGTATCTGAATATTAAAAATTTGTATATTTTATATGTTCTATTATGAGGATTTCTCAATAATTAAAGCAAACATAGATTACTTAAAAATCTTATTGTATACAATCGTAAACATTAACCACGAAAAAACACGTTTACATTTGTAAATAAACATGTTTACATTTGTAAATTTATTAATGTTTACATTTGTTTACCTTATAAAACTTATATGACTTTAAACAACTTAAAAAAACATTATAAAGAGCATAAAGAACAACATCTTTTTGGGCGTTATATTTATACGGATCATATTAAATTTCTTTTAGAAAAACATGCTAATAATTTTAAAATAGACATTATAGGAGAGTCTGTTTTAGGAGAAAATATTCATAGTATTACTTTAGGTAACGGCTCGAATAAAGTGTTGATGTGGTCTCAAATGCATGGTAATGAATCTACAACTACAAAATCTATTTTTGATGTATTAAATACTATAGAGGGGGATAATAAGTTTTCTAAACAGCTTTTAAAACATTGTACTGTTAAAATAATTCCTGTATTAAATCCAGATGGTGCAAAAGCTTATACGCGTATAAATGCTAATAAGGTTGATTTAAATAGGGATGCTCAACAATTATCTCAACCAGAAAGTAAAGTACTGAAAGACTGTTTTGATGCTTTTAAACCTCATTATTGTTTTAACTTGCATGGACAGCGTACTATTTTTAATGTAGATAATACAGGTAAACCAGCTACTGTATCCTTTTTGTCTCCTGCTCAAGATGAAGCTTGTAGTGTTACTGAAACTCGTAAAAGAGCCATGTCTATAATTGTAAAAATGAATAATGTATTACAGTCGCAGATTCCAGGACAAGTGGGTATTTACGATGATGCCTTTAATATTAATTGTGTTGGAGATATGTTTCAGACGCTTAATGTGCCTACTGTTTTATTTGAAGCTGGGCATTATGCTAATGATTATGATAGGGAAGTAGTGCGTGAGTTTATTTATCAATCACTTATAGTGGCTTTAAATGCTGTTGCACTAGACGAAATTGATATTAATGATTATAAAGATTACTTAAACATTCCAGAAAATAAAAAATATTTTTATGATGTCATTATAAGAAATGCTTTGGTAAATGGTGAAAAAGAAGATATAGCTGTGCAATATCAAGAAAAACTAGAAGAGAAAAGCTTAAATTTTATACCTACAATAATAAAAATTGGAGGTTTAAAAAGCTATTATGCTCATAAAACCATTGAAGCTTATGGTGCTATTGTTTTAGATGAGGAAAATAAGGAGTTAAAATTGGGTAACGAAATCGATTTCGTAAAAGTTAACAATGTAAAATTATCATTAAAAATCTTAAAATCTTAAAATTCAATGTTTATTATTCAGTAATATTGTGGTATTTTTGCTTTATATTTAATAAAAAACAAAAATGGCAAAATTTAAATTAGACGAAATTGATCATCAAATTCTTGATATGCTGATAGATAATACAAGGGTGCCTTTTACAGACATTGCTAAAAAATTATTGATCTCGGCAGGTACTGTGCATGTAAGGGTTAAGAAAATGGAAGATGCGGGTATTATAAAAGGGTCTTCGTTAACATTAGATTATAAAAAACTAGGATACTCCTTTATAGCATACGTAGGGGTTTTTCTTCAAAACACATCGCAAACAACCTTTGTTTTAGAGCGAATTAACGAAATTCCATTTGTAACCGTCGCTCACGTAACAACAGGGAAATTTAATATTTTCTGTAAAATTAGAGCGCGTAATACAGAGCATGCTAAGGATGTTATTTTTATGCTTGATGATATTGAAGGAGTATATAGAACCGAAACAATGATTTCTTTAGAAGAAAGTATTAATGATAAAAAGCGTTTAATGCACGATATTTTTAGAGAATTATAATCTCTAGTTTTAACAGTATATTGTAAAACCTTTCGATACATCGAAAGGTTTTTTTATTACATTTATTCTTTAATAAAATATATGTTTATGAATGCTACCCAATTACAAAAAGATGAATTTATACCATATTTTAATAGTTATATAAAACAAGCAGGAGTAGTAGGTTTAATTGAAGGGTTGCAAGATGGAATGAATGCAATGATTACTTTTTACGAAGGGATAGAAGAAGGGAAGCATGAGTATCGTTATGCTGAAGGAAAATGGACAATAAAAGAGATTATTAATCATTTAATAGATTCAGAGCGTGTTTTTTGTTATCGTGCTATGCGTTTTGCTAGATGTGATAAGACAAATTTAAGTGGTTTTGAAGAAAACCATTATGCAGATGCTAGTAAAGCTAATAATAGAAGTCTGCCTTCTCTATTAGAGGAGTATAGGTTTGTAAGGCAATCAACGATTTCATTATTTAATAGTTTTGATAATGATATGATGCTTAATAAGGGCCTTGTAGGAGGAGGAGAAGTGTCTGTAAGAGCATTAGGTTTTTTAATTATTGGGTATGAAAAACATCACAAAAGTGTAATTATAGAACGTTATTTGTAGTGTTTTTAATTATTGTTATTAAAGTTGATTATTATATGACCTTCATTATTTAATTCTAGGACATCTTTTGTGTAAAAATTGGTCATTGTGTAATGTAATTTACTGCTAACTTTTACTAGAAAGATAGTGTCTTCTGTTTTTATCTCTACAGCTTCGATAGTTTGATTTTTATGATCGTCGAAAACAATGATATCTTTGTCTCCGTATCCGTCAGGGTATTTTTGGGTTAATAAGTTTAAAACTTCAGGTGTTAATTTTTTATAATCTACTATAACTCTTTTCATAACAACTATACTTTTAAGTTAATAATTACTTAGGTGGAGCGTTATTGCTTGGTAATCAGTGTTATAAAGTTACGTTTTTTTTTTTTTTTTTGTTAAAATGTGATTTTAAGAGTTGTAAAAATTAAAGGCCTCTATTATTAAATCATTGTTTACTATGCAGTTGATTTTTGTTTCACTTATATTCTTAAGCAAGACAAAATTAATATTACCGTGCTCATTTTTCTTATCGTATTTTAAGAGTCCAATAATAGGGTTGTGATCTTCAATTTTAATATCTACGTGACCATAAATAGATTTTATGGTATGCTTTATGTCTTCATTATCTGTAGAAGGGAAATTTAGAAGCTTGGTGGATAGATAGGTTGCTAGAATCATCCCGATTGCAACTGCTTCTCCATGCAATAATGTTTCGCGTTCTGGATGGCTTAAAAAATGAGATTCAATAGCGTGTCCTAATGTGTGTCCATAATTTAAAGTTTTACGTAAATTTTCCTCATTAGGGTCTTGTTCTACAATATACTTTTTTATTAAAATTGATTCAAAAATTAAACTATCTAAATCTTCAAGTGATAGTTTAGATAAATCTTTTAACTTATTCCAGTACTGCTTACTATGTATTAATCCGTGTTTTAGCATTTCAGCTAGTCCAGAGCGCATTTCTAATTGAGGAAGAGTGGTTAGAAATGATGTGTCAACCAATACCATTTCTGAAGTGTTAATAACTCCTATTTGATTTTTTAAGTGTCCTAAATCAACTCCAGTTTTACCACCTATAGAAGCGTCTACCATTGCAAGTAAGGATGTTGGTACGTTAACAAAATCGATACCTCTTTTAAAAGTAGAGGCAACGAAACCTCCAAGATCTGTGATAACACCACCACCAATATTTATCATGATGCTTTTGCGGTCTCCATCTAATTCAGATAACACATTCCAAACCCCAGAACATGTTTCTATTGTTTTATTTATTTCACCTGCTTCAATTTCAATAATTTCAATATGGATATTGGTCTCTATACGTGATAAAAAAACAGGTAAACATTCTTTATGGGTATTGGTGTCTACTAAAACAAAAATTTTAGAATAATTTTTTGTTTTTAGGAGTTCGTTTAAAGCAGGGTAGCAAGCTTCATTTAAGTAAATAGTATAATCTTGAGTAGTAATGGAAGTCATCTAAAAATATCTAAAATATAGTATGCGAAAATAAGTGTTTTTTGTATAATTATATATCAGTATAATTATATTTGTATAAATATATTTTCATAAAACTTATGAGTCAAGAAAAAATCTTTGATAACACAGAAGTTGCTTTCTCGTTGAAAAGCGATTCTGAATTAGAACGTGCTTATTTTTTATTTAAAATGATAGCAAGTCAGCCGTTAGTTAAAATAGGAACAGCAGCTACAAATTTTGCATTAAAGGCTAATTTGCCTGTGGAAGGATTGATTAGGGCTACTGTATTCGATCATTTTTGTGGAGGGGTAAATGAAGATGATTGCTTAACTGTAATTGATAATATGTACTCAAAACGTGTGTGTTCGGTGTTAGATTATTCGGTAGAAGGGAAGGAGACAGAAGAGCAATTTGATGAAGCAACCGAAAAAATATTAAAAATTGTAGGGTTTTCTGATGAGAAAGAAGCAATGCCGATAGTAGTTTTTAAGCCAACGGGTTTAGGGCGTTTTTATTTGTTTCAGAAAAAAGGAGAAGGAAAAACTTTCACAGAAGAGGAAAAGCAGGAATGGGAACGTATAGTCTCTAGATTTAATGCTATTTGTAAGTTAGCTAGTGAGAAAGATGTTGAAGTTTTAATTGATGGTGAAGAAAGTTGGATGCAAGATGCTGCAGATGAATTGGTAGAGGATATGATGTCAATTTATAATAAAGAAAAACCAATTGTTTATAATACACTACAAACTTATAGGTGGGATAGGTTAGAATTTTTAAAAGCATCACATGAGCGTGCTAAAAAAGGAGGTTTTACATTAGGTTTTAAAATTGTTAGAGGCGCTTATATGGAGAAAGAGAGAGAGCGTGCAGAAGAGAAAGGGTATGAGTCACCTATTTGTAAAGATAAAATAACAACAGATAATAATTTTAATGAATGCTTATTTTTTATACTAAATAACCTTGATAATATCTCTATTTTTATTGGAACTCATAATGAAGAGAGTTCGTATCTAGCAATGGATATCATGGAGCAATTAAAAATTGAGAAAGGGGATAATAGAGTGTGGTTTGGTCAGCTTTATGGTATGAGCGATCATATAAGCTTTAATCTTGCTGAAAAAGGATACAATGTAGCTAAGTACGTACCTTTTGGGCCAGTAAAAGATGTTATGCCTTATTTGATACGTAGAGCAGAAGAAAACACTTCTGTTTCTGGGCAAACAAGTAGAGAGTTGTCTTTATTAAAAAAAGAAAGAAAACGAAGAAAAACAGATTAATCTGTTATGAATTGTATAGATTTAAGAGTCGCTATCTTTTCACAGTTTTCAACTGTTAAAGTAGCGGCTTTTTTGTTTAGCTTTCCTTCTATGCGGTAAACACCACAAGGTTTTTTTCTAGGCTCACTTTCTGAAAAAACAACATCGCCTTTATATAGTATATAGTTTAATTCTAAAGTGTCTATTTTTTTTAAGTTTATAAAGTCTTTAGATTGGCTACTTAAAACTAATGTCTTATTGTTTATGTCTTTAAGTGTACGGGCTTCAGGGCCATAACTACAGGATGCTTTTTTTCCATTTAAAAAAAAAGCTAAAACAATTAACCCAATTGAGAAACCTCCCAAATAATATCCTAATCTGTGTATTAATTTCAATAGTTCTAAATTTTATAGATTGCAAATTTAGAATATTAAAAGATTAATATCACTATATTTTAGATCAAACCATTCGCCAACCGATCTATTTGTTAATATTCCATGGTAAAAATAGAGTCCGCTTTTTAAGCCTCTGTCTAAACGTAAAGAGTTTTCTAAGCCGCCATCTTCAGCTATTTTTAGTAAGTACGGAGTAAAAATATTACTTATAGATGCAGATGCCGTTCGGGAATACCTTGCTGGGATATTTGGGACGCAATAGTGTATAACTTGGTGTTTAATAAATGTAGGGTGCTTGTGGGTGGTAACCTCACTGGTTTCAAAACAGCCACCCATATCTATGCTAACATCAATTATTACTGAACCTTTTTTCATTTGCTCTACCATAGTTTCGTTTACAATTACTGGAGCTCTGTTTTTTCCTCTAACAGCTCCAATAACGACATCGCAACGTTTTAATGCTTTATTTAAATGTTTTGGTTGTATAGTAGAAGTGTAAAGTGTACGTCCAAGATTTGTTTGTAAACACCTTAATTTTGTTATAGAATTATCGAATACTTTTACGTTTGCTCCTAATCCAATAGCGCTTCTTGCTGCAAATTCACCAACAGTTCCAGCTCCAAGTATGACTACTTCTACGGGAGGAACTCCGCTTATGTTTCCTAGCATTAACCCATTTCCATTGTTGGAATTGCTTAATAATTCTGAGGCTATTAAAACAGATGCTGTTCCAGCTAATTCACTTAAAGCTCTTACTGCAGGATAAGCACCATCATCGTCTTTAATGAACTCAAAAGCCAAAGCTGTGATTCTTTTAGAGGCTAATGTTTCAAAATATGTTTTGCTTTGTGTTTTTAATTGTAAAGCAGATATTAGTATGGTTTGCGGTTTTATTAATTTTAACTCTTCTAGAGTAGGGGGTTCTACTTTTAGGATCATAGGGCAGGAATATACTTTTGCAGTGTCGTTTGTTACTTCTGCACCAGCTTCACTATAATCTTTATCGCTATAGTTGGCGCCTTTGCCTGCTTCAGATTCTATTAAAACTCTATGGCCATTGTTAACAATAGCTGAAACAGCGTCTGGTGTAAGGCAAACTCTTTTTTCTTGAAAAGCAGTTTCTTTTGGAATGCCTAAAAAAAGAGAACTCTTTTGCTTCTGAATCTCTAAAGTTTCTTCCTGAGGTAATAATTGAGCTTTAGAAAAAGGAGTGATAGATTTAGCCATATTTTGTAATTAGATTGTAATAAAAATCAAATTACAAATAAATTTTGAATGATTGCAAAATCTATTAAAAATACTGGTTAAATACACCTTTAATTCCTTTAGGTTTCATTTTTAGTTCGTCTTCTAGTTCTTGTATTGATTTTCCTACTGAATTTAATCTATTAAATAATCGAGCTCTAATAAGATATATACTTGGTATAATTACTGCCATGAATGGAATAATGTGTATTAATTCAAATTCATCTACAAACTTTGTTTTAGTTAAAGAAAAGCTGATTATTTGATAAGAATACATTGCTATTGGTACTAATAATGCGTGGTACCACCAATGTCTACATGTGAAAAACCAGATTATTAATAAAAGTAAAGGGATTATTTTACCAGTTAAAGTCCATACAACAACTCTTACATCACCAATTATTTCACTGTTGAAAGTATAAAACATGGTTTCCCAAGTTTGAGAGCTAGGCACTTCTTTGTATAGGTAAAACAAATATGGTGTAATCGCAATAAGTGTTGCGATAATACTTCCAGATATTATGATTTTTTTGTTACCCATTATCAGGAACTCTAACTTTAGTTAAATCTACTCCATTCGAGTTTTGTGGTTCTAAATTTAAATAGTTCGAAGCGTTAGCTGTTAAGAATATACAGCCAAAGAATATTAATGCTATTATGTGTTTTTTTGACTTCATTTTGGTTTTGGTTTAGGGTGATTTTGTAATCAAATTTAACTAAAACCTATATTCGATTTACGTTTAAATGTTAAAAAAATGTTAAAATAGATTGTTTTTTCAATTTTTGTTACGGGTAAAACCGTAATATCCCAAAAACGTGTTTGTTTTTAGGTTTGAAAAAACAGACTAAAGTGTGTTAGTATTAGTAACTGTAAGGGTTCTTGTGTTGTTTTTGTTAAGCTGTATTTGTATAACAGATGTATTTGTTTGTAATAATTCTGTTAATATTTCTGGCCATTCAACTAGAAGCCAATGATTAGAGTAAAGATATTCTTCAATTCCAAAGTTATAGAGTTCTTCTATATCTTGAATACGATATAGGTCGAAATGAAAAATAGAATCATTGTGGGTGTTATATTCATTTACTAGAGAATAAGTAGGACTGCTAATAGTGTCATTGCTTCCTAATAATCTTACTAGTGTTTTTATTAGAGTAGTTTTTCCAACCCCCATGTCTCCATTGAACAGAAGTACTTTGGAGGTTGAAAATGCTATAATTTGTTTTGCTATAGCTTCTATATCTTCTAATGAATAAGTTATTTTTAACACTTATAGTATTTTTTTGCAGCAAATTTAAAACTTTTCTTTGTTTATTTTGGATTTAAAACAACAAAAGGAATAATCATTTCTTCCAGCGAGACTCCACCATGTTGGTAAGTGTTTCTGTAATAACTTACATAATGGTTGTAATTATTAGGATAGGCAAAAAACAAATCACTTTTGGCAAAAATAAAAGAGCTATTCATGGATAAAGAAGGTAAATGAATGGTTTTTGGGTTTTTAGCAGCTAAAACATCTTTGTCTTCATAACTTAAACTTCTTCCTGTTTTATATCTCAAGTTTAAGCTGGTATCTCTATCTCCAATAACCTTTGAGGGGTTTTTTACATTTATAGTTCCGTGATCTGTAGTTAGTATTAACTTAAAGCCTAGTTGTTGTGCGTGTTGAATCATTTCCAAAAGAGGAGAGTTTTTAAACCAACTTTGAGTTAATGAGCGATAAGCTTTATCGTTTGAAGCTAACTCTTTAACAACATCCATTTCCGTTTTTGCATGCGATAGCATATCTACAAAATTGTATACAACAACAGTTAAGTCGTTGTCTTTTAAGCCTCTAAAATTATCAGCTAATTTCTTTCCAGATTTTAAATTTGTGATTTTATAATATTCATGTTTTAAATGCGTCAACCCTAACCGTCTCATTTGTGCATCTAAAAAATCAGCTTCATGCAGGTTTTTCCCTCCTTCATCTGTGTCATTTTTCCAAAATTCAGGATGTAGTTTTTCCATATCACTAGGCATTAACCCAGAAAATATTGCATTACGAGCATATTGTGTGGCAGTTGGTAGGATACTAAAAAATGGTTCTTCACTTTCTTTTTTATAATGATTGCTAACAGCTGGTTCAAAAGCTTTCCATTGGTCGTAACGTAGATTGTCTATTACGACTAAAAGAGTTGGCTGTCCTTTATTTAATAGAGGAGCAATTTTGTCTTTAAATAAATTATGTGATAAAGTAGGGGCGTCAGTATTAGGTTCAAACCACGTCGGATATTTTTTATCTATGAATTTTCCAAATTGAATATTAGCTTCGTTTTTTTGAGATTCTAAAATCTCAAACATTCCTACGTCTTCAATATCTTCTAGTTGTATTTCCCAATAAATTAATTTTTGATAAAGTGCTACCCATTCTTCATAAGAGTTAACCATAGATAAGTCCATAGCTATTTTTCTGAACTCACGTTGGTAATTAGAAGCCGTTTTTTCGGAAACTAATCTTGAGTGATCTAAATTTCTTTTTAAGCTTAATAGAATTTGGTTAGGATTTACAGGTTTTATCAAGTAATCGGCTATTTTGTTACCAATAGCTTCTTCCATAATATACTCTTCCTCGCTTTTTGTTATCATTACTACAGGAAGAGTATCTTGTTTTTCCTTAATTTCATTTAAAGTTTCTAATCCAGTCAAACCTGGCATATTTTCATCTAAAAAAACAATATCAAATGTGTTTTCGTCTAAGATTTCTAAAGCTTCTGTTCCGCTGTTGCATGTAGTAACGTTATAGTTTTTCTTTTTAAGGAAAAGAATATGAGGCTTTAATAAATCTATTTCATCGTCAACCCAAAGAATATTGATAGTGTTCATGTATATTTGTTTAAATATTATTAATAAGTAATTATAGAAGCTTGCAAACAATTAACAAACTTAAGATTTTAAACGATCCAATTTACGGATTTATTACAATCCCTAACTCTTTAATTTTCGATTTAATCGAACATAGATATTTTCAGAGACTACGACGTATAACACAAATGGGGTTATCCTATCTTGTTTATCCAGGTGCGCATCACACAAGATTTCAGCATGCTATTGGATGCATGCATTTAATGCAAAAAGCAGTGAATGTAATTCGTTTTAAAGGGGTTAAGATATCTGAAGAAGAAGAAAATGCATTGTATATAGCTATTTTGTTACATGATATAGGGCATGGGCCATTCTCTCACGCCATGGAACACAGTATAGTGAATGGTGTTTCTCATGAGCATATTTCAATGCTTTTTATGGAGCAATTAAATAAAGAATTTAACGGAGATTTAACACTTGCTATTAAAATATTTAAAGGAGAATATCATAGAAAATTTATGTGTCAGCTTATATCAAGTCAATTAGATATGGATAGAGCAGATTATTTGAAAAGAGATAGTTTTTATACTGGAGTAGCAGAAGGAAATATAAATAGTGAGCGTTTGGTGACAATGTTAAACGTAAAAGATGATACTATAGTTATTGAATATAAAGGAATTTATAGTGTCGAAAAGTTTCTAGTGGCTCGTCGTTTAATGTATTGGCAAGTATACTTGCATAAAACAAGTTTAGTAGGGGAGCAATTAGTTATTAGAGTATTAAAGCGAGCAAAGGAACTTACTAGAAATGGGGTTAAATTACCGTCTAGTGATGCGCTGTCTTATTTTTTGAATAATGAAATATCACTAAAAGATTTTAATACGAAAAGTTTAGAGATTTTTTCTAAGTTAGATGATTATGATATTGTTTCTGCAATGAAAACTTGGCAATTTCATGAAGATTTTGTTTTAAAGAATCTTTGCGAAATGATTTTAAATAGAAATCTATTAAAAATAAAATTAAAAAAGAAAAAAATAAAGACAGAGCAATTTATTCAATATAGAGACGAATTAATGAAAATGTATAATATATCTGAGGCTGAAGCTGATTATTTCGTTTTTACAGGATCTGTTTCAAATCAAGCTTATAAGCAAAAGAAGCAAGGAATAAAGATTTTATATAAAAATGGAAAAACAGAAGATATTGTTAAAGCTTCAGATCAATTAAATTTAAAAGCACTATCAAAACCTGTAACCAAATATTATATATGCTACCCAAAAGAAAAAATGTGATAATTTTTTCTATTTTTGCGAATAATGAAGTTTAAAGCAGAACAAATAGCAGAAATTTTAGAAGGTGACGTTGTAGGTAATCCGCAAATTGAAGTTTCTAAACTATCTAAAATAGAAGAGGGAGAAAAAGGGGCATTAACCTTTTTAGCAAATCCTAAGTATACACCTTATGTATACACAACTCAAGCATCTATAGTTATAGTCAATAAGGATTTCGATCCTGAACAAGACCTAACAGCAACCTTAATAAAAGTTGATGATGCATATCAGTCATTTTCTAAACTATTAGAATATTATAATAAAGTTAAACTCAATAAATTTGGTTTAGAACAGCCTTCAGTTATCTCTGAAACAGCTAAATTGGGAGAGGATATCTATGTTGGTGCCTTTTCTTATATAGGGGAAAATGTTGTTATTGAAGATAATGTAAAAGTATTTCCAAATGTTTATATAGGCGATAATGTTACTATAGGAGAAAACACTATTATTTTTTCTGGAGCAAAAATTTATTCAGAATCTATTGTTGGAAAGCATTGCGTTATAAACTCTGGAGCAATAATAGGAGCAGATGGTTTTGGTTTTGCACCTCAAGAAAATGGAGAGTATAAAAAAATACCCCAAATTGGGAATGTTGTATTAGAAGATTTTGTAGATATTGGAGCTGCTACTACTATAGATAGAGCAACGTTGGGTTCTACAGTAATAAGAAAAGGAGTTAAGTTAGATAATCAAATACAAATTGCTCATAATGTAGAAATAGGTAAGAACACTGTTATAGCTGCTCAAACAGGTATAGCAGGATCAACTAAAGTTGGTGAGAACTGCCAAATAGGTGGACAAGTAGGTATTGCAGGGCATTTGGTTATCGGTAATAGTGTTCGTATACAAGCACAATCAGGAATAGGAAGAAATATAAAAGATAATGAAACACTTCAAGGATCTCCTGCATTTGGTTATGGAGATTGGAATAAGTCTTATGTGTATTTTAAAAACTTACCAAAACTAGCAAAAACAATAAACGAATTAGAAAAAAAAGACAATGGCAATAGTTAGTACTGAAATAAAGCAAAAAACAATAGGGAAAGATATTTCCTTAACAGGTGTTGGCTTGCATACAGGGGAAGATGTTACATTAACTTTTAAACCAGCTGCTGCAGGTGCTGGATTTGCCTTTAAAAGAGTAGATTTAGAAGGTGCTCCTAGTATAGAAGCAGATGCAAATTATGTAACTAATACACAAAGAGGAACTTGTTTAGAGAAAAATGGAGTTACCATTCAAACATGTGAGCATGTATTAGCTGCTTTAACAGGTTTAGATTTAGATAATGCAATTATAGAATTAGACAACTCTGAGCCTCCAATTATGGATGGATCATCTAAATTTTTTGTTGAAGCTATTGAAAATGCGGGAATTGTTGAGTTAGATACGTATAGAGAAGAGTATGTAGTAACAGACGTAATTTCTTATTGTGATGAAGAAACAGGAAGTGAAATATTAGTAATGCCTTCTAAAGAGTATCAAATAACTACTATGGTAGATTTTGGTACTAAAGTATTAGGTACACAAAACGCTACTTTAAAACATTTATCGGATTTTAAAGAAGAAATTGGAGATTCTAGAACTTTTAGCTTTTTACATGAACTGGAATCTCTTTTAGAACATGGACTAATAAAAGGAGGAGATCTTAATAATGCTATAGTATATGTGGATAAAGAGTTATCTGATGAGACTATGGAGAAGTTAAAGGTTGCCTTTAAAAAAGATAGTATAGCAGTTAAGTCTAATGGCATTCTTGATAATTTAACATTACATTATCCAAATGAAGCTGCAAGACATAAACTATTAGATGTAGTAGGGGATTTAGCGTTAATTAAAACGCGAATTAGAGGTAAGGTTATAGCTAATAAACCTGGACATTTTGTGAATACTCAATTCGCAAAGAAAATGTCTAAACTTATAAAAAACGAAAGACGTAATAATGTACCTGTAATAGATTTGAACCAACCTCCAGTAATGGATGTAAATCAAATCATGGAAATGTTGCCTCATAGACAACCATTCTTATTAATAGATAAAATTTTCGAATTATCAGAAAATAGTGTGATAGGAATGAAAAACGTGACTATGAATGAACCGTTTTTTGCAGGTCACTTTCCGGGAGCACCGGTAATGCCAGGAGTTTTAATTATAGAAGCTATGGCGCAAACAGGAGGGATATTAGTTTTAAGTACAGTGCCAGATCCAGAAAATTATTTAACATTTTTCATGAAAATGGATAAGGTTAAGTTTAAACAAAAAGTTATGCCTGGAGATACGTTAATATTTAAATGTGCGTTAATAACACCAATTAGAAGAGGTATTTGCCACATGCAAGGTTATGCCTATGCTAATGGAAAGCTATGTGCAGAGGCAGAATTAATGGCACAAATATCAAAAGTAAAATAAATCAGAAGTTTGTTAAGAAGTGTTTAAATTAAGTATAAGCTTAATGTTAAACCAATGGACTTTAATTATTTAATATAAAAAACAAAGAGATGAACCAACCGTTAGCTTACGTACATCCGGGCGCTAAAATTGCTAAAAATGTAGTGATAGAGCCATTTACAACAATATATAATAATGTTACAATTGGCGAAGGGACTTGGATTGGTAGTAATGTTACTATTATGGAAGGTGCTCGTATAGGTAAAAATTGTAATATTTTCCCTGGATCTGTTATTTCAGCAGTTCCTCAGGATTTAAAATATAACGATGAAGAAACTGAAACTATTATAGGAGACAATGTTACAATTAGAGAGTGTGTTACTATAAATAGAGGAACAACAGATAGAATGAAAACTGTTGTAGGAGATAATTGTTTAATAATGGCATATTGCCATATTGCTCATGATTGTATTGTTGGTAGTAATTGTATTTTTTCAAATAATACAACTTTAGCTGGTCATATTAATGTAGGAGACTATGTAGTTTTGGCTGGAATGACAGCAGTGCATCAATTTTGCTCTATAGGCAATCATGCTTTTGTAACAGGAGGATCGTTAGTAAGAAAAGATGTGCCGCCATATGTTAAGGCGGGTAGAGAGCCTTTATCATATGTGGGTATTAACTCTGTAGGATTAAGAAGAAGAGGATTTACAACCGAAAAAATAAGAGAAATTCAAGATATATATAGATTACTATATCAAAAGAATTATAATAATACACAAGCTTCGGGAATTATTGAAGCAGAAATGCAAGCAACCACAGAGCGTGATGAAATATTAATGTTCATTAAGAATTCTCATCGCGGTATTATGAAAGGTTACTTTAAATCAAATTAATAATAAAAACACCAATAAAATGGCAACTACATCAGATATTAGAAACGGATTATGCATACGCTATAATCACGATATTTATAAAATAGTAGAATTTTTACATGTAAAACCAGGAAAAGGTCCTGCGTTTGTTAGAACAAAATTAAAAAGTGTGACCTCAGGAAAAGTTATAGATAATACATTCTCTGCAGGACATAAATTAGATGATGTTAGAGTAGAAACACATAAATTTCAATATTTATATAACGAGGGGGAAACCTATCACTTTATGAATACAGAAGATTATTCTCAAATTGAATTACAGAAGGCAACATTAGATTCACCAGATTTAATGAAAGAAGGCCAGGTAGTTACTATTTTAATTAACTCAGAAGATAGTATGCCATTATCAGTAGATATGCCTGCAAGTGTTATTTTAGAAGTTACGGCAACAGAACCTGGGGTTAAAGGGAATACAGCTACTAATGCTACAAAGCCAGCAACAGTAGAGACTGGAGCTACCGTAAACGTGCCTTTGTTTATTAATGAAGGGGATAAAATTAAAGTTGAAACAGCTAAAGGCACATATAAAGAACGTGTAAAAGAATAATAATAAAGTAAGTTGTATTTATTTTAAGGATATTGCTTAAAACAAATGCAAACTACGGTATACTTAATACTATTAATGAAATTTCCTAAACAATACACTTTAAAAGAAATAGCACAGATTATTAATTGTAAATTCGTAGGAGTTGATGATTTCCCTGTGTTAGGTATGAATGAAATTCATGTAGTAGAATCTGGAGATATTGTTTTTGTAGATCATCCTAAATATTATGATAAAGCTTTAGAATCTGCAGCTACAATAGTATTAATTAACAAAAATGTAGATTGTCCAGAAGGAAAAGCATTACTAATTAGTGATGACCCTTTTAGAGATTTTAACAAGTTAACACACTACTTTAAGCCTTTTCAAAGTACTAACCTAAGTGTTGCTACATCTGCGAAAATAGGAAAAAATACAATAATTCAACCCAATTGTTTTATAGGAAATAATGTTGTTATTGGAGATAATTGTGTTATTCATGCAAATGTAACGATATATGATGATGCAGTGCTAGGTAATAATGTAACAATACACTCTGGAAGCATATTGGGAGCTAGTGCTTTTTATTATAAAAATAGACCAGAAGGCTTTGATCAGTTAATTTCTGGTGGACGTGTTGTAATAGAAGATAATGTTGATATTGGAGCGTTATGTACTATAGATAAAGGAGTTACTGGAGATACAACTATAGGAGAAGGATCTAAATTAGATAATCAAATCCAAGTTGGCCATGATACCATTATAGGGAAAAAATGCTTAATAGCATCTCAAGTCGGTATAGCGGGGTGTTGTGTTATTGAAGATGAAGTTACTATTTGGGGGCAAGTGGGAACTAATAGTGGAATAACGATAGGAAAGAAAGCTGTTATTTTGGGGCAAACAGGTGTTACTAAATCGGTTGAAGGAGGAAAGAGTTATTTTGGAACACCAATTGAAGAATCTAGAGTAAAATTGAAAGAGTTGGCTTATGTAAAGCAAATTCCTAATATATTAAACGAACTAAAAAGTAATAAATGACAGCTAAAACTATAGTTCAATCCTTTTATGATTTAGACTTAGCAACTTGTGAAAATGCTATTAGTAAATTCCATGAGGATTGTGAATTGCATTGGAATAGTAGTAAAGGGTTTACAAAATTAGATTATAATGGCATTGAAAAAATGATGGAAGGTGTTCGTGAATCGTTCCACTCATTTACCTATAAGTTAAGTCATCTTTTGGAAAGTGATAGTACAGTAACTGCAAGGTATACTGTGTATGTTACTAGTATTGAACGACCAGAAAAAGAAGATCCATTAGCGCACTTTATTTCTATTTGGGAAGTAAAAGAGGGCAAACTTTATAGAGGATGGGAGATGAGTCAATTGTTAGATGAAACTCCAGAAAACATCTTATCTTATTCAGAAATAAAAATTTAAAAAATAGCTTAAAAAATAGTAATCAAAATAGTATTTTTGCTTAAAAATTAAGAAGCTTTAATTGAAATTAAAATAGAAATTACCTAACATAAATATAAAATGAGCGTTTTAGTAAACAAAAATTCAAAAATAATAGTTCAAGGATTTACAGGTAGTGAAGGAACATTTCACGCAGGTCAAATGATTGAATACGGCACAAATGTTGTAGGTGGAGTTACTCCAGGAAAAGGAGGTCAAACACATTTAGATAAACCAGTTTTTAATACAGTGCAAGAAGCTGTAGCAAAAGTAGGAGCAGATACAACAATTATATTTGTACCACCAGCGTTTGCTGCAGATGCAATTATGGAAGCTGCAGATGCAGGAATAAAAGTAATTATTACAATTACAGAAGGAATTCCTGTTGCAGATATGATTAAAGCTTCAGATTATATAAAAGGTAAAGACTGTCGTTTAGTAGGGCCTAACTGTCCAGGAGTAATTACCCCAGGTGAAGCTAAAGTTGGTATTATGCCAGGTTTTGTATTTAAAGAAGGTAAAGTAGGTATTGTTTCTAAATCAGGGACATTAACTTATGAGGCAGCAGATCAGGTTGTTAAACAAGGTTTAGGTATAACAACAGCAATAGGTATTGGTGGAGATCCAATTATTGGAACTACAACAAAAGAAGCTGTAGAATTATTAATTAATGATTCTGAAACAGAATGTGTTGTAATGATAGGTGAGATCGGTGGTCAATTAGAGGCAGACGCTGCTAAATGGTATCAAGAAAGTGGAAGTAAAAAACCTATTATTGGTTTTATAGCAGGTGAAACAGCTCCGGCAGGACGTACAATGGGACACGCAGGTGCAATTGTGGGTGGCAGTGATGATACTGCACAAGCTAAAAAAGAAATTATGAAAGAATGTGGGATTCATGTAGTGGATTCTCCTGCAGAAATTGGTAAAAAAGTTGCAGAAGTTTTAGGGTAGAATCTTAAACTAAATAAAATACTTAAATAAGTTATTTTAATAGTTAAAAATTGTTAAAATAATTATAATAAACAAACGTTATAAGTTCGTTGGCTGTACATTAGCTAACGAACTTTTTTTTAACAAAAAACTATCAAAAATGAAGCACTTAAAATTAGTTGTTATGCTTACTCTTGTAACTTTTGTCTACAGTTGTAAAAAAGGTAATAAAACTAAAACTACAGCAATGGCTTACACTACAGAAGCTAAAAAAGACGCTAATGGTTTTAGTTACGAGACTGTTGCTAATGACCCTACAGGATTGCGCTTATATACTTTAGATAATGGATTAAAGGTATACATGAGTAAAAACACAGATGAACCTAAAATACAAACTTATATTGCGGTAAGAGCTGGTTCAAATTACGACCCTAAAGAATCTACTGGGTTAGCACACTATTTAGAGCATATGGTTTTTAAAGGAACCGATGAAATAGGAACTTTAGATTGGGAAAAAGAAAAGAAGTACTTAGATCAAATTTCTGATTTATACGAAAAGCATAGAGCTGAAACTGATCCAGATAAAAAATTAGAGTTATATAGAAAAATCGATGAAGTCTCATTAGAAGCTTCACAGTTTTCTGTAGCTAACGAATATGATAAAATGACGAGTTCATTAGGTGCTACAGGAACCAATGCACATACATGGTTTGAAGAAACAGTATATAAAAATAAAATTCCTGCTAACGAATTAGGTAAATGGTTAGCTCTAGAAGAAGAACGTTTTAGTCAATTAGTATTACGTTTATTTCATACAGAATTAGAAGCAGTATTTGAAGAATTTAATAGAGGGCAAGATAATGATGGGAGAAAAAGTTACGCAGCAATGTTAGAAGGCTTATTTCCTAATCATCCATATGGGCAACAAAAAACAATAGGAACTGCTGAGCACCTTAAAAATCCATCATTAGTAGATATTAATAATTATTTTGATAAATATTATGTACCAAATAACATGGCAATGGTGTTAGTTGGAGATTTAGATTTTGATAAAACTATAGCAGAGGTAAATCAGACTTTTGGTAAACTTAAAAAGAAGAAAGTTACACATCCTGTTTTGCCTAAAGAGAAGCCAATAACAAGTGTTGTAACTAAAGAAGTATTCGGACCTACAGCAGAAAGTATAGGATTAGCATTTCGTGCTGGAGGAGTTAATACAATGGATGAAAAGTTAGTAACATTGTGTGATATGATTTTGGCTAATGGAAATGCAGGTTTAATAGATTTAAACTTAAATCAAAAACAAGTAGTGCAAAGTGCAGGTTGCTCAACAACATTTTTAAATGATTATGGATATCATAGTTTTAGAGGATCTCCAAAAGAAGGACAATCTTTAGATGAAGTTAAGACTTTATTGTTAGAACAAATTAATAAATTAAAAAAGGGAGAGTTTGAAGAATGGATGATAGAGGCTGTTGTTAATGACCTTAAAAAATCTCAATTGCAACAATATGAAAATAGTACTGCCTTAGCATCAGCTTATTATAATGCTTTTATTCACCATGAAAACTGGTCTGATAAAGTAAAGTTTTTAGACGATTTAAAAGCTGTTTCTAAGCAAGAATTAGTAGTATTTGCTAATGAGTTTTATAAAGATAACTATGTAGTTACATATAAACGTAAAGGAGAAGATAAGAATATCGTAAAAGTATCTAATCCAGGAATAACACCAGTTAATCTAAATAGAGATAAATCTTCAGAATACATGAAAAACTTCAATAAAATGGAGTCTAAAGATTTAGAACCTGTATATGTCGATTATGCATCTGCAATAAAAGAAACAAAAACAGAAAATGGATTAAGTGTATCTTATATAGAAAACGAAACTAATGACTTATTTAATTTAAATATCATTTTCGACATGGGAAGTGATAATGATAAAAAATTAGGATTAGCTGTTGGGTATTTAGCGTATCTAGGAACAGATAAATATTCAGCTGAGGAATTAAAGAAAGAATTCTATAAATTAGGAGTTGATTACTCTGTTAATGCTAGTGGAGAACAAACTTTTGTTGGCTTAAGTGGTTTAAAAGAAAACTTACCTAAAGGTTTAGAATTGTTAGAACATTTATGGGAAAATGCGGTTGCAGATCAGGAAGCATATAATAAATATGTAGAATCTATAGCAAAAGGAAGACAAAATAATAAGACAAGTAAAGGAAGTATTTTAAGATCTGGCTTGTTAAATTTTGCTAAATATGGCGAAAATTCAAGATTGCGTAACATTATACCAGTAAGTGAGTTAAATGCTATAAATCCACAAGAATTAGTAGAGTTAACAAAAGGAATGAAAAACTACAAGCAGCGTATGTTTTACTACGGAAAAGATGTTAATTCAGCTGTGTCAGCATTAAATACATTCCATAAAGTGTCTGGCGAATTAAAAGAGTATCCAGAGGCTATGGCTTATCTAGAAAAAGAAACAGGGGGAAATGTTTATTTTGTAGATTACGACATGGTGCAATCTGAAATGATGTTTTTAGCTAAAGGAGAGCCTTTTAAAGCAGAAAACATGGCAGCCTCAACATTATTTAATACTTATTTTGGAGGCGGGTTATCGTCTATAGTTTTTCAAGAAATCCGTGAATCAAAATCGTTAGCATATTCAGCATGGTCTAGCTATTCTACAGCACGTAAAAAAGATGATGCTAACTATGTTATGGCTTATATTGGTACTCAAGCTAACAAAATGCCAGAAGCAGTTGAGGCAATGATGAATTTAATGAGCGATATGCCAGAGGCAGAAGATCAATTTAATGCCGCTAAAGAAGCAACACTTAAGAAATTAGCAGCGCAACGTATTACTAAATCCAATGTATTTTGGAGTTATGAAAGATTAAAGAAATTAGGGATAAATAATGATAACCGCGAAGCAATGTACAACGCAATTAAAAACATGAAAATGGAGGACCTGCGTAATTTCTTTAATAAAAATATTAAAGGAGAAAATTACAATGTAATGGTTATTGGTAATAAAAAAGATATTGACTTTAAGGCGCTTAAAAAATTAGGAGAAGTACAAGAAATGGATGTAGATTATTTATTTAATTACGAAAAACCTAAAGAAGTTAAGCTTTAAACTAAAAAGCTTATAAATATTGAATAGAAGAATATACAATTCTATTCATGATTAAAACCTCACAATTAATTATAAATTGTGAGGTTTTTTTATTCATAACAACGAGTAATTGTTATATTTGATATACTAATAAAACCTAAATATAAAATGTAACTTGTATACTAAAAGTGAAGTCATTTTAAAAAAGTGATTAATAATGGTTAGTATGTTGGTTTAAAAAAAGTACTAAATAAAAACACATGAAATTATTAGAAGGTAAAACAGCTATAATAACTGGAGCAAGTCGCGGAATTGGAAAAGGAATTGCTCAAATTTTTGCTCAACAAGGTGCTAATGTTGCATTTACATATAGTTCGTCTGTTGATGCTGCAAACGAATTAGAAAAAGAGTTAAACGCTATAGGTGTTAAAGCTAAGGGATATAAAAGTAATGCAGCAAGTTTTGATGAAGCTCAAGAATTATCTGCAGAAGTATTAAAAGAGTTTGGTTCTATAGATGTTTTAATTAATAATGCTGGAATAACGAAAGATAATCTCTTAATGAGGATGGGAGAAGAAGATTTTGATAAAGTAATAGAAGTAAACCTTAAATCGGTTTTTAATATGACTAAAGCTGTACAACGTACAATGTTAAAGCAGCGTAAAGGGTCTATTATAAATATGAGCTCTGTAGTAGGAGTAAAAGGTAATGCAGGGCAAACAAATTATGCCGCGTCTAAGGCTGGTATTATTGGTTTTTCAAAATCAGTAGCTTTAGAGTTAGGATCTAGAAACATTAGAAGTAACGTTGTTGCTCCTGGTTTTATAGAAACTGAAATGACTGCAAAATTAGATGAAGACACTGTTAAAAGCTGGAGATCAGCTATTCCTTTAAAGCGTGGAGGGACGCCAGAGGATATTGCAAATGTATGTGTGTTTTTAGCTAGTGATATGTCGGCTTATGTAACTGGGCAGACACTAAATGTAGATGGTGGAATGCTAACCTAACTAAATATATTATAACATTATGAAACAAAAGATTTTATTAACTCTACTAATTTTAAATAGTACTTATGCGTCTTTAGCTCAAAATGATTCGGCTTGGTTTAAAGTAAAAGATGTTGATGCTGCATATATTATTAGCTACCCTGAAGAGCCTGAAAAAGGTGAAGATGATGTGCCTACAGATAAAGGAACTGTGAAGATGAATACTTATACTTTACAAATGTCTGATGATGACAATCTAATTTATATGTCATCGTTTACTGCATATCCTGCTTCGTTTTTTCCAAACAAATTAGAGTCTTCAGAAAAACAAGATGAAGTATTAAGTAATAGCGTAAATGGAGCTGTTACTAATACTAAAGGAACATTAATAATGGACGAAAAGATTGTTTTTAACGGCTACAAAGGTAGATTTATTAAAATCGAAATTGATGGAGGTTATATTATAAAAATGAAAGTGCTATTAGTAGGTATTAAGTTATATTTAGCACAAGTAATCTATAACAAAGTAAATGATGGTAACGAAAATCAAAAACGCTTTTTCGACTCTTTTGAACTAATAAACGTAAAAAAATAGTTGACTACACAAACACTTTTATACATAATACTAGCAGGTATAATAGCGTTAATATTAGCGTTGTTTCAATACAGATATAAGCAAAAAGGGAATTCTAGAAAGAATACCCTTTTTGCTTTTTTAAGATTTTTATCCATTTTTGGAATTCTGTTATTGCTAATTAATCCAAAGTTTGAGCAGATTAAAGTATATACGGAAAAGCCAAATTTAATACTAGCTATAGATAACTCTAGCTCAATTAAGCATTTAAACCAAGAAGAGAATGTTGTAAATTTACTTGAATCATTGAAAAGTAATAAAACACTAAATGATAAGTTTAATGTTAATGCATTTTCTTTCGGAGAAACTTTAAATATAGGTGACTCGTTAAATTTTAATGAAAAGCGAACAAATATAAATAAAACCTTTAGAGAGTTATCTCAAATATATAAAAATACAGTATCTCCAACAATTGTAATTACCGATGGCAATCAAACCTATGGTAATGATTATGAGTTTTCTGCAAAACAATATAATCAATCTATTTACCCCGTAATTTTGGGAGATACAACACAATACACAGACTTAAAGCTAAAACAATTAAATGTTAATAAGTATGCGTATTTAAAGAACAGATTTCCTGTTGAAGCTATTTTAGTCTATAACGGAGAGTCGAATAAGAGTACAAAATTTGTAGTGACTTCTGGAAATACTACTGTATATTCTCAAGTAGTAAATTTTACAAGAGAGAGTAACTCTAAAATTATAAATTTTACTTTGCCAGCAAATAAAGTTGGGGTTCAAAGTTATAAAGCAACATTGGTACCGGTATTAACAGAAAAAAACAAAATAAATAACACTAAAAACTTTGCTGTAGAAGTTATAGATCAGAAAACAAAAGTGGCTGTAGTAAGTACATTGTTGCATCCAGATTTAGGAGTAATTAAAAGAAGTGTAGAAAGTAATGAGCAACGTGAAGTCGCTTTTATTAAACCAAATGATGTTTTAAGTAAATTAAATGATTTTCAATTAATTGTATTGTATCAGCCAAACAATAACTTTAAGGAATTGTATAAGGCGTTAAATACTGAAAATAAAAACCGAATTGTAATTTCTGGTACAAAAACTGATTGGAATTTTTTAAATATTGAAGCTGAAAGTTACACACAAGATGTAACGACACAAACCGAAGATTATCAAGCTATTTTGAATTCAAATTATGGCTCTTTTATTATAGAAGATTTGGACTTTGAGTCCTTTCCACCATTAGTGTCTTCTTTTGGTGCTCCTAGTTTTAAAGTTCCTGTAGAAACTATACTATATAAAAAAGTGAATGGATTTGATACAGAAGAACCTTTACTAGCAACATTTGAGGCGAATAATAGGAGAGAAGCTATATTATTTGGAGAAAATATATGGAAGTGGAGAGCTCAGAGTTTTGTAAATACGCAAAGCTTTAATAGTTTCGATAATTTTATTGGTAAACTAATACAGTATTTAGCATCTAATAAACGTAAAAATAGATTAAGCATAGATTATCAATCTTTTTATCAAGGAAATACAAGTGTTATAATTAAAGCTCAGTTTTTTAACAAAAACTACGAGTTTGATGATAAAGAAAGTTTGAATATTATAATAAAAAATAAAGAAACAGAAAAGGTAACAACAATACCATTTATATTAAAAAATAATAATTACCAAGTAGATTTAAGTAGTTTACCAGCCTCAGAATACTCATTTTCTGTAAAAGCAACTAGCGAAGCTATATCTAAGTCTGGACAATTTCAAATATTAGAATATAATGTAGAACAACAATTTTTAAATGCCAATGTAACAAAACTACAACAATTGGCTACTAATAGTAAAGGTAGTAGTTATTTTATTGCAAACTATAATGATTTAACTAATGACTTGTTAAATGATGAACGTTATTTACCTGTACAAAAGAGCAATAAAAATATTGTACCTTTAATAGATTGGAAATATTTTTTATTTCTAATCATATTAAGCTTAGCAATCGAATGGTTTCTAAGAAAATATAATGGATTAATCTAAACTAAAAATAATGGAAAAATTACCCAAAATTATAGTACCCTTAGTAGTAATAGGGATAGTATTACTTGTAATACTTACAAAATCTGCAATAACAATTGGCTCTGGAGAGCGAGGCGTTTTATACGAAACTTTAGGAAGTGGTGTTGTAACAGACGAACCACCTTTAGGAGAAGGGTTTCATATCATAGCACCTTGGAACAAAGTATTTGTATATAATGTAAGACAGCAAGAGTTGTTTGAAAGAGAAATGTCTGTATTATCTTCTAATGGATTAGAAATTAAGTTAGACGCCTCTGTGTTATATCAAGCTAAATCTTCAGATGTTGCAAAATTGCATCAAACTAGGGGAGAAGATTACTTGCAAAGTGTTATTATTCCTGCAATACGATCGGCAACAAGAAGTGTTGTTGGGCGTTATACACCAGAGCAATTATACTCTACAAAGCGTGATGCAATACAAAGAGAAATTTATGAAGAAACTAAGAAAATTGTAGAGCCACAACACATTCAATTGAATTCTGTTTTAGTTCGTGATGTAACATTACCACCAACTATAAAACAAGCGATTGAGCGTAAATTAAAGCAAGAGCAAGAATCGTTAGAATACGAGTTTAGATTAGTTACTGCTCAGAAAGAAGCAGAAAAACAGCGTATAGAAGCACAAGGTAAAGCAGATGCAAATAAAATATTGAGTGCATCTTTAACAGATAAAATCCTTCAAGACAAAGGAATTGAGGCAACAATAAAATTATCAGAATCACCTAATAGCAAGGTTATTGTTATAGGTTCTGGAGATAGTGGCATGCCTATAATACTAGGAAATCAATAAAGAAGCTCTTTAAAATAAAAAAAGCGATGTTTTAAACATCGCTTTTTTTATGAGCTTAATAAACAATTTATTTTTTTATAATAAACTGCTTACTAATTATTCTTAAATCGGCATCAGTTAGCTTAGAAGTCGCTTTTAACTTTTTTATAAATTCAGTAACTTCTTCAGGAGTAGTAGGACAACCTAAATTATCACCTTTAGAGTTAAAAGAATCTTGAATTAATTTACCTTTATTGTCAAAAATTAACCAAAAGGGTAAGCCAGCTTGTCCACCTTTATAACGTTCTAAAATAGTTTGGGCTCCAGGATTCTCTAAAGCTTCATTTTTAGTAGATTCCATAACTATTAAATGTTTAATAACATAATTATTTTCAAATAGCTGTTTTGTAGCGTCAGACATCATATTTTCATCCATTTTCTTGCACCAACCACACCATGAGGCATGAAACATTATAAAAACATTTTTATTTTCTTTTTTTGCTTGTGCATAAGCATTTTCTAAAATAATTTTTGAATTTTCTTGAGCATTAAGATTAAAAGAACACACAATAATTAAAGAAAGAGATGCTAATAGGTGTTTGATTTTCATGGGTTTAAATATTTAATGTGTTAAAAATATGTTTTTTAAATAATATAAATTAGGATTTGTAAAATATTTTTTAAGATATTTGCATATCAAAACAAAGACATGACATTTATTCAATTACATCATCATCATTTTCACACTGGCAGCCAAGCGAGATGAAAATGTATTGAATAAAATCAAAATATTTATAAAACCCGTTTGAGCTAATCAAACGGGTTTTTTGTTTCTACTCGAATTGGTTAGTTCTACAATTATAACTAGTAGAAATAATGACTAAACTAAAAATTGCAGTACAAAAATCTGGAAGACTTAATGAGGATTCAATGAAACTCCTTAAAGATATAGGTGTTTCTATAGATAATGGAAAAGATCAGCTTAAGGCATCTGCTCAAAATTTCCCATTAGAAGTGTTTTATCTTAGAAATGGAGATATCCCGCAATACTTAAGAGATGGGGTGGTAGATATTGCTATTATAGGTGAAAATGTGTTAATAGAAAAAGGAAGTGATTTATCAATCGTTGAGCACTTAGGGTTTTCAAAATGTAGAGTTTCTATAGCAGTACCAAAAGATGCAAAATCAAATAATTTAAAGGATTTAGAAGGTAAACGAATTGCAACGTCTTACCCGAATACAGTTAATCAGTTCCTGAAAAAAAACGGAATTACAGCTAACCTTCATATTATAAATGGATCGGTAGAAATAGCTCCAAATATAGGTTTGGCAGATGGTATCTGTGACATAGTTTCTAGTGGAAGTACATTATTTAAAAATGGTTTAAAAGAAGTAGAAGTATTGTTGAAATCTGAAGCAGTTTTGGCAGTATCTCCAAAAATATCAGAAAAGAATAGAACTCTTCTAGAAAAACTACAATTTAGAATACAATCTGTATTAAAAGGAAGAAATTCTAAATACGTTTTGTTAAATGCTCCTAATGATAAATTACAAGACATTATAAGTATCCTACCTGGAATGAAAAGTCCTACTGTATTGCCATTAGCAGAAGAAGGTTGGAGTTCTGTACACTCAGTATTAAATAAAAACGCATTTTGGGAAGTTATTGATGAGCTCAAACAAAAGGGAGCGCAAGGTATTTTAGTATGTCCAATAGAGAAAATGGTAGTTTAATTAATAAAAGTAAATTCCTATAGAGTATATGAAAACAATTATAAACCCTAAAAGAACAGATTGGAGTATAATTTTGAAAAGACCAACACAAGCCGTTAATGATATTGAATCTACCGTAAATGAGATATTCGAAGATGTAAAACGCAACGGAGATAAAGCTATAAAAAAATACACAACATTATTTGATGGTCCAAGTTTAGAAACAAATGTAGTTTCTAAAGAAGCAATTGAAATGGCTTCAACTTTAGTTTCAAAATCACTAAAAGAAGCTATAATAACTGCAAAAACTAACATAGAAACCTTTCACAAAGCACAGAAAACAAATATTGTTTCGGTAGAAACACAAGAAGGTGTTTCTTGTTGGCAAGAAAAACGACCAATAGAAAAAATTGGCTTATATATTCCTGGAGGTACAGCTCCATTATTTTCTACAGTATTAATGTTAGCAGTACCAGCAAAAATAGCAGGCTGTAAAGAACTAATATTATGTACACCTCCAAATAAAGAAGGAAACATCTCTAATGAAATATTATATGCAGCACAACTATGTAGTGTAACAAAAATTATAAAAGTAGGAGGTATACAAGCAATTGCTGGGTTAGCTTTTGGGACAGAAACTATTCCTGCTGTATATAAAATATTCGGGCCAGGAAATCAATTTGTAACTGTGGCAAAACAACTAGCAACAAAATATGGTGTAGCTATAGATATGCCTGCAGGACCTAGTGAGCTATTAGTAATTGCAGATGATACTGCTAATGCTACTTATGTGGCGTCAGATTTATTAAGTCAGGCAGAACATGGTATAGATAGTCAAGTAATTTTAGTTTCTACTTCAAAAACATTAATAAATGAAGTGTCTGTTGAAATAGATAAACAAATAGATTGTCTTCCCCGTAAAGCTATAGCTATAAAAGCCATCAATAATTCAAAACTAATATATCTAGAAGATGAGAATACAGCTTTGGAGTTAATTAATGAATATGGACCAGAGCACTTTATTATATGTGTAAAAAATGAAGATTTGTTTGTAAACAGGATTATAAATGCAGGATCTGTATTTATTGGAAATTATACACCTGAAAGTGCAGGAGATTACGCATCAGGAACAAACCATACTTTACCAACTAATGGTTTCTCTAAAGCTTATTCTGGTGTAAACTTAGATAGTTTCACTAAGAGTATAACATTTCAAAAAATAACAAAAGAAGGTTTACTTAATATAGGTAATACTATAGAGTTAATGGCAGAAGCAGAAGGGTTACAGGCTCATAAAAATGCAGTAAGTATTAGATTAAAAGACCTTGTCTAGGCATGACGATCCTAAATTTCTCAAAAATCCAATTATAAAACTTTAAGACCCCAATTATGAATATAAAAGAATTAGTAAGAGAAAATATAAAAACATTGAAACCATACTCTTCAGCAAGAGATGAGTTTGAAGGGCTAAAAAAAGACATGGTTTTTTTAGATGCTAATGAAAACCCGTTTAATAATGGAGTAAATCGTTACCCAGATTCTAAACATTATCAAGTAAGAGAGTTGTTGTCTAGAATTAGGAATATAAAGATTCAACATATTTTGTTAGGTAATGGAAGTGATGAAGTATTAGATCTTATTTTTAGGGCGTTTTGCGATCCCAAAACCGACAATATTATCACTTTGCCACCTACATATGGTATGTATGAAGTATTAGCAAATATAAATGGTGTAAATACATTAAAAGTGGAATTAGATGAGGAATTTCAACCAAGAGTTGATACGATTTTAGAAACAGCAAATAAGAATTCTAAAATATTGTTTTTGTGTTCACCAAATAATCCTACAGCAAATAGTTTTGAAAGTGCAAGAATAGAAAGATTAATTAAGGGGTTTAATGGTATTGTTGTTATAGATGAAGCTTATGTAGAATTTACAGAAGAAGAAAGTTGGGTGAATAAATTACAGCAACACCCTAATTTAATTGTAACTCAAACATTATCTAAAGCTTATGGAATGGCGGGGATAAGGTTAGGTATATGTTATGCGTCAGAAGAGATTATATCTATACTAAATATAATAAAACCTCCATATAACATTAATAGGTTAACGCAACAAAGAGCAGCAAAAATATTATTATATAAAGAAGGATTAAGTAGAGAAATTGATGTAATACTTGAGGAACGTGAAAAACTAATTAAAGTCTTAAAAGCGATTCCTTTTATTGAAAAAATATATCCAACGGATGCTAATTTTATTCTAATAAAAGTAGATGATGCTAACAAGCGTTATAAAGGATTAATTAAACAAGGTATTGTTGTAAGGAACAGAACAAAACAGCCTTTATGTGAAAACTGTTTACGAATAACAGTGGGAACACTTTCTGAAAATAAAAAATTAATGTATGCCTTAAAGCAATTAAAAAGACAATAAAATAATATAAAATTTCACTTCTGTGAAATGAAATAAAATAGACAATGAAACGAGTATTATTTATAGATAGAGATGGTACAATAATAAAAGAACCAGCAGATGAACAAATTGATGCATTCTTAAAATTAGAATTTTACCCTAAGGTATTTCAGTATTTAGGAAAAATAGCAAAAGAATTAAATTATGAAATTGTTATGATAACTAATCAGGATGGGTTAGGAACAGATGTTTACCCAGAAAACACCTTTTGGCCAGTACATAACTTTATCCTGAAAACATTTGAAGCAGAAGGCATTGTTTTTAAAGAACAATTTATAGATCGAACTTTTGCGAGAGATAACGCACCAACGAGAAAACCAAATATAGGTTTGCTTACTCAGTATTTTACAGAAGAATATGATTTAGAAAACTCATTCGTAATAGGTGACCGTTTAACAGATATAGAATTAGCAAAAAACTTAGGTTCTAAAGGCGTTTATATAAACGATGAGACTCACTTAGGAACTGATGAAATTACTGTAAAAAAGAGTGATTTAAATGCCTATATAGCATTAGAAAGTAATGATTGGGAGGTTATTTATGAGTTTCTAAAGGCAGAAGAACGTACAGGAAGTATATCTAGAAATACAAACGAAACAAAAATAAATATTTCATTAAATCTGGATGGTGTAGGGAGAAGTACTATAGATACTGGGATTGCTTTTTTTGATCATATGTTAGATCAAATTTCTAGACATGGGCAATTAGATTTAAATATAAAAGTTGAGGGAGATTTAGAAGTAGATGAACACCATACAATAGAGGATACTGCAATTGCTTTAGGAGAAGTATTTGCAAAAACACTAGGAGATAAGTTAGGGATAGAACGTTATGGGTTTTGTTTACCTATGGATGATTGTTTATCGCAAGTTGCGATTGATTTTGGAGGAAGGAATTGGTTAGTTTGGGAGGCAGAGTTTAAGCGAGAAATGATAGGCAAAATGCCAACAGAAATGTTTATGCACTTTTTTAAATCGTTTAGTGATGGTGCTAAATGTAACTTAAATATAAAAGCCGAAGGTGTAAATGAGCACCACAAAATAGAAGCTATATTTAAAGCTTTTGCAAAAGCCATAAAAATGGCAGTAAAACGAGATGTGGAAAAGATGATATTACCATCTACAAAAGGGGTATTGTAATACGATATCAGAATTAGTAAAAAAAATAAAATGAATGTAGTAATAATAGATTACGGAGCTGGAAACATTAAAAGTATTCAATTTGCTTTTAAACGTTTGGGAATAGATGCTAAATTATCTAAAAAACCAGAAGAGATAACAAATGCCGATAAAGTTATATTTCCAGGAGTTGGAGAGGCGAGTTCTGCTATGCAAAAGTTAAAAGAAAGTGGTTTAGATAAATTAATACCACAATTAAAGCAACCAGTTTTAGGTATTTGTTTAGGAATGCAACTACTTTGTAATAGTACAGAAGAAGGTAGTACTGACGGTTTGGGTGTTTTTAATGTAGCAATAAAACGATTTTCAAACGATATGAAGGTACCGCAAATGGGATGGAATACAATAACCGCATTACAATCTAAATTATTTGAAGGTATAAAAGAAAACGATTTTATGTATTTAGTACATAGCTATTATGCAGAATACTGTAAAGAAGCTATTGCAATAACTAACTATGGGTTAGACTACGCTTCAGCATTACAAAAGAATAATTTTTACGGAGTACAATTTCATCCAGAAAAAAGTAGTTTGGCAGGTGAACAATTATTAAAAAACTTTTTATCACTTTAAATTATGAGAATAATACCAGCAATAGATATAATAGAGGGCAAGTGTGTTCGCTTAACAAAAGGAGATTATGCAACAAAAAAAATATACAACGAAAGCCCACTTGAAATTGCTAAGCAATTTGAAGCTAGTGGTATACAATATTTGCATGTAGTAGATTTAGATGGAGCAAAAGCAAAACATATTGTAAACTATAAAGTGTTAGAAGAGATAGCATTGAAAACAAGTTTGAAAATAGATTTTGGAGGAGGATTAAAATCTAACGAAGATTTAAAAATAGCATTTAATTCTGGTGCAAATCAAATAATTGGAGGTAGTGTAGCTGTAAAAAACACTAGCCTTTTTGAGGCTTGGATTACTAAATATGGAGCAGATAAAATTATTTTAGGAGCAGATTTTTATCCAGATACTACAGGGGGGAAAATTGCTACCAATGGATGGCAAGAAGAAAGTAGTTTGCAATTAATCCCTTTTATTGAGGAGTATTTAAAAAAAGGAATCGAATCCGTAATATGTACAGATATTTCTAAAGATGGGATGTTGCAAGGGCCTTCGTTTGATACTTACAACAAAATAATTAATCTAGATACCGTAAAAACTGAGAGGGCAGGTGTTTTGTGTTCAATAAAATTGATTGCATCAGGAGGTGTCTCTTCTTTTTCAGAGCTTACAAAACTTCAAGAGTTAGGGTGTGATGGTGTTATTATAGGTAAGGCTATATATGAGAATAAAATTAGCTTAAAACAATTAGAAACATTTGTATTAAATAATTAGATGCTTACAAAAAGAATAATACCGTGCTTAGATATTAAAAACGGAAGAACTGTAAAAGGAGTTAATTTTGTGAATTTAATAGATGCAGGAGATCCTGTCGAGCTAGCAAAACAATATGCGGAGAAAGGAGCAGATGAATTAGTCTTTTTAGACATTTCTGCAACACTAGAAGGTAGAAATACAACTTTAGAAATGGTTTTAAATGTAGCGGAACACGTTAATATACCATTTACAGTAGGAGGAGGCATTTCATCAATTGAAGATGTCTATAGGCTTTTAAAAGCGGGAGCAGATAAAATTTCTATTAATTCTTCAGCTGTAAAACAACCAGAGCTAGTAAATGAATTATCAGGAAAATTTGGGAGCCAATGTATTACGGTTGCAATAGATGCTAAACAAATTAATGGAGAATGGATTGTGCATTTAGCAGGAGGAAGTATTCCTACTAAATTAAACCTTTTTAAATGGGCTAAAGAAGTAGAAGTTAGAGGAGCAGGAGAAATTTTATTTACTTCTATGAATAATGATGGAACAAAAGCAGGGTTTGCAAATGAAGCTTTAGCAAAATTATCCCAAAACTTAAAGATACCAATCATTGCCTCTGGTGGAGCTGGGTCAATTAAACACTTTGTAGATGCTTTTGAAATAGGTGAAGCAGATGCTGCGCTGGCTGCAAGTGTGTTTCATTTTGGTGAAATACCTATTTCAGAATTAAAAAAAGCATTAAAACAAAATAATATCCCTGTTAGAATTTAATAAGATATTCTAATAATAGAAAATAGATACTAAAAGATGATTATAGATTATAATAAAAATAAAGATGGACTAATTCCTGTAATTATTCAAGATGTTAACACAAAAACAGTGTTAATGCTGGGATATATGAATGAGGAAGCATTAGAAGTTACTAAAGCAACAAAATTAGTAACTTTTTATAGTAGGACAAAAGAAAAATTATGGACCAAAGGTGAAGAAAGTGGTAATGTTTTAAATTTAGTAAGTATGCAACTAGATTGTGATAATGATACTTTATTGATTCAAGTAAATCCAAAAGGACCAACATGTCATAAAGGGACAGATACATGTTGGAATACGGTTAATAAAGAATCCTATGGTTTTATATCTAAGTTAGAAAACATAATAGAGGAAAGACAAGCTAATTCGGCTGGAGAGGAATCGTATGTAGCATCTTTGTTTGAAAAAGGAATTAATAAAATTGCCCAGAAAGTTGGGGAGGAAGCTGTAGAAGTAGTCATTGAAGCTATGGATAACGATGATAATCTTTTTTTAAATGAAAGCGCAGATTTATTATTTCATTATTTAATGCTGTTACAAGCTAAAGGGTTTAAGTTAAAAGATGTAGTTTCAGTTTTAAAAGGTAGAGAGAAATAGTAATTTAGTCTTAATTTATTAATTTTATTATATGCAATTTGATAATTATAAGATTAAACTATTAGATGCGAGCGAGAATAAAGCCTTTTTCAATCTAATAGAAAATAATAGAACACGTTTAGAAGATTTTTTTGCGGGAACAGTTTCAAGAACTCTAACTTTTGAAGATACTGTAGAGTATTGTAAAGAGATAGAGCAAAGGATTATTAACAAAACATATTTGCCATTTATAGTAATAGATACAATAACTGATAATTTTGTAGGCTTAGTTGATGTTAAAAATACGGATTGGAGTATACCTAAAGCAGAGCTAGGCTTGTTTATAGATAAAGACTACGAAGGAAAAGGTATAACTACAAAGGCGATGCGCTTGGTAATAAACCATATTATTAATGTGTATCGTTTTAAAAAGCTATTATGTCGAGCGAGTAGTAAAAACTTAGGGAGTGTAAGTGTAATATTAAAAAATAATTTTGAATTGGAAGGAACCATACGAAGAGACTATAAAACCTCAAGAGGAGAAATAGTAGATCTTAACTATTATGGGCGTGTTTTCGATTAATGTTCTTTATTAATTTAATGTTATATTACTATCTTTAATAGTACTTGGTAATTCAAATAACTCTAATTCAAAATAAGACACAGCAGCTAAGATATGATCAAATATATCTGCCATAATATATTCATAGTTAGCCCAACGTTTATCGTTGCTAAAAGCATAAATTTCTAAAGGAATACCTTGAGGTGTCGGAGGTAATTGTCTTACCATGATCATCATATCCTTATTTATACCAGTATGTTCATTAATATGGCTGTCTATGTATTTCCTGAAAACCCCTATGTTTGTTAGGTTTCTCCCGTTTATTAATGATGTCTTATCTATATTATTTAAAGAATTATATTCGTTTATTTTGTCTTGTTGGTTATTTAAATAATTAGTGATTAATGAAACCTTTTTTAGGGATTCTATAGCTTCTGGCGTTAGGTACTTAATGCTGCTTTGCTTTATAATTATAGCGCGTTTAATTCGCCTCCCATCAGAATTTGTCATCCCTCTCCAGTTTTTGAAAGAATCGGAGATTAAGGCATATGTGGGAATTGTTGTAATGGTTTTATCAAAATTTTGAACCTTAACAGTTGCTAAATTAATTTCTGTAACATCTCCATCTGCACCATATTTTTCAAACGTAATCCAGTCCCCGATACGTACCATGTCATTTATAGATACTTGAATGCTAGCAACAAAACCAAGAATAGTATCTCTAAAGACTAAAATAACCACAGCAGAAATAGCACCCAAGCCTTTTAAAAAATCCCAAACAGGCATATCTGTAATTATAGCAAATGCTATTGTAAATCCTGCTATCCATACAAAAATCATAAAGACTTGTATATAGCTATCTATAGGTTTGTCTTTTAAACTTTGAATAGTTTTAAAAAAATCTTTTAAAGTATTTAGAAGACTTCTAGCAATCCATAAAGCTAAAACAATACCAAAAACTTTTAATGTTTTCTCTATGATACCTTCTATGTAAGGGAAATCTATAAAAACGGTTGGGGTAGCTTCTAAGGCAATGATTAAAGGGATAATATGGGCAATATTTCTTGGGACCTTATTTTTCACTAATATATCATCAAAGTTAGATTTAGTACGAGCAGCAAAACCGCTAAAAACATTTATTAATACACGTCTAACTATAAAATCAACAACGAATACTATTATTAATAAACTTATTAAAAGTCCAAGCATATTTAAATACGTGGCTATAGTTTCAGAAATTTCCATGGCAATTAAACGATCGTAGATCCAGTGTGTAATGCGTCGCATATAATAGAGTATTAAGCTGCAAAATTAAGCTGATTTATCTAATTAGAATAATAATTAATAGTTAATTATTGGTTATAGCTATCCATGTTAACGCTGTTAACTTCTCCAACATTCATGTTGTCTAAAAAAACATTGTCAATTCTAATACGTACTAAACGTAGTGTAGGGAAGCCAACCGCAGATGTCATTTTACGCACTTGTCTAAATTTACCTTCAGTAAGTGTTATAGAGACCCAAGAAGTAGGGCCATGTCGTTCGTCTCTAATTTTTTTCCATCTTTTAGGTAAATTAGGTGGTGTTTCTAACTTAAAGGCTTTACACGGTTTTGTCTGATATTTTTTTCCATCAAAACCAATTTCAACTCCATTCTGTAATGCTTTAATAGCTGTATCACTAATAGCTCCATCTAATTGAGCATAGTATTCTTTTTCTATATGACTACCGTTAATATAATTGCTTAGTTTTCCATTTGTAGTCAATAGAAGTAGACCTTCACTTTTTTCATCGAGCCTACCAATAGGCATTGTACCTTCTGGAAAATCACCAAGTTCTCCTAAAAATTTTTTACGTTTTTGTTGTGTAGAGTTACTTGCAAACTGGCTTAACATCCCGTAGGGCTTAAATATTTTAAAATGATGATGTGTTTTAATTTTCATTTAAAATACTATAAACTAAAGCTTTCGTCATGGTTTGTCCTTTTGCTTTTTCACGAATAAGATCGTAGCTAAATCTAAAATCGCACCCGTTTTTATAATTGCTGCAACCGTAAGCTGTTTTTCCTTTTATAACACTGCCAGTATTACATTTTGGGCATGTTAGGGCATCATCAGTAGTTTTGTTTTCGGTTGATTCTCCAGTAGTTTTTTTAGGTTTTAGTTTTAGTTTAAATGCATCATCAAAACGAAGTAAACCTTCTATTTTACCAGCATCGGTTTTAAAACCTTTTAAGTTAACTGTAGAGCCTTTTTGTAAGAGACGAATATACTGTTTCTCGGAAATTGTTTTATTATTGAATTTAAACGGTAACATAAAGCGACAACCTGCTTTATATTGGCTACAACCATAAGCTGTTTTTCCTTTTATAAGTTGTCCTTGTTTACATTTTGGACAAGTCTCATTAGTGATGCTAGAACTTGATTTTTTACGAGTCTTTTTAACTGGTGTAGGCGTCGCAGTTGCATGAGAAATATTTGCTTTTTTGGCTTCGCTACGCACTTCGTAAACCAATAGGTCGACCATACGCTTCATTTGTTTTATAAAACTTCCGGCATTATAATTACCCTTTTCTATTTCTTTTAATTGTTTCTCCCAAGAGCCTGTTAATTCAGCAGATTTTAATAATTGGTTTTGTATAGTGTCTATAAGTTGAATGCCTATAGTTGTTGGTAAGACTTGTTTTTTATTTCGCTTTATATATTTACGTTTAAAAAGAGTTTCTATAATATTGGCGCGAGTAGACGGACGTCCAATACCATTTTCTTTCATTAATTCACGCATTTCGTCATCGTCAACTTGTTTTCCTGCAGTTTCCATCGCGCGCAGAAGAGAGGCTTCCGTGTATTGATTCGGCGGACTAGTTTTCTTTTCTAAAAAAGAAGGCTCGTGCGGTCCTTTTTCACCTTTTTCGAAAGTTGGTAGTATTCCTGATTCTTTAGTTTTTGCGTTAGGGTCTTCGAAAACAATACGCCAGCCTTTTTCTAAAATTTCTTTCCCAGTAGTTTTAAAGTTTACAGTTTCTGCTTTACCTATTACTGTAGTGTTAGATACTTTACATTCTGGATAAAAGACAGCTATAAATCGTTTGGTTATAATGTCGTAAACCTGTTTTTGATTATACTGTAGGTTTATTTGAATACCTGTTGGAATTATGGCATGGTGATCGGTTACTTTTTTATCATCAAAAACCTTTTTAGATTTTTTAATAGGATTACCTAAAAGAGGTTGTGTTAAAGTAGTGTAATTGGTTAGTTTTTGTAAAATTCCTGGAACTTTAGGGTATATGTCATTGGGTAAAAAAGTGGTATCTACTCTTGGGTAAGTTACTGCTTTTTGTTCGTATAACTTCTGGACTATTTTAAGTGTTTCATCTGCCGAAAACCCAAACTTAGTGTTGCAATAAACTTGTAATCCAGTTAAGTCAAAGAGTTTTGGAGCGTATTCGTTACCTTTCTTTTTAGTAATAGATACAATTTCGAAATCGTGTTCTTTTACAATATTGGCTAATTTCTCACCATCTTCCATTTTAAGGAAACGTCCTTCTTCGTAACTAAATAAAGTATCTCTATATAGCGTTTGTAGTTCCCAATAGGGTTGTGGTTTAAAGTTTTCTATTTCTTTAAAACGATTAACTAACATTGCTAATGTAGGGGTTTGTACACGCCCAATAGATAATACTTGTTTGTAACCACCATGTTTTACAGTATATAAGCGTGTGGCATTCATGCCTAAAAGCCAATCTCCAATAGCACGAGAAAACCCAGCATAATAAAGATTGTCATAATCTTCAGAAGGTTTTAAGTTTTGAAAACCTTCTTTAATAGCTTCTGTTGTTAACGAAGAAATCCATAAACGTTTTACTTCACCTTTATATTCAGCTTGATTAATAACCCAACGTTGTATTAATTCTCCTTCTTGTCCAGCATCCCCACAGTTTATAATTAAATCCGCTTTGTCAAATAAACTCTTTACAATATTAAATTGCTTTTTGATACCGTCATTGTTAACTACTTTTGTTTGAAATTTTTCGGGTAACATGGGTAGGTTATTTAAATCCCAACTTTTCCAATAAGGTTTATAATCGTTAGGCTCAAAAAGAGTGCATAAGTGACCAAAAGTGTAGGTTACCGCATAGCCATTACCTTCAAAATACCCATCACGTTTTGTACTAGCTCCTAATACAGCAGCAATTTCGCGGGCAACACTTGGTTTCTCGGCAATACAGACTTTCACTTACTTTTTTTTATGAATTACAACGGTGCAAAATAGGGAATTTAAGAAGTATATAGAAAGGGTTTTAACAGGAGTTATTAACTAAATGATTAACCCTTTTTTAAGATATGATTAGTGAGGGGGAATTATATAGTTCTAATAGTTTCTTTCATGAATATTAAATTATTCGAATAAATAAGCGCCCGTTTCTGATGTGGTAATATTAGGTAACGTTCTCCGTTTCTCGAAGTAATCGTATCCTTTTTTTATATTTTTCCAAAATTCTGTATGATTATAATTCATATAATCATCATAGTTGTAATTGTTTATAAAATTATTGCTTAATCGTGTGGGGAAGATATGAGCTGGAATATCTAATTGTCCATTATTTTTAGCCTCAACGGCGTAAATATATAATTCCTTAATACATTCATCTGTAATTGGAATACAACCTATGGAAAAACAATCACCATGAATAAAGATATCACCACCTAATTGTTGTTTATTACCTAAAACCCTATCTGAAAAATTAGGGTAATCGATACCTAATGATAAATGAAACTTACTTTCAGGATTAAAAACGGTTATAGTGTAGAACCCTTCCGGAACTTGGTAATCACCTTGTTTTCGTTTTGGACCTAAATTGCCAGAACGCCAACATATTTTATAATTTGTAAGTAGTATGTATTGCTCATTATATGTGTTTTTACCCCAAACTTCTAATGTTTCTTCGTCTTTAAAAGCTCGTAGGAATAAAGATAAACTGTCTATTGAATTATTTTTGAGAATTTGTTTAACATCCTTCTCTTTTTCTTGGTAAGCTACTTTAACGCGTTTGTGTTTTAATTGTTCAGTTTTAAAATCGGTAGCTACTTGTTGAATGTTAGTAAGGCTAAGTATGAAAAATAAAAGCGTTAGTTTTTGACACATAGTGTATTATAGGTTAATTACACTGTTTATAACATTGTTTTTTATAGAATATTATCTAATTAAACTGAAATGACCAGTTATCTTTCTAAAATTGTTATTATTATCTATAAGTTCAACTGTAAACCAATAATCTGTAGAAGGTAGAGGTTTTCCTTTAAAAGTGCCATCCCATCCATAAGAAAGTGGAGAAATTACAGTTAATAATTTGCCATAACGATTATAAATATAAATAGTTGTTTTTTTATAGATAGAAGTAGAAAAGCCTTTTATATTCCAAAAATCATGTATACTATCGTTATTTGGTGTAAAGTAATTTGGGAAACCAATAATATATATACTACTACTACTACTACTACTACTACTTATGCCGCAACCATTTTTGTCTCGTATAAAAAGAATATGTTCTCCTGGCGACACATTATCAAAAAATGGTAAATCTTGGTAAGGGCCAAAATTGTTATCTAGAGCATATTCGTAGTTGCCAAAACCAATTGTATTGATATCAATTGTTATTGAGTTATTAGCAACTCCATCATTTATAATAATACTATTAGGGTATATTATTGCTACTTCGGATTCTTCTATAGAGATATTATGCGGAGTAGATTCGCAAATATAACCATTCCCGTAATTGTAAGTTGCCACAACAGTATAGTTGTCTCCACTTGTTACGGTTAAAAAATCTTCTGTACTAGAAACTACACCTGAGCTATTAGTCCAAGTGTATTGATAGGTGTTTAACGGGTCGGTTATATTAACAGTTAAGCTTGGATTATCATCCATACAAATAATTGCATGACCTTCTAATTGAAATTGGGGTTGTTGAAAAACAGTTAATGTAATATAGGGGCCTAAACCTAAACAGTTATTATTTAATTCGTTTTCTATTCTCACATAAATCTCTTGTTGTGTAGGTGAAGCTGTGTTTTCATAATTGTTAATGTTTGTAATTGCATTTGTTTCGGTTATTGCATCTGTAAGATTAGTATAGTACTTAATCTCTATTGGTTGATTAACAGGAAATAGAGCGATAATATCGCTTTCTGCACTACTAAAATTAAAAGCAGCAACACCATCTGTATTATCATCACATTCGAAAAAGTCTCTATGAAATGAATTTGGGACTTGTGATACGGAAACTATTAAATTAATTTGAAATATATCATAGCATCCGTTATCATTTTCTATTCGAGCCCAAATTGTATCTATACTTGGAATTTGATTATTATAGGCTGTTTCATTTTGTATTGGGTTAAAGTTATTCTCTGCATCATTTAGTGTTTCGTAATAAGTGATTGTTAGAGCGTCGTTATCTGTAATTATATCATTGGCTAGTTGTAAGTTAAATAAGCTTATACCATCTGTATTATCATCACATTGAATTACTTCTACATTTTGGTTTATATCTGGTAATGGAAAAATTTCTACTTCTATGGTTTCTATAGAAGTGACATTATCTTTTGTTACTGTTGCTGTAACTTCATAGATACCTGGAGTAGAAAAGATATGAGTTGGTTGAAGATCGTTAGAACTATTGTTAAGTCCGGTAGAGGAGTCACCAAAATCCCAAATAATTGAATCTACAGTGCCGTTAAAAAAAAATTGCGTTTCTTCTCCATGGCAATCTTTTTCGTAAGATAATAAAACAAAAAAGAATGTTTGTACGAAGGCAGGTAAGCCTATGCCACTTGTTCCTTCTTCTAACTCTATTCCATTTACATTAAAAGAGCAGGCTATTCCAATGTTCTCTGGTGAGTTTATAACTCCAAGAGTATTACTTCCAGATTTAGCTAAATATATTTTGCCGTCTGGGGCAAGTTGTAACTGCCCAAATTGAGTATTTTGACTATTGGATAATACAAACTCGGATGCGCTAATATCTGTAGCATTTAAATTGTACTGAAAGATATTTTGACTAAAATTAGAAGTGTATAATATATTTCCTAAAGGGGAGAATGCAGCTCCATATGTATTAGTTTTGTTATTTATAGTTAGTGGATTGCTAATAGCTCCGGTATTAGTATCGAAATCAAAAAGTATAGTTTCGTTTCTATTATTGCACATTGCTACTTTTTCTCCGTTAGGAGAAAATATTAATGCACCGGCGCTATTTTGATCTACACCATTGCTTATTGGCCCAATACTACTAATTACGGGAGTATTATTGACTCCTGAATTTGTAACCAAGTATGCATAAAAATTATTATTATTCCACCCATGTGTAACAACCCAAGTATTTATTCCATCTGCATGCTGAACTGCTGTTACTTTCTCGGCGACAGCATCTAATAATAGTGTGTTTTTGTTGGCTACGAGTACTACACCTAATCCACTATTAGGTAACATATTTACTTCAGAATATCTAAACCCATTATTTCCAGCTTCAAAATCTATAGTAAATACATAATAGGTATTATTATCTTCTGGTTTTTTTACAATTATACAGGATTGTGTTGCAGAAGCATTTCCTAATAAACCATCACCATTACTCATAATGTCATGATTTTTATTCCAAACAGTTGAGCCTTCTGTATAGAATAATAAATTGCCAGAGGCATCACAAATAGAAGCGCATCCTTCATTAGATGATAAGCTACTATTAGTTAATATAGTTGGAGGGTCTACATTAAAATCTAGACCAGCATTAAAACCAAAATACCAAATATTGCCTTCTCCTTGAGCAAATAGAAAATGAGAAGAAATTAAAAATAAGATGAGGAAAGTCTTTTTCAAGTGTATAGTATTCTTTAGTAATAGCTATACGAAGTTAACTCATATTTAATGCTCTATCAATTTTCTATAGTGTAAATAGTCGCGTATTTATAAATTAACGACACTAAATAAAATAATTACTTGATTGATTCTCTGTTGTAAAAAGCTAATATCCATTTCCCGAAAATAAAGTATAATGTCATAACAGTTAAAGGCCCCATAAAGAAGCCATTATTAATGATTTCAGAAAAACTATATTTTACAGTAGTTAAAATTAAGCAAATTAAAAATTGAAGAATGGCATACATAATATTGCCTTTAGGAGAGTAGCCAAATAACCCTAGAAATTTGGTTTTAGTAATTCCTATAACAAAGTGTGGCATAGCATTGGCTAGCAATGCTCCAATAATAAAATCTATAATATCCATTTAATATTTAGTTTAAGTATTGTTTTAATTTACTAATAGGTTCAATGATTAGATAAAGTTCGTTGTTAAATTCTCCTCCTGCAGATATAACACCAATAACATACCCTTTGTTATCTATTACTGGGGCTCCACTAAAACCACTTGCGTCAAATATACTATGCGATTTTATCCATATTTTACCATTTTCATACGAGTCCATTATTGCCTTAAATTTTTTTTGATGGCATTCGGTATCCGAATATTCGCAACCTATAATCTCAAGATTTTCTCCTTTTATTATTTTAGAAAACCTAGGGTATAACACTTCTATTTTTGAATTGGGTTTAATAGTACATTTTTGAAGTATAACATCTATAGAATTAATATCTTTATTTACAATAGATTTCCCTAAAATGGTATCACTACAAATTGTATTGTTTCTTGGGTATGCCTTCCAATACTTCAATAATTCGTTAAAAGAATCTGTTTTTACTTCAGGGATTATTCCCATTGCATCGCCTAATAAGTGCTTTGCTGTGCATAATAGAGTTTCATTCTTTGCTTTAATTAAAAAAGAACTAGCTCCAAAACTATAAGAGTCTCTAACATTATATTCATTAGTTAATAGTATTTGTGTGGAATCTATATAGTTTTCTTTTTTCCAATTATTTATAGAGATGTTTAGTTTTTCTTTGGTTTGAGTATTACAGCCAAAAAATATAATTAATATAAGTATGCTTAAATATTTCATTGTGTATTATTTTTGGAGTTTGTAAAGAGTATTATGTATTTTCTTTCTCAATAACGCTTAAAGCCAAACGAATTTTAAAATAATCCATTTGTTCATTAAAATATTCAAAATAATCTTTTAAAGTTTTGGAGTTATTCAATTCTATTTTTGCCATATGTACTGCTTCTACATCACTTTTAGAAATGAAGTCAAAAATATTAATCTCTTTACCATCTAGATACAATTTGGCTATGTGAGAATAAATAGTGGGAATTTTTAATTGCCTTTGAATAGATATCTCTTCAATAGAAAATCCTTTTTTATATAAATTATAAGTTTGGATATGAGTATCTGTTTTTTTGTGTTTCTTTCTTTTAGAACCAATAAAGTCTAATATTTCTGTAATAAACTCATCTCCATAAACTTCCATTTTTCGTTGCCCAACTCCTGAGATAGTTAGAAATTCACTTTCACTCATAGGGCGAATACGTTCCATTTCTTTAAGTGTAGCATCATTAAAAATGAGGTAAGCTGGTAGATTTTCTTCTAGCGAGATACGATAGCGTAATTGTCGTAAACGTTCAAATAAACTATTTGTAGCCGCTCGTTTAGTTTTAGGTTTGGTGACTACTTTTTCTTGTTCTTTAGCTTCAACAGGGTAAGTAAGATGTACTTTTAAACCTTTAAAAAGAACTTTGTTTGAAAAGTCGGTAAGTTGAAGCGCATTGTTTTTATGAAAAGCGATTTCACAAATACCTTGGTTTATTAATTGTATAATATAATGTTGCCAATCTTTCCAAGAGACATCATTGCCAATACCAAAGGTTCTTATAGCGTCATAACCTTTTTCTAAAACATTAGCATTTTTAGCTCCTCTTAGTATATCTATAATGGTTCCTGTAGCTTCCTGCTGGCTAACTCGGGTTATGGTTGATAATGCTTTTTGAGCGATAACTGTACCATCGAAAAATTTTGGTGGGTTTTTACATACATCACAATTTCCGCAGTTTTCAGATAATAATTCTCCAAAATAACTTAATAGGATTTTTCGACGGCATGTCGTTGCTTCACTAAATTGTTTCATTCGATCTAGTTTAGCTATTTGTACTTCTTCGTTTGAAGCACCTGATGCAAACTTTCTCAATTGTATAACATCGGCATAACTATGAAAAAGTAAAGCATGTGCATTTAAACCATCTCTTCCGCTACGACCAATTTCTTGATAATAACCTTCAATATTTTTAGGCATATTATGGTGTATTACCCAACGTACGTTAGACTTATCTATACCCATACCAAAGGCAACAGTAGCGCAAACTACTTGTGTTTTATCGAAAATAAAATCTTCCTGTATTCTAGAACGGTCTTCAAAACTTAATCCCGCATGGTAAGCATCTGTATTTATTCCATTCTCATTAAGTTTTTTAGCAATTTGTTCAGTGTTTTTTCTACTTAAGCAATAGACAATACCAGCTTGATTTGGTCTTTGCTTTATAAAACGGACAATTTGGTTGGCTCTACCATCTGCTGGGCGGACTTCTAATTCTATGTTTTTACGATCGAAAGAAGAAATAAACTGATTGGCTTCAGGAATTTGTAATTGATCTACAATATCTTGACGCGTAGCTTTATCCGCAGTCGCTGTTAAGGCTATTATTGGTGTATTGGGTAACTGACGTTTTAAAAAGCCCAATTGTTGATACGATGGTCTAAAATCGTGCCCCCATGATGAGATACAATGAGCTTCGTCTATAGCTATACAGCTTATAAATTGTTCGTTAAGAAGATTCTCTAAACCTCCTAAGCTTTCAGGAGCAACGTATAATAATTTTAAATCTTTATTTATGACTTTACCAATAATCTGTTGTTGTTCTTCAGGATGTTGACTACTATTAAAGAAAGCTGCAGCTATACCATTAGCATTTAAACCATCCACCTGATCTTTCATTAATGCAATAAGTGGAGAGATAACTAGAGTTAATTGCTCTAGTATAATAGCAGGTAATTGAAAACATATAGATTTACCACCTCCAGTAGGCATAATAACTAAAGTGTCTTTTTTATTAAGAATATTCTCAATAATATCCTGCTGTTGTCCACGAAAACTATCGTAACCAAAATTTGTTTTTAGTGCAGGGATTAATTGAGATTGAAGTGTTTTGTCTTGCATAAAAGATTAATGTAATTGCAAATTACGGAAGAAATATGTGCTTGTCCATGTTATAATCTTATTTTATTTAGCAGTTGTGTTACCAAGCTACCACAAAACACTTATCTAAATGCCCTTTGGGATGCTTAAGCCATAACATAGGAGAGTATCCTTCACTTTCGTATACTTTCAATTTAGGTAAAACGGTGTCATATGTTTGCCAATTTACCTTAGTAGTAAGATCTAAAAGCCAGTCTGTTTTTTTAGGGATATAGAATTTATAGTCTTTAAAAAAAGGAAGTGTTTCATACTTAAAATAAAAGCCATAAACACATCTTGGGTTTAATGTTTCTAAAACATAACTTTTCTCGAAAGGCATAAAAATTTGAGCCTTAAAGTAAATTTGTTGTACAAAATCATCAGCAGTAAGATTAAATTTTTCTAATAAGGGTTTTGTCTCAGGTGCATAGAGTAGAGGTAACTGCTTTGTTTTAAGTTTATTTAATTTTTCGTTTAAACTATCTCTACGCATTGGACCAATGCAATGGTCTATTTCAGTTGTACCTAAATTTGGATCGTACAAATAGTATTTAAACTGTATTTCTAAATGTACTGGCTGCTTATTTTGTATGAACAAACAATCCAATTCGCCAATAGTTACTTTCTCTTTTTTAATTTGAGGGTTTTCTAATAAAACAGTAATGCTATCGTGTAGTTCTAGTTCTTTTGATACAAAGCGTTCTACTCTTTGACCAAGACGTATGTTTTTTAAAATTGAATTGTTATTAAAAACTGGGGTATAATCTAGTGTATCAATAAAGGGATATATGCCATCAATAGCATTTAGGAATAGATGAGGCGTATTAAAAAAACCACTAAATTGTGGTTGAAGATCTTTGGGTTTAACAGTCATAATAGAGTATAAAAATAAACAATAGATAGATTCTATAAAAAAAACGACTAATTATTCTTTGAAACCTGTTTAATCGTTGTATTTTTGCGCATCGTTAAAATTTAAAAACTACTAATGTCAGTTACAGCTTTAGAATTAGAAGAACGTAAAGAAGGGAAAAGTTTATATAGTTATCAAAAAGGAGCTATTAGCAAGATTTTTAAATGCTTTGAAGATGCTCCAAAGGACTATCACCTTTTATATCAATTACCTACAGGTGGTGGTAAAACGGTTATTTTTTCTGAAATAGTTAGACAATATTTAAAGATTCATAAAAAACAGGTTTTAGTCATGACACACCGTATTGAGTTGTGTAGACAAACCTCTAATATGTTAACTGAATTTGGGGTAACTAACAAAATTGTAGATAGTAAGGCTGATTTATCCGATCAGCATGACTATAACTGTTTTGTTGCTATGGTTGAAACCCTAAACAACCGTTTAAATGATGACAAGCTAGATATCTCAGATATAGGTTTAGTAATTATTGATGAAGCACATTATAACTCGTTTACTAAGTTATTTAAGTTTTTCGAAAAATCTTTCATTTTAGGAGTTACTGCTACGCCTTTAAGTAGTAATATAAACCTACCAATGAAAGATAACTACAATGAACTAATTGTAGGAGAAACAATACAATCGCTTATAGAAAATGAATTTTTAGCTCGTGCAGAAATATACTCTTATAATGTAGGGTTAACCTCATTAATAGTAGGAGCTAATGGAGATTATACAGTAAAATCTTCTGAAGATTTATATACCAATACAGACATGCTGACTAAGCTTATTCAAGCTTATGAAGAACGTTGTAAGGGTAAAAAAACATTAATATTTAACAATGGTATTAATACCTCTCTACATGTATACGATACATTTAGAAGAGCAGGATACCCAATTGCCCACTTAGATAATAATAATTCTAAAAAAGAGCGTAAAGCCATATTAAAATGGTTTAAAGAAACGCCAGATGCTATTTTAACATCGGTAAGTATCTTAACTACTGGGTTCGATGAACCAACAGTAGATGCAATTGTTTTAAATAGAGCAACAAAATCTTTAACGCTTTACTACCAGATGATTGGTCGTGGTTCTCGTATTTTAAAAGATAAATCGAAGTTTTCTGTTATCGATTTAGGTAACAATTTACATCGTTTTGGACCTTGGGGAAGTGATTTAGATTGGCATAAAATATTTAGATCTCCTAATTTCTATTTAGATGGTATTTTAAGTGATGAAGATTTAGAAAGTAACTTTAGGTATGAAATGCCAGAAGATTTACGTAAAGAATTTGCTAAAAGTGAGGATGTATATTTTGATATCAAGAAAATGTACATAGACTCTGTTAGAAATGGAGAATCTTCTAAAGTTATATTAGAACGCTCTATACAGCATCATGCTAAGATTTGTATAGAAAATAGTGAAGACTTATGGGATGCTCTAGCTTTAGCAAAATTATTAAAAGACGATATAGATTACCGTATACAACGCTATACTAAGTGTATTAGTAAGAGTACATTTAATTTTGTAGAATGGTTAAAGGATGACTACAAAAAAAAATTAAATGCCTATTTACGTACTAATTTTGATGAGGTTTTTGAACAAATTCATGGTTATCCACCAGAGGATTAAACTTTAGAATTAAAGTTTTTTTTTTGAATATTAACGGACTGCTAATTGTAGACTGAAAACTGTATACTAAAAGATGAGTACATTTAGAGAATTAGGAATTAATAGGCACTACGTTAAATCGTTAAAAGAATTAGGAATAAAAACACCTACAGAAATTCAACAACAAGCTGTACCAATTTTGTTAGCTACTGCTACCGATTTTGTTGGGTTAGCACAAACAGGAACAGGAAAAACAGCTGCTTTTGGTTTGCCTATTTTACATAAAATTAACCCTAACCTAAATGAGGTACAAGGACTTATTATCGCACCTACAAGAGAATTAGTACAACAAATAAAAAAACAGCTTTTTAAATTTACAAAGTATAACGATACTAAAATTTTTGTTGAAGGAGTTTATGGTGGTGAGAAAATTGTTATTCAAATAAAAAACTTACAGCGTACTACGCATATAATAGTTGCAACCCCGGGACGTTTAGTAGATTTAATAGAACGTAATATTGTTAATTTACAACATATAAACACAGTTGTTTTAGACGAAGCAGACGAAATGCTTAGTATGGGGTTTAAACAAGATTTAACCACAATTTTACAAGCTACAACTAATAAAAAGAGAAATACATGGTTGTTTTCGGCCACTATGCCAGAAGACTTAAAAGTTATAGTTAAACGTTATATTTCTCCTAAAGCTGCTAGAATAGAAATCAATAGAACTAGCGTTGTAAACGAGAATATTTCACACTTTTTTGTAGAAACGACAATTGCAGATAAATCACAGACATTAATGACCCTTTTGGAGGATAGAGAGGAAGAGCGTGGTATTATCTTTTGCAGAACAAAAGCCGGAGTACAAGTGCTAAAGCAAATGCTGCAAAAAGAAGGGTTTAATGTTGATGCTCTAGAAGGAGATATGCAACAAAGAGAACGTGATAAAGTAATGCGAGCGTTTAAAAATACAAACTTACAAATACTAATATCTACAGATGTATCAGCAAGAGGTATAGATGTTAATAATTTAGGTTTTGTAATACATCATCAATTACCAGAGCATATAGAATATTATACACATAGATCAGGAAGAACAGCAAGAGGTGGTAAAAAAGGGGAATCTATAGCTTTAGTATTGTCTAACGAATTACAACGTATAAAAACGATAGAAAAAACACTGCAAATACAATTTAAAGTTATGACTTTATAATATAAGTATGTCTTCTTTTTCTAAAATTATAAAATCAAATTATGAGCCTAAGCATTTAGCTGTAAAGTTAAATGCTAAAGGAGAACAGTTTGTTTTAAATGGCCATCCCTGGGTGTTTTCAAACAATATAACCAAGATAAATGCAACTGCAGAAACAGGGGATCTAGCTATTGTATTTGGAAAAAATAAAAATAAAGTTATAGGGTTAGGGTTATATGATGGTGATTCGCCTATACGTATTAAAATGTTGCACAGCGAAAATAGAAGTGTACAAATTAATGAAGCTTTTTTTTATAAAAAAATTGAATTAGCTTTTTCTAAACGAAAAATACTTTTAGAAACTAATACTAATACTAATAGCTATAGACTATTATTTGGTGAAAACGATGGTTTTCCTGGTTTAATTGCAGATAAATACGCTACGGTTTTAGTAGTAAAATTGTATTCAGAAATATGGTTGCCATATTTAGAGTCTATTTTAAAAAGCTTACAACAAATATCAGATTGTGAGACTATTGTTATTCGTTTAAGTCGTGGTTTACAACAATCTAATAAACATGATTTAACAGATGGAGAAGTTGTTTATGGGATTTTAGAGAATGAAATAATACAATTTGTAGAACATGGAGTTAATTTTTCTGCAAACGTTATTAAAGGTCATAAAACAGGTTATTTTTTAGACCATAGAGATAATAGACGTCAAGTAGGTGAGTGGAGTGAAAATAAAACAGTGCTAGATGTCTTTAGTTATGCTGGAGGTTTTTCTGTACATGCTTTAGCAAATAATGCAAAAATTGTAACTAGTTTAGATATTAGTAAGCAAGCTTTAGAGATTGCGCTGCAAAACGGAAGACTTAATGACTATAAAGGAAAACATTATACTATTGCTGGAGATGCTTTTGCCGAGTTAAAATTACTTATAAAAAAAGGAAAGACTTTTGATGTCGTGGTTATAGACCCTCCGAGTTTTGCAAAACAACAGAAAGAAATTGATTTAGCTAAAAAGAAATATGCACAATTAGCTAATTTAGGAGTGCAACTTACAGCAAAAAAAGGACTGTTAGTACTAGCTTCTTGTTCATCTAGAGTACTAGCGCAAACGTTTTTCGATATTAATACGCAAGCGCTGTTAGCTTCAAAGCGTAAATTTGAGATTATTAAGAAAACACAACATGATACCGATCATCCTATTGGTTTTCCAGAAGGGGCTTATTTAAAGTGTGGATATTATCGTTTTTTAGATAAATAAAATTATACTTCACCTAATTCAATTTCCCCAACTTTAAAACCTAACTTTTCGGTTGCTATTTTCTTTATACTTTGCTTCCATATTTCCCATTCATCATCTTGCATTAATCCATAAAAGCATAATCCACCTAGTTCTACAGATGCTATGATGTGTTTTTCAGTTTCATTAAAACTAAACCAATGAGGGAGTCCTCTTGCATGACTTGTTGTGTTAGTTTCATAACGAATCCAACCATCTAGAGCTTTATAAATTTCTGGTATTATGGTTTGCCAGACTTTATCTGGTAAATCATACCTTATATTTAAAGTCATATCTTGATGATGCATAGTTATAAGTTTATTTTTTTTGTATTCCAGCTAGTTAATAATGGCGTTTATACTTTTTTAAGTCTATTCTGCCTGTAAACTTCAATTTTATCACTTACTAAATGTTTTAACAATATTGAAATTATAATAGATAATATAATAACAGTGATTCCCTTAGTTATAAAAGTAAAATTAGATTTATTAACCACACTAACTATTAACATGTGAGTTATATATAATGGATAACTTAATTCGCCTATATATCGATCTATCTTTGATTTTTTAGTTAATTCAAAAATAAATGGGATTGAAATAAAAAATGAGGCAAAGAAAATTTCGTTTCTATAACCAAAAGATAACTTATCAAAAAGAATAATAAAGAGGGTTAGAACTAGTAAGGCTATAAAATTGTTTTTCTTAATAAATAATGTTTTAAGTTTTGATCTATAGATTTTATATGAAAAAACACCTAATAAAAAAAGAGGGAGTTCATTTGGGAAAAACCTGAAATTCCATGGGGTATAATTTAAGCCTACATAATGCTTTAAATAGTATTTAAGACTTATAAAGGTAATGAAAATTGCAGCTATTAATGTTGTTTTTCTTTTTACAATAAATGGAGCTATTAAATAAAATGAAATCTCTAAGGCTACCGTCCATGCTTGAGGTATCAAAGCAAAATCAAAACCATTTAAAGAGTTTTTATTAAAGCGAGGCTGAAAGAAGAGAGAGCCGCTTTCTATATCAACTTGAAAAAATAGTAATACATCTTGAAAAACAAGAAATAAATTTGAGAATATAAAGGTACATAAGCTTAAAGGACTAAGTAAGTTGTAATTATCTATAAATGGTTTTAGTGATCCAAAGCTATTGCCATTTGTGATTATGGCGAAACTAATAGAACTAATAACTATTAAAAATAAAGTAGCCCAGTAAACAGGATAAAGACGTATTAGTCTATTGGAAATGAATAGCTTATAAGAGTTGTTAGTGCCAACGTATTTTTCATTTAAAATTAAAGACATATAAAACCCTGAAATAATATAAAATGCTTGAACAGCTATTTTTCCTCCTAAAAAATTAAAACCAAAAAAAGATTCTGTATGCGATATTATAACAATTATAGCTAAGAAAGTTCTAATATGTCCCATTGTTATTTAACTAGTTTTTTTGTGAAGACACAGAAGTTTCGATTACTTTTCATATTTTTATTTGCTTTAAACTTAAAAAAAGTGAAATAAAAAACGCTAGGAGTAAAATCTAGGCAGAAGCATTTTATATAATTTATTTTTATTTTGGAGTTGATTAAAGATGTTGTTAACATAATAGATGTAGGCATTATTATCTTTTAAGAGGAGTTTATTTAAATTAATTAAAAAAAGGGGAATAATGATTAATCATTATTTATTTTATTTATTAACTCTAAAGCATCATTATATCTATAATTACGTGAAGACATAGTGATTTTTTCTAACATTTTCAATGCTTGCTCTTTGTTTTCGGTTTTTAAATATACCAACATGGAATACCAGAGCCCTTTACTAGAATCAATAGAATTCCTATTAGATAGGTTTTTAAAGATTTTTAAGGCTTCTTCGTTTTTATCTAACTGTAACAAAGAAACACCTTTATATATTAAAATATTGGTAATGCTTTCATTAGATTCTTTTAGAAATAAATCTGCTTTTATAATACAGTTTGCATAGTCTCCTTTTTTAAATAGTAGTTCGATATTTTCTTTATCTTTTAAAGTATTATCGTCTTTTACAATGAAAGAAGGTAAGTCTTTCCACGTGGCATAATCTGCATACAAACTTTTCATATTAGACTGAGTGTTAAATTGAAGCGAAATGGCTACTAAAAGAACTATAATTGCCGCAGCAGAAATCCAATAGTATTTTTTTAAAGAATTACTCTTTTTTTCATTTTTAAAATAAATTTGAGATTGTTCTTTTATGTGTTTATTAAAAGTTATAACATCATCAGATTTATACCATGATTTTACTTCTTTGAGATACTCATTATTATTTTTAAAATTGGACCATTTTTTTTTATTTAAAACTTGCTTTAATTCCAAGCTTAATTTTACATAGGTTTTCAACTCTGGTTTTAAATCTTGTTCTTGTTCAAAAGCAATAATTTCTTCTGAAGTCATTTTGTTATTAAGGTAACGCTCGGTTTTTAATTCCCAATCTTCATGTTCCATATACTATTTGTTTTTTAACTTTTTAAATATGGGATCTGTTTGAATTAATTTAAATAATTTGGTTTTACATCTAAATACCTTTTGTCTAGCAGCATTTTCATTTGCATAATTAAGTTCTTTAGCTATTTTAGCATACGATATGTTGTTTAAAACCATTTTTAAAATACTTTTACAAGAATCTTTTAATAAATTAAACTTCTCTTTATATAGATGCCATTGTAATTGTTCAAGATGAAAAACAGCTAAATCTGGGCTTTCGTCAATAAGAGTATTTACTTGTAGTTTTGTTACTCTATTTTTTACAGATTGTTTTATCCAAAGGTTCTTGCAAATAGAGAAAAGATAACTATCAAAAGAAGTTATAATCAATTTTTCTTTTTTTAATAGTGTATACATTACTAATAATCCTTGTTGAAAAATATCTTTAGCTTCATCTTTGGTTCCATTATTTTTTAAGATATATTTTTCCACACCATAATAGTTTTTCGAATAGAGCTTTTGCATTAATGCTGCTTCTCCATTTAAAAATCGATGTGTAACATCTTCTTCTTTAGTCATTTATAGTGAGGGATTATTTTTTTAATAAAAAAACCGTAACAAAGATGCTAAAAATACTCTATATGATAAAATGGCGTCTAATATTCGACACGCTATATTTAAGTCGAATTTATAATTCTAATTAACCTTAATTATGAAAAAAATCATTTTAGTATTAACAGTATTACTTTGTTTTAATTGTAGTACAGAAGAACAACAAGAACCAATTGTTAAAACAGAGAAAGACACTATAGCTTCTAAAGAAGAGTATAGAGATCACCAATGGGGAAGAGTAAGTGCATATGATGTAAGTACAGATTCGGAAGTAACATTATTGCTAACATATGGTCAGCATAATTGGTTAAAAAACGGAAAATCTCAAATTAATTTCTTAAAAGTAGATGGCATGCCTATTTATTTTACAGATTGGAGATTACCAAATTACCCAGGAGAAGTACCTCCAATAGGTTCTCCATTGCCTTTTGATCCAGATGGCATACCTACTTATCCTTATGAATGTACTAGCCAGGCAAGTGCATATTTGACAGGAGGAAGTACCATTCAATGCATTAGTGCCTTAAATACTTATAAAAATGCACTTCAATCTGCAGCAAATGCAACTTGTAAAATCCAATTTTCAAGTCAAGTATGTTGTAATAATACTAACATGGGGTCGGTAACGATATATCCAAATATACCTAATTGTTATACTAACCCATCATGGACGCCATTTGGTAGTTAAACTGTTGGGTTTGTTTATTTTTATAAAGTCTTAATTAAATCAATTTAAACATGAAAAATGTAGTTTATTTATTGTTAGCATTATTTATTGTGAGTTGTGAAAAGGAAAGTATACCAATTGAAAAGGTAAAAATTAAAGAAACTTTTCGTAGCGGAATAAGCAGTAAAAAACATGAAACCATAGTTATTCGTTTTACAGAAGGTGTTTCAGAAAGCGAAAAAAATGCTCTTAGAGTAGAATATGGAGTAATAAATTACAAAGCATGTAGTTGTGGTGATAAAAACCTTGAATCATGGGATTTAGATGAGTTTTATAATGAAGCTACTATAGAAGAACGTGTTACTTCTATGAAAGAAGAGCCCGAAATGGAAGGAGCCGATTATGATTTTGAAATTAATATTTCTAGTAATGTTCCTAGTGGAGTAGTTACTGGTAATGTACATATTCAAGATGTCTTGTTAAAAACTAAACAAGAAAAATCTGAAATCGTTATTGGTGTTCTAGATACAGGAGTCGATCCTTCTTATTTCGGGTTTCAATATCCATTTTTGCATAATAGTGCTATAGATAATTATAGCTGTAGTAGCGAATTTTTTGGATGGAATTTTATTGATGAAACTAATATGCCTGTAGATGATAATGGGCATGGTACTATTGTTACAAGTTTAATTGTTGACCAATTAGATAATTCTGGAACTAACTTTGATGTGATCCCTGCAAAAGCCTTTGGACCCAATGGAAATGGTTCTCTGTTTAATATAAGTTGTGCAACAAGTTATCTTATTCTAAAAAAAGTAAATATTATAAACATGAGTTTTGGTTGGGAAGGAGCTTCTTCTTATATAATGGAGAGTTATATAAAAGAAGCCAGCCAAAAAAATATATTAATTGTAACATCTGCAGGAAATACAGGAAGTAATAATGATGTATTTCCTCATTATCCTTCTTCGTATATAAGTAACAATATTTTAGTTGTAACAGCAGTAGATAATAATACACCTCCAAATTTAATATTATCAAGCCCATCGATCTCTAATTACGGGAAAACATCGGTAGATATAGCAGTTTGGGGAGTTGGAGTACCATTTTATCCTGCAATAGGAGAAACACCTATATCCATTACAGGATCTTCTTATTCTTGTGCTAAAGTTACTGGTTATGCAGGTCGATTATATCATTCGGATATGAGCTTATCAGTATTATATCATAAAGTTTTAGATGAGAGAATACTAGCAAATACTTTGCAATATATAAAGTATAAATCTTATTTAGATTTGTAGTATTTTAGTGGTTTATCGCTAAAATACAGACTTTCATGAGCATACATATTGGGAATAAGTTTATAATATTGTCAAAAATATTAATTCTAATATGTATGCTTTTTTTTCTCTCTAATGTAGAAGGACAAGTAAGAGTAAAGCAAGTTTATGACTCCATTTTAAACCTTTCCTTAACTAATAAAGAGAGAAAACAAGCTTTAAAATATAATATACTATTTAAAATATATACAGATAAAATAAGTCATGCCGATGTATGTTATTTAATAGCTGGGGATTATGCAAAAAAGGATAAAGCGTATACTGTTCTGTTTTTAGAAAAAGAACTTGAAATTAGAATGTTATATGCGAAATCTAACAAAAAACTTATAGCAAAATGTTATAGTAATTTAGTAACGTTTTATTGGCATCTAAAAGATTTTAATAAAGTACTGTTTTATGGGGATAGATTGATTGAATATACAACTAAATCAGATCTAAGATTAGGAAAAACATATAGAACCATGGCAGATACCTATGGTGCAATTGGAGATTTTCAAAGAGCTTTAAATTATTATAATCAATCTGAAAAAACTCTAGTTTCTTTAGGAAATAAAGAGCAGTTATTAAAAACTTATATTAATAAACTAAGCTTATTTGTTGAACAGAAATATGATGTGTCAAAGGAAGAATTTTCTGTATTACAACTAAAAATAGAAAAACTAAAAAAAGCTAATGTTGCTGATGATGCTCAGATATATAGAATTTTATACAATACTGGAGCTTTGTATTATTTTTATAAGAATAATGATGAAGCTTTAAAACGTTATGAATCAGCTTTGAAATTTGCAGAAATTGATGAAGATTCTTTAGCTATCTCTAAAATAAATAGTGGTATAGGGCTTATACATTTAAAAAATGAAAATATAGAAAAAGCTTTTTCTACTTTTAAAAAAGCACTTTTGTATAGTAATGATAATGTAGATAATGAAAGTGCTGTATATAATAATTTAGGAGACTTATTTAAGGCTAAAAATAACTTTGCTTATGCTTTAGAGCATTATAATAAGGCTATATATGTATTACAACCTTTTAGATGGGGTGTTAAAGAAGATATACCAGTCTATAATGAAATTATAAAATCTCCATATAGAAAAATTATTTTAGATTATTTAATTGATAAACAAAACGCTTGGCTTGCTTACTATAATTTTACTAACAATAAAAAATACTTATTAGAAGCAAAACGAACACTAGAACTTGTTGATAAACTTATAGATCATTTATATTTTGAGAGTAAAGAGATTATAACTAAGCAATTTTGGAGAGAAAAAGGAGCTCAATTATATGTTAATGCAGTAAAAATATGTTATTTGTTAAACAAACCAGCTTCGGCATTTTATTATATAGAAAAGAACAAAGGTATTTTATTGTTAGAAAAAAGTTCGAGACTAAAAATTGAGAATATTGTAAAATTGCCTAAAGTTATTGTCGAGAAAGAACGTGAAATGCATAAAAGAGTGAAAGTATTAGAGCAAGAGTATATCATTGCTTTACGTAACGACACGAAAGCTATAGATAGTATAGAGAAGCAAACTTTTGTTGCTAAAGAAAGCTATTATAAGTATTTAAAGTTTTTAGAAGAAAAATATCCAGAATACAAGCGTTTATACAGGGAATTACCAATATTAAAGCCGAAAAAAATTCAAGAAACATTATCTAAAGAAGATTTTGTTGCCGCTTATATTTTAGGTGAACAAACTGGTTATGTTCTATCAGTTACAAAAAATAGTATTGGTATTCATGCAATACATGATTTATTAGCATTAAAATCTCAAATTAATATTTTAAACGCATATTGTTTGAAACCTTTTGAAAACGAAGAAGATAAGACTTGTTTTAATAAAATAAGCCACAAAATGTACCGAGAAGTCTTTCCTTTTTATAAAGATTCATTATATAAAAATGCACATAAAGTTAAAATTATTTCAGATGGGATATTGAATACAATACCGTTTGAAATTTTATCAACCTCTTTAAGCAAAGATATAGAAGAAACATACTTATTAAACGATAAGGAAGTTAGTTATGTACAATCGTTTTCTTTAGATGAAGAAAATAATACAAATTCTTTTGAATCTAAAGGGAAGAACCTTTCTTTTATACTTACTAAGTTTAAAGATTCTACATTAACACCATTATCTTCGGAGCCAATTGAATGGTTAGAAAATGAAGTTTATAAAGATGAAGAGGCTACAAAAGAAAAATTTATGAACCTGTATAATGATGCATCTCAAATATTTATTTCTACTCATGCGGGTAACGTTAATGAATCTCCTTATTTATTTATGTATAACGACCGTATATACCCAGATGAGCTTTATTTTTTTTATAAACCAAAAGATTTGGTGGTTTTAAATGCATGTGAAACATCAGTAGGGACTTTTAAGAAAGGGGAAGGGGTTTATAGTGTTGCAAGAGGGTTTTTAAACTCAGGAACCAAGAGTGTTGTAGCTACACTATGGAATATTAATGAAAAATCGGGTGCAGAAATATTTAAGAAATTCCAATTAAACTTAAAAAAGGGACTATCTAAATCTAGAGCACTAAGAGATGCAAAATTGTCTTATATAGAAAATCATAAACATACTAGTCAAAGTTCTCCATATTATTGGGGAGCTATTACTTTAACAGGGAATGCAGATACTATTATTGTATATGAAAATTACAAATTTAAATGGGTAATAATTGTTATCGTATTAGAGCTTCTAGTTTTCGTTTTTTTGAAAAAAAAGAGAAAACATAGAGCTAGTTAAATAGCTTTTACTTTAAAGGTGTAGTTTTTTTAGTTGTTAAAATAATATTCATTTACATTAAGTGTTTCAGATTTATGCCAAGTGGGTTGATATTCAGGTTCTTCCATTCTTTTTGTTTCAATATACTTTTTAGTCTTAGCTTCGGTTTCAAAAATGGCTTCAATGAATCTTGTCACTTGTCCAAAACCTTCGATAAAACAACTAACAACATAAACTGTAGTTAAAGGCGTTTTATAGTTCTCTTTTTTAATTAAGTCCGATACATCTTGCACTAAGATATCTATATCTAGATTAACCTCACGATATGCTTGTTCTCTCCATTTGTCATAGTAATTACACCTTTTTATGTAAAAACTCTTAGCTAAATCTGCTTTTTCTTTAGTATTGAATATCCCTAGAATGATATCATGGTGTGTATACTCTGAAATTTTTCTAATGAGTAAAAACATTTAAAACCTCATTGTTGTTCTAACATTAAATACACGAGGTGTCAAAAAGTTAGGAATTGCATATTGACGTTTACTATATACGTCTCTTACCCATGTATTAGTTATAGAGTTTTGGTTGTCGAAGATGTTAAAGATTTCAAACCCAAAAGATAGATCTTTAAACGGTTTTTTCCACCCACTATCAAATTGTTTATTTTCATCTACTAATACAAATTGGAATCCTATATCTGCACGACGGTAATCTGGCAATCTACTTTGAAAAACATATGGGTCTGCAAAACTAGGAGATCCTCCTGGTAATCCTGTATTATACACCAAATTTAAATACATTTTCATATTAGGAATATTTGGTACATAATCTTGAAATAAAGCTGCGAATTTTAAACGTTGATCTGTAGGGCGGGGGATGTATCCTCGGTTATTTATGTTTTCTTCTGTTTTTAAATAACCAAAACTAAACCAACTTTCTGTACCTGGTACAAACTCTCCATTTAACCTTAGATCTAAACCGTAAGCATATGCTTCTGCTGTATTATTAGCTCTGTAACGTATCCGTACATTCTCTACTGTATAAGGATTAACGTCTGTTAAGTTTTTGTAGTAAGCTTCGGTTGTTAATTTAAAAGGCCTGTCCCATATTTTAAAGCTGTAATCGTTTCCTAAAACTAAATGAAAGGATTTTTGGGCTTTTACATTGGGTTGAACAATACCATTGGCAGCTCTTAATTCTCTATAAAAAGGAGGTTGGTAGTATAAACCACTACTTATTCTAAATAGCATATCCTTTTCCCAATCTGGCTTTATTGCAAATTGAGCTCTCGGGCTAAACACAGTTTGCCAATCACTTTCTACAGCAGAGCCTTCATCGTTTACATTCCAGCTATGAGTACGGACACCAGCATTATACCAAACGTCACTATTGCCTATCTTAGAACGTTTACTCCATTGCAAATAAGCTTGTAATCTATTTATTTGTGTGTTATTTCTAGCTTGCACATTTTGAAAAGCTACTAAAGGAGTAGTATCTGGTGTATAGGGTTGATCATTAAATCCCCCTATATCAGGTGGGTTAATAGAAAAACCTGCAGAATCTATAACTTCCCATTCTATTAGACGATCACGAATATCTTCATTAGTATATTTTAAAGACCATTTAAACTCATTTTCATTTTTGTTATATGTCCCTTTGTGTTCAATAGTTGTTATTAAAGCATCTAAATCATTACGGCCATGATTTAATTGCCCTCCAATACCTTCACTAAATTCTACTTCTCCTAAATCTTCATCTCCAATATTACTATTCACTTCTCCCAAGCGATATTCTGCTAAGATATCGAAATGCTCTTCTTCTGTTGTATGATAAGTTGAAGCTACTAAGCTCAAATCTAAATTATCATTTACGTCATATGTCGCTTGAAGAGCTCCAAATAATGTTTGGTATGAATCTCGTTCTTGCCCTTCATAGAATACTAATAGAGCTAAAGGGTTGTCTAATGTCCCGAAATTAGTTTGACGTGTTTGTGGTTCGTAGTTATACTTGTTTATTGAAGCGTTTCCTAAAAAACTTAATTCAAACTTATCAGTAAATTGATAAGTTAAATAACTTTGTATATCTGCAAATTTTGGGTCGTAATTTGTTTCTGTTTCTTTTGCGTTCACTAACAGGCTATTATCTCTATAACGTAAACCTACAATTCCAGTAAATTTAGAGTCTTTACTTCTGGTTTCGACAGCTACACTACCTCCAAGTAAACTTAAATCTGCAGAAACACCAAAATCTATAGGTTTTTTATATGTAATATCTAAAACAGAAGATAATTTGTCTCCGTATTTTGCTTGAAATCCACCAGCAGAAAAGTCTATATTAGACACTAAATCACTATTTACAAAACTTAACCCTTCTTGTTGCCCAGAACGAATTAAAAAAGGTCTATAAACCTCTATTCCGTTTACATAAACTAGGTTTTCGTCAAAGTTTCCACCTCTAACAGAATATTGTGTACTTAATTCATTGTTACCACTAACTCCAGGAAGTGTTTTTAATAAGTTTTCTACACCGGCATTTGCTCCAGGTATTTTTCTAATAACAGCAGGCTTAATAGTAACGACACCTTCTACATCTTTTCGTTTTCTTCCACTAAGCACAACTTCTTCAAACTGTTCTATTGTAGAACTCATAACAGGATTGAATTCGAAAACTTCTCCGTTTTTTAAATTTACAGTAATAATTACATTTTTATGTGAGATATGAGAAAATACAACTTTTACATCTGTATTAGCAGGGACTTTAAGTTCGAAAAATCCGTTTTCATTAGTTTGAGTACCATCATTATTAGATTTTATATTTACAGATTCTACAGGAAGGTTATCTTCATTTAAAATAATTCCGTTAAGAGTTCCTGTTTGTGCTAGGCCTATAAATGGTAATAGAAAAATAACAGTTTTTAATAGGTTTAATTTAGTTATCAAGGTGGTGTAGTTTATATCATTAGTTATAGTCTGTTATAAAACGCTACAAATAGGGCATTATTATAATAACAGACTAGATAAATTATTTTCTGTAAAATATAGCATCAAAAGTAGTACTATTTCCAACATTATCAGTAACAATTACTTTTAAATTGTTTTTAGTATCTGTTATAATGTTATCATTAAAATCATGTGTTAGTGTTTTCTTTTTGTAATCGTACTCCATTAAAATCCATTTTCCATTAACGGTAGCTCTATAATTAGAAACTCCAGTAGTTTTATCATTAATTTTAAGTTTCAGAAAACGGTATTTGCTTAACCAAGATCCATTTTTAAAATTTATAGGTTTAATCGTTGGTTTGTCTGTATCTCTTGATAAAGTATATGTTCCAAGGTCTTTAGTTCTGGTGCTTAAAGTATTTTCCTTCCTTTTAGTCGAAGAATAACTTGGGAAATTATTCCAGCCAATAAGCTCTGCTATGTATAATTGATTACGGTCATCTGCATTATATTGACTAATATCGTATGTTATTGTAAAGTATTTTTTTACAGGAATTGTAGGTTTATGTAACGTAAGAGTGTCATTTTTTACATTAAAATCAATAAAAAAATCATCATAAAAAGTATGTTTAGGTATTGTAACAGAAACATTTCCTTTAGATAAATTAGTGGCTTCACTAGAGAGTATATAATCTTGAGTTGTTATAGGAATATCCAGATCATTTGGGAGTTTGTTTTCTCCCTTTATTGTTACATCTAAAACAGAAGTATTTGCTTTGAAGTCACTAACCTTTATTTTGTATACAGAAGCTGTACTATCACTAATATTAATATAACCATTGTCTATGTTATTAGTGTAGAGGCTTAAGGGATTATTTGTTTCTATAAATAGTTTTTGAAGTCTTTGTTTTTTTGTTTTATAGTGTTCATAATCTATTAACCTATTTAAATGTTTCGTTTCAGAAAACGAAAAACGTCTAAAATCTATCTCAAAATTCTCAATACCATTGTAAAGTGTCTTTATATTATATACTCCATTTTTATTACCAGCAAGATCTTGTCTATCTATAGTTTCTATACTAAAACCAATAGTCCCATATGCTTTTATAGGTTCAACCTTATAATTTCCATTTTTTTGAGGAATTAAACGTAATTTTTGTTTTTTACTAGAGCCATTAATGTGAGCATTTTTACTAATTGGATAGGCATAGATGTTAGAGATCATAGGTTTTTTAGTGTCTTTTACATTTATTCCAAATAGCATAGGGTTAATTGGGCGTTCTTGATTATCTCTAATTTCAAAATGTAAATGTGGTCCACCAGAACTACCTGTATTTCCAGTAAAAGCTATAATATCATCTTTATGAATTATTAATTCATCTTCGTTTGGGAAGAGTTCTATTTCAAAAGATTCTTTTTCATATTGTCTTTTCTTTATATAAGCTTCAATTTCTGGAGAGAATTTTTGTAAATGAGCATATACACTTGTGTAACCATTTGGGTGTGTAACATATAAAGCTTTACCGTATCCATAATGTGCAATTTTTATTCTGCTGACATAACCATCAGCTATACCAAAAACTTTTAAGCCTTCTACTTGTTTAGTTTTTATATCTAATCCCGAATGGAAATGATTAGATCGTAATTCTGCAAATGTACCCGCTAAAATAACGGTAATATCTAAAGGTGATCTAAAATAATCTTGAGGGTATTGGCTTTGTCCGTAAACTGACGTACTTATAAATAAAAGCAAAAGGAGTTTTTTCATAAAAATCTTGATTAATGCTAATGTATAAATTTGATTACAATTACCAAAGATAAATCAAATACTAAGCCATAGTATTGATTATGAGGAGTAAGATTAAAATTTAAAATTTTATATAAAAACTATTGTAAAATAGGGGTAATTCTGTTAACTTTGTAAGATAAGTATTGATATTTGTAAATGAGTAATATTGAAGACATTGTTAATGCTCTTGAGATAAAGATTAGTACAGTTTTAAAATCATTAGAAGATTTAAAGCAGACTAATCTAAAATTAACTCAAGAATTAGAGCAAAGTCAAAATACAGTTCAGAGCCAAAAAGAAGAATTATTCAATTGGCAAGAAAAGTATGAAACGCTTAAAATGGCAAATACAATACTTGGCAGTGATAATGATAAAAGAGAAACTAAACTCAAAATAAACGCATTAATTAGAGATATAGATCATTGTATAGGTCAATTATCTGAATAAATGCAAACATAGTGTTACTTATGGCAGAAAAGCTTAAAATAAAGCTTTCTATAGCTAATAGAGTTTACCCCTTAACGATACAACCGAGTCAAGAAGAGGGGTTAAGGATAGCAGCTAAGAAAATTGATACCATGATTGCACAATTTGAGCAAAGTTATTCCGTTAGAGATAAACAAGATGTTTTAGCTATGTGTGCTTTACAATTTGCATCTCAAGTAGAACAGAAAGCTTTGGATAAAGAACATATAGATGAACATATCGAAGAGAAGTTAAATGCTTTAAATACGGTATTGGATTCTTATTTAAGTTCTTAATACGTTCTTATAAATAAAATAAAGGTTACTGCCTACATTAATTATTTTTTTGATAAACTCAACGTTAATTCTTTAAAAAGGGTGAGTTTAAGTTGTAAAAGCGGGCTGTCTTAGAACAGATACTTGATCAGCTTGTTAGCCCTAAACTTGTTTTTAAGGAGTTTATACAAAACTAAAATTAGTGTAGGCTTTTTTTATATATTAAACTAACTATAAAATGGATAACACAATTGTATTAATTGTAGGGGGTATTGCAATAGGTGCTATAATTGGATTTATTGTAGCAAAAGTACTAGAGCGTAATAATGCTTCCAAACTTATAAAAAGCGCCAAAAAATCGGCCTCAGCGATTTTGCGGGAGGCTAAGAATGAAGGAGAAACTATTAAGAAGGATAAAATACTTCAAGCGAAAGAAAAATTTATTGAATTAAAAGCAGAACATGAAAAGGTCATTTTATCTAGAGATAAGAAAATGGCTGAAGCAGAAAAACGTACTAGAGATAAAGAATCTCAAATATCTAATGAATTATCTAAGTCTAAAAAAGCTACTGTAGCAGTTGAAGCTAAATTAAATGACTACAATCATAGAATAGACGTTTTAGAGAAAAAGCAAAACGAATTAGATAGATTGCATAAAAGTCAGGTTGAACAATTAGAAGTTATTTCTAGTTTGTCTGCCGAAGAAGCAAAGGCACAATTAGTAGAATCTTTGAAAGGAGAAGCTAAGAGTGATGCAATGGGATATGTTCAAGATAAAATTGAGGAAGCCAAATTAACAGCTCAACAGGAGGCTAAGAAAATTATAATAAACACAATTCAACGTATTGGTACGGAAGAAGCTGTTGACAACTGTGTTTCTGTATTTAACATAGAATCTGATGATGTAAAAGGTAGAATTATTGGTAGAGAAGGTCGTAATATTCGTGCTATTGAAGCAGCAACTGGAGTGGAAATTATTGTAGACGATACACCAGAAGCAATTATTTTATCATGCTTTGATTCTGTAAGACGTGAAATAGCAAGATTATCTCTTCATAAATTAGTTACTGATGGAAGGATACACCCTGCAAGAATTGAAGAAATAGTTAAAAAGACCCAAAAGCAAATAGAGCAAGAAATAATAGAAGTTGGAAAGCGTACGGTTATAGATTTAGGAATTCATGGATTGCATCCAGAATTAATAAAAATGGTAGGACGTATGAAGTATCGTTCTTCTTACGGACAGAATTTATTACAACATTCTCGAGAAGTTGCCAAACTATGTGGTGTTATGGCTGCCGAATTAGGTTTAAATTCTAAATTAGCTAAACGTGCTGGATTATTACATGATATAGGTAAGGTTCCAGATGCTGAAACAGATATGGAAACACCTCACGCAATATTAGGAATGCAGTGGGCTGAAAAATATGGTGAGAAAAAGGAAGTGTGTAATGCTATTGGTGCTCACCACGACGAAATAGAAATGACATCTTTATTATCTCCAATTATTCAGGTATGTGATGCGATTTCTGGAGCAAGACCAGGAGCAAGACGTCAAGTATTAGATTCTTACATTCAACGATTAAAAGATTTAGAAGAAGTAGCTTTTGGATTTAATGGAGTAAAGAAAGCTTACGCTATTCAAGCTGGTAGAGAATTAAGGGTTATTGTAGAAAGTGAAAAAGTAAATGATGAAAAAGCAGCAGATTTATCATTTAACATTTCTCAAAAAATACAAACAGACATGACATATCCGGGTCAAGTAAAAGTTACAGTTATTAGAGAAACTAGAGCGGTTAACATTGCTAAATAGCTTTTATAAATAAAATAAAAAGCCCAAGCTTAAAATTTAAGTTTGGGCTTTTTATTTTATTGTTTATTTGGAATACATATAGTAAACTCAGTTCCTTCTCCTAATTTACTTTTAACACTAATCTTTCCACCAAAAGATTCTATTTGGTTTTTTATAAGATATAAACCAATTCCTTCGGCATTTTTATTAAAGTGAAAGGTTTTATATAATCCAAAAATATCATCACCATATTTTTCTAAATCAATACCCAAACCATTATCAGTTACTTTTAAAATAATATTATTATCATTAATAGAGGCTTTTAGTGTTATTATAGGGTTTCTATCTGGGTGTTTGTATTTAATAGCATTAGAAAAGAGATTTTGAATAATACTTTCCATATATGCGGGACTAAAGTGCACAAATAATTGCTCATCTATAAAATTATTTATGGTAACATTATTCTCTTTAATTGCTATTTCTAATAAATGAAGAACACGCTTAATGTATTTTGATATATATATCTTTTCAATTTCTAATTTTTTTTTAGTATTGACAGATACTATTTGTTTTAAATCGTTAATAGTTTTACTTAAAGAGTTAGATAAAACTTTTAAATAAGAAATTGTTTCTTGTCTTTCTCTTTCATCTGTTGCCTCATCATAAAATTGTAATAAACTTCTAAAATTTCCTGAGTGTTCTTTTAAGTTATGTGTTACTATGTGTGCAAAGTTTTTTAGCTTTTTATTTTGGTCAGTAACTAAATTAAGAGATTTTTTTATTTTTTTTTCATTTTCTACACGATCAGTGATGTCTATATGAGTACCTATGATTCTAAGAGCTTTTCCTTCATGATCTTTTTCTATAACTTTACCTTTATCCAAAATGTACCTATAACTACCATCATTAGCTAAAATACGATGTTCGTTTTGGTAAATGGGGTAGAGGCCATTTAGGTGATCTTGGAAATCTTGAAAATATTTCTTTCTATCGTCTGGATGTACTCTATCATTCCAGTCTTGAGAATTTGTTCCAAAATTGTGATATTCTCCATCTTTATAACCTAAAATTTGTTTAGATTCTTTTGAGAAAAATACTAAATCTCGATTCTTTGTATTGTCCCAATCCCAAACTCCAATATTTGAATTCTCTAAGGCGAATTGCCATTTTAGTTTTTGAAACTCATCATTCTCATTTAATTCCTTTTCTTCAATCATTTAATTTTGTTTTGGTAAATAGCACATTTACAGTATTAATCAAAACTATTTTAAAAGATTATAAAGTTTTTTTTATGAAGTTTTTTTTACATAATAATCGATGAAATGTATTAAAAATCAGTTTAAATGCGTTTTTTGTTTTTTTTGATTTGATGAAAATAGAACGTTTAATTACAAAAATCAGCTTTTAAGTTGGCCTTTTTTATTAGGAATTGTTATTATAAAACTAGTGCCTACATCAACAACGCTAGCTAAGTCAATAGTCCCTCCAAGTGACTCTAATTGACTTTTAATAAGATATAAACCGACACCTTCTGAATTTTGGTTGTTATGAAAAGTTTTGTATAAACCAAAGATATCTTTCCCAAACTTATTTAAGTTAACTCCTAAACCATTATCTGTAATTTTGATAACAATATTTTCGTTGTAAGTTGTTGATTTAATTTCTATTATAGGGTCTCTTTCAGGATGTTTGTATTTAATTGCATTAGTCATTAAATTTTGAATAATACTCTCCATATAAGGAGGGCTAAAAAAGACTTCTAAATCATTATCGATGTTGTTTATTATAGTTGTATTACTATCTTTAATAACAACTTCTAATAAGTTTATAGCACGCTTTACATAGTTGTTAACGTTGATTTTTTCAATATTAATTTCTTTTTTGGATTCAACAGAAACTATTTGATTTAAATTAGAAATTGTAGTCCCTAAGGATTTAGAGAGTGTCTTTAAGTACTCGATTAATTCTTCTTTATCTTCACTGTTTTGAGCTTCTTCATAAAAACCTAATAAGCTTTCAAAGTTTCCAGCGTGTTCTTTAAGGTTATGTGTTACTATGTGAGCAAAATTTTGTAATTTTTTATTTTGTTTAGTAACAGTATCTATTGTGTTATTAATTTTAGCTTCATTAATAACGCGAGAAGTTATATCTGTATGCGTACCAATAATACGTACAGCGTTACCATCTTTGTCTTTTTCTATTATTCTTCCTTTGTCAGAAATCCATTTATAACTACCATCATTGCATAATACACGATGACGATTTTCGTAAATTGGGAGAATACCATTTAAGTGATCTTGAAAATCTTGAAAGTATTTCTTTTTATCATCTGGATGAACTCTGTTGTTCCAATCTTGAGAATTTGAACCAAAAGTGTTACCATCACTTTCAGTATAACCTAAAATAGCTTTAGATTCTTTTGAAAAAAACACATGATCTTGATTGTCAGTATTGTCCCAGCTCCAAATACCAATATTGGAACTCTCTAAAGCAAATTTCCATTTTAGTTTTTCAAATTGTTCTTTATTACATTTAGTTTCAGAACTATCAATATTATATTCATTTTCTTCTAATCGTTTCATTCTAATTTAGCACATTTAAGAGAAATCAACACTTTTATTAATCTAATATAAAATGGTTAGATGTGGAGTGTAAACTTAATAAAAATAGATTAAATGTACTAAAAAACGGATTAAATACTATTTTCGAGGGTGATAATTATGCATAACATCTTTTAAATGGCTTTTGTCTACATGCATATAAATTTCTGTGGTTGTTATGCTTTCATGTCCTAGCATTAATTGTATTGCTCTTAAATCTGCACCGTTTTCTAATAAATGAGTTGCAAAAGAATGTCTAAATGTATGAGGGGAAATTACTTTTTCTAAATTTATCTTAACTGCTAATTGTTTTATTATAGTAAAAATCATAGCTCTTGTTAATTGTTTCCCTCGTCTATTTAAAAACAAAATGTCTTTAAATTCTTCAGGAATATTCATATGAGTTCTTACTTCTTTCCTATATATAGCGATGTATTTTTGAGTTGTTTTAACAATGGGGACAAAACGTTGTTTATCTCCTTTTCCTGTTACTTTAATAAAACCTTCCTCAAAATATAAGTCAGATATCTTTAAATTTGTCAACTCACTAACTCTTAAACCACAACTGTATAATAATTCTAATATTGCACGATTACGCTCACCTTGAGGTTTGCTTAAGTCTATAGACTTAATAAGTTTATTAATTTCTTCTACAGACAATGTATCGGGTAGTTTTTTTCCTATTTTGGGAGATTCAATGGTTTCTAAAGGGTTCGATTCTCTGTAGCCTTCGAAGACTAAATAATTAAAAAAACCTTTTAAACCAGAAATTACTCTAGATTGAGTTCGCGCATTTACAACACTTGCTATATTGTAAACAAAATGCTGAATAGTTTCTTTAGATATTGTAATTGGAGTTTCTTTTATCTCATTAGCGATTAAATATGATATTAATTTTTTAACATCAAAGCTATAATTCTCTATTGAATTTTGAGATAAGCCTCTCTCTATTTTGAGGTGAAATTGATAATCTTTAAGAGTATTGTCCCATTTCATAATACAAATATATTATTTTTATGTATTTTTCTTTACAAGGATAAAATATATAATAAAGGACAAAATATATAATAATTTGATGAAATGTAGTTTTTTGTGTTTTATATGTTAAAATTTATTAGATTAGCACCAATCAATTAATTTAACTTTAATCAATTATGAAAAAAATTTTATTATTAGCTGCAGTTGCAGTATTCGGTTTAACATCTGTTAATGCTCAAGAAGAAAACACTGATTCGTCATCTCAAACATCTAAAGGAAAGTGGCTTATTGAAGCTAACACAGGTAATGCTATGTTAGGTAATACAGGGTTTTATTTATCTTCTACAGATGGAGAATCTACTTATAACATTGGTTTAGATGGAGGTTATTTCATTATGGATGATTTAGCTTTAAAAGCTGGTTTAGGTTATGGAGGAAGTAGTGTAGATGGAGCATCTAATACGTTTTCTTACCGTTTAGGAGCTAAGTATTATGTTAATAGTATGATTCCTGTAACTTTAGATTTAACTGGAGCTTCTATAGAAGATGCTAACGAAAACCCAATGTGGTTAGGAATTGGAGCTGGTTATGCTTGGTTTGTAGGTAAAAATGTATCTATTGAGCCAGGTTTAAGATATAACTTATCTTTAAATGAAGATTTTACAGATGAAGGAGTATTCCAATTTAACATTGGATTTGCACTACATTTTTAAGAATTAAAGACTTATATTTTAAAACCGAAGCATTATGCTTCGGTTTTTTTGTTTTCAAGTCGAGCTATAATTACATTTTTATCAGTAGTTTACTTGTTTTTTTGCAAAAAATGTAATTTCAAATCCTTTTCACCTTATTATTCAATTAGTTATGAAATTTTAATAGTTTTTTTGCATTTTTTTCTTGTGAAAAAAGAAAAGAGAGTGTAATTTTGCCGCCTAAAATGAACTAAAACTTTGATCAATTATGAAAAAATTATTATTATTGGCTGCAGTAGCAGTATTTGGATTAACTGGAGTTAATGCACAAGAAGAAAACACTGATTCATCTTCTCAAACATCTAAAGGAAAATGGCTTATTGAAGCTAACACAGGTAATGCTATGTTAGGTAATACAGGGTTTTATTTATCTTCTACAGATGGAGAATCTACTTATAACATTGGTTTAGATGGTGGTTACTTTATCATGGATGACTTAGCTATTAAAGCTGGTTTAGGATACGGTGGAAGTAGTGTAGAAGATTCTGCTAGTACTTTTTCTTACCGTTTAGGAGCAAAGTATTATGTAAACAGCATGATTCCTGTAACTTTAGATTTAACTGGAGCTTCTATAGAAGATGCTAACGAAAACCCAATGTGGTTAGGAGTTGGAGCTGGTTATGCATGGTTTGTAGGTAAAAACATATCTATTGAGCCAGGTTTAAGATATAACTTATCTTTAAACGAAGATTTTACAGATGAGGGTGTATTCCAATTCAACGTTGGTTTTGCATTACATTTCTAAGAGGAAATTTTAATTATAAAAAAGGCCGAAGTAATTTAATTACTTCGGCCTTTTTTGTATTTCAATTATTTATTAATCTTCTTGTGCATTTTCTGGGTCAAAAAAACTGAACATATTACCACCATAACTTTTGGAGTGACTAAAATTAGATAAATGTGATAAATCGGTATGTTTAGAATGTTCAATAATTAGCCAACCATTATTTTCTAATAAATTTTTTTCAAAAATTAAAGTCGGAATTTTAGAAAATTCTTCAACAGAAAAATCATAAGGCGGATCTGCAAAGATAATAGTTGATTTTAAGCTTGTTTTTTCTAAAAATTTATAAACATTACTTTTAATAGTGTTTATAGACATATCAAAACTATTAGCCGTTTCATTTATAAATTTTATGCAGCCATAATCTTGGTCAACACATGTTATTTGTTCTGTTCCTCTAGAAGCGAATTCGTAACTGATATTACCGGTGCCTGCAAATAAATCTAAAACAGAGATTTCATCGAAATAATAATTATTATTTAAGATGTTAAATAAAGATTCCTTAGCCATGTCAGTAGTAGGGCGAACGGGTAGTTTTTTTGGGGCAGAAATTTTTCTACCTTTATATTTTCCTGAAATTATACGCATTATAAGCTTTTTATAAGTGTAAAATCTGAATGACTTGTATTAGGCGACTCTATATACTTATAACTGTCATACCTATTTCCAAAACCAATATTTCTAATGTACTTGTAAACAACCTTATAAAGCTCATGCTCTTTACTAATATCACCTATAAAAATTAAATCTATTAATTCTGGATTGTAATTAAGCTGTTCTACAGTGAATAGAATATAATATATAAAATCCTCTGTAGTATTATAATTAAAACTATTATAAAGTATAAGTGCACCTGAGTCTATAGCTATAATCTCAAAATGTGTTTTTGATACATTTATATATAGTTTTGCTGTTTTACTATGTTTTTCAATGCTTAGTATTTGTTCTATTAAAATGGAAGAGAAGTGTTTATATTCAAAGCTACCAAAAGTCTCATATATATAATTGTTTATGTTTATATATGGCACATAAACATTTACACTATCATTTATAAAGAGTTCATCAAAAGTTATAAAATCGTTCTTTAAAATTTTTGTATTTAACTTCAAATAATCTGCGATTGCGTTTTCGTTAAATAAAGCTTTTGGAACTAGGGTAGATAACTCATTAACATGTATAACAGTAACTTTATTAAATTCCTCGTGTAATGATAATTCAGTCTTAAAAAGGTGTTTTAAAGTATCTAAAAGATCTGAAGGTGTTTGTTTTTTTACTATTGCTATATTTTTTAGCATAGTAATAGTGTTTGTATCTGTATTTAAAATACAAAAAGAAAGTCCATTCAAACTAATTTGAATGGACAGTTCTTTATTGGACAAATCTTGTATAGAATTATTGTTTTTTAGTGTCATAAAGTTTTGGCCAGTTACCATTGGTTTTAACTTCATTCATAGAACCAACTCTAATCGCATCACCATTAATTTCATCTACAGAAAAGGCTTGACTTTCTTCTGTTACGTAATCTTCTTCTTGATCATGTAATATATCTTTTTTAAGAGAAAACGCTTCGAAAACAGGTATTTTATCTTTATCTTCTTCTCCTAATTCACCAGCATTCATAGTAAATTCAAAATTTTCTTTCGCAAAAGGAACGTATCTCATTTTTTTGTAACGGTCAGATGTTTTAAATAATGAATCCTTTACAGGTACAAAACCTAAAGTATCTGTAATAGTAATTTCTTTAGTGTATTCTACACCTCCATACAATTTAGTTTTTTCTTCATCGATTACAGTAGAATCTCTTCTTTCGATCAAAGTAAATTTACCGTTTTCTATAAAGTTAATTAAACTATCGTGATTATTGGTGTATTTACCATTAACTTCTCTATAAGCTAATTGAGCATCTCTAATATCTACTAGTTTTTTTATTACTTCTGCGTAACGTTTTTCCTTTACTTGATTAAATAATATAGGGTTGTATACAGACATGAACGTTTGGTAACCTAGAAAAAGAATTAAAGCCCATAAAACTATGGATACAACAGGTTTTAATTTTACAGGTACAAATTTGTCAATAAGCCAAACTATCCCAATAGTAAGTAATATTACAACAACTGCAATAAGAATAAATTTTATCATATTATTTATTAAATTAAATTAATGGTCCTTCGCAAATCTACAATTTTTTTTTATTCGCTAAAACCTATAAGAGTAAAAATCATTTATATCTTTGAATAAAAGTTTAAAAACTAATTCCATTAATGACCAAATCTGAATTTTATTCCACTATAAAACAGTCTTTTCCGTTTAAACCTACAGTAAAACAAGATATTTTATTATTACAACTTTCTGAATTTATTTTCGATAAAAATAAAAATGGACTATATTTATTAAAAGGATATGCAGGTACCGGTAAAACTACTATTATTAGTACATTCGTTAATAATCTGTGGAAGGCTAAAAAAAGTGCAGTATTAATGGCTCCAACTGGAAGGGCTGCAAAAGTAATAGCTAATTATTCCAAAAAAGAAGCATTTACAATACATAGAAAAATATATTTTCCTAAAAAAGATAGAGGAGGAGGTGTGAAATTTGTGTTGCAACCTAATAAGCATAAAAATACTATTTTTATTGTAGATGAAGCTTCTATGATTCCAGATACTCCAGGAGATTCTAAATTATTCGAAAACGGTTCTTTGTTAGATGATTTAATACAATATGTATATGCAGGTCATAACTGTAAGTTGTTGCTAATAGGAGATACTGCTCAATTACCACCTGTAAAGCTAGAATTAAGCCCTGCACTAGATGAAAATAACCTTAGTCTTAATTATGACAAAATAGTTACTAGAATTGAGTTAGATGAAGTTATGAGACAGAACTATGACTCTGGTGTTTTAGAAAACGCTACTGAATTAAGAGAAGCGTTATCTAGTGGTTTTTTTGATAGTTTTAAATTTAATTTATCGGGTTTTAAAGATATTGTAAGACTTATAGATGGGCATGATATTATAGATGCTATTAATGATGCTTATAGTACACTTGGTAACGAAGAAATGGCATTAATTGTAAGAAGTAATAAAAGAGCTAATTTATATAACCAACAAATTAGAAGCCGCATTTTGTTTAATGAAAATGAATTATCTGCGGGTGATTATTTAATGGTGGTTAAAAATAATTACTTTTGGATTAAGCCAACAACTGAAGCTGGATTTATTGCAAATGGAGATATTATTGAGGTTTTAGAAATTTTTAGCATTAAAGAATTATACGATTTTAGATTTGCAGAAGTGAAGGTTAGAATGGTAGATTACCCAAAAATGAGACCTTTCGAGACAGTATTATTATTAGATACAATTTCTGCAGAAACCCCATCATTGCCTTATGAAGAGTCTAATAGGCTTTATCAAGAAATACAAAAAGATTACGAAGAAGAAACGAGTAATTATAAAAAGTTTCTAAAAATTAAAGGTAATAAGTATTTTAATGCCTTACAGGTAAAGTTTTCTTATGCAATAACTTGTCATAAATCGCAAGGAGGGCAGTGGAATACTGTTTTTGTAGAACAGCCATATCTACCCAATGGTATAGATAAAGATTATTTAAGATGGTTGTATACAGCAGTTACTAGAGCTAAAGAAAAGCTATACCTTATAGGTTTTAAAAACGATTTTTTTGTAGAAGAATAAAATTGTAATTATGAGAGGGGTTATTATTTCTATAATACACTACAAATTTTATTAACTTTGGAGTATATAGAATAAAAGATTAAAACTTTGGATATAGATACAATAATAAGCATATGTTTAGGGATAGGATTGTCAGCATCTGTAGGTTTTAGGGTTTTTGTGCCTTTGTTTGTTCTTAGTTTAGCAGCTTATACAGGTGCTTGGGAATTAAACGATTCATGGCAATGGATTGGAAGCTTATCTGCATTAATTGTTTTAGGAGTAGCAACATTAGTAGAAATATTTGCTTATTATATTCCTTATGTAGACAATGCTTTAGATTCTATAGCTATACCTTTGGCTGCTATAGCAGGTACAGCAATAATGGTTGCTACAGTGGCAGACTTGAGTCCGATAGTAACTTGGGCATTAGCTATAATAGCAGGAGGTGGAACAGCAACGGCAATAGCGGGGTCTTCTGGAACAACACGTTTAGTTTCTACAGCAACTACTGGAGGAGTAGGAAATCCTTTAGTGTCTAGTATAGAAACAACTGCTTCTATAGGAATGTCAACAGTGTCTATATTTATACCCTATTTGGCTGTTTTTTTAGTAATAATATTATTATATGTTATTTTTAGAATTTACAAAAAGTTTAAATCAAAGAAAATTTAAAAATAGGTTTAAAAATCATATTTTTGAAAAATAAATGCTTCAATAATAAATGAAAATAATTGCAATGATTCCGGCGCGATATAGTGCCTCTCGTTTCCCTGGTAAATTAATGCAAGATTTAGGAGGTAAACCTGTTATAACAAGAACTTACGAAGCAACAGTTGCTACGCAATTGTTTGATGATGTAGTAGTCGTTACGGATAGTGATATTATTTATAACGAAATCTCTAATATAGGCGGCCATATAGTCATGAGTCAAAAGGAACATGAATGTGGAAGTGATCGTATAGCAGAAGCTGTAGAGTTTATGGATGTAGATATTGTTGTAAATGTACAAGGCGATGAACCATTTACAGAAGTAGATTCTCTAAAGAAGTTAATTAGTGTATTTAAAAACGATAAGCAAAAGACTGTAGATTTAGCATCATTAATGGTAAATATTATAGATTGGGATGAAATAGAAAATCCTAATACAGTAAAAGTTATTGTTGATAATGAAGATTTTGCTTTGTATTTTTCAAGAAGCCCAATACCATTTCCAAGAGATAAAACAATTGCAATAAAATATTATAAACATAAAGGTGTTTATGCCTTTAGAAAAGATGCTTTAATGGACTTTTACCGTTTGCCTATGTTAACATTAGAGGCATCAGAAAAAATAGAGTGCATTCGTTATTTAGAATATGGTAAGCGTATTAAAATGGTGGAAACCAGTGTGCAGGGAGTAGAAATAGATACACCAGAAGATTTAGAACGCGCTAAAAAATTATGGAAGTAAATTGAATAGAGCTTACTCACATATAAAGGTAATAGGCTTTGATGCCGATGATACTCTTTGGGTTAATGAGACGTATTTTCGAGATGCAGAGCATAAGTTTGCAAAATTGTTGCAGCAATACGAAACACCAAATAGAATAGAACAGGAACTGTTTAAGATGGAAATAAAAAACTTGCCAACCTACGGGTATGGAGTTAAAGGTTTTGTTTTGTCTATGGTGGAGATGGCCATAGAGCTTTCAAATAATAATGTCTCTAATACAACTATAAGTAAAATTCTTAAAATAGGTAAAGAAATGCTTAATAAGCCTGTGGATTTATTAGATGGTGTTGAAGAAGTACTTCAAGTATTATCAAAAAAATACAAGCTAATAGTAGCGACTAAAGGTGATTTATTAGATCAAGAACGTAAATTAGAAAAGTCTGGTTTGTTGGATTATTTTCACCATATTGAAGTATTGAGCGATAAAAAAGAAGAGAATTACTCTAAATTATTAAATCATTTAGATATTAAACCATCTGAATTTTTAATGATCGGTAATTCATTGAAATCGGATATTTTACCTTTAATAAATATTAAAGCAAATGCGATACATATACCTTTTCATACAACTTGGGCTCATGAGGAGATTAAAGAAAGTGAAAAAATAAATAAGGATTATAAAACAATTGGTAATTTATTAGAGTTATTACCAATTTTAGATTAAAAAAACTATATTTTTACATTATAAATAGTTAGATGAGTTATAAAAATTTTCCAATGGTGTCTAGAGTAGTCTTTGGACGAGGTAGTTTTAATCAATTAGGAGAAATATTAGCCCCTAAGCGATTAAATACTAAAGCTCCATTTATATTTTTTGTTGATGACGTATTTAAAGGAGATGCGTGGCTAACTTCTAGAATTCCATTATCTTACGATGATAAGTTATACTATGTTTCTGCTAAAGAAGAACCAAAAACATCTCAAATAGATGATTTAGTTGAAGATATTATTTTAAATTACAAAGAGCTCCCTTCTGGAATTATAGGTATTGGAGGGGGGAGTGTTTTAGATATAGCAAAAGCAGTATCTATAATGCTAACCAATAAAGGATTATCTAAAGATTATCAAGGCTGGGATTTGGTAAAAAACCCAGCTATATATCATGTAGGAATTCCTACAATATCTGGAACAGGAGCAGAAGTATCTAGAACAACTATACTTACTGGGCCGGATAGAAAACTAGGTATTAATAGTGATTATACCCCTTTTGATCAAGTTGTCTTGGACCCAGAACTAACTAAAAATGTGCCAAAAGAGCAATGGTTTTATACAGGTATGGATTGTTATGTGCATTGTATAGAATCTTTGAATGGGACCTATTTAAATGCGTTTAGTAAATCGTATGGAGAAAAGGCGTTTTCTTTATGTAAAGAAGTTTTTGTTCATGGAAATTTAACAGAAGAAGAATCTCAAGATAAATTAATGATGGCAAGTTGGCATGGTGGTATGAGTATTGCTTATTCGCAAGTAGGTGTGGCACATGCTATGAGTTATGGGTTGTCTTATTTACTAGGGACTAAACATGGTATTGGAAATTGCATAGTTTTCGATCATTTAGAAGAGTATTACCCAGAAGGAGTTGCCTTATTTAAAGAAATGAAGGTAAAACATAATATAAACTTACCTCAAGGAATCTGTGCAGAATTATCTGATAAAGAATTTGATATTATGATAGATGTAGCTTTAAGTTTAGAGCCCCTATGGGAGAATGCCATTGGGAAACAGTGGAAAAAAACCATTACTCGTGAAACTTTAAGAGCGCTGTACGAAAAAATGTAATATGCGTTGGCTAATTAGATTTATATATTTAAAAGTTTTGAGATGGAAAGTTGTTGGAAATACAACAATGTCTAAACAAACGATTAAAAAAGCTGTTATAATAGCTGTACCCCATACTAGTTGGCACGATTTTTATATAGGTATATTTCTTAGAAAAGTTGTAGGAGTAAAAGCGAATTTTGTAGGCAAAAAAGAACTCTTTACTTTTCCATTTGGTTACTTTTTTAGAACATTAGGTGGAGTTGCTCTTGATAGGACTTCTGGACAGAATAAGGTGCAAGCTATAGCTAAATTATTTAAGGAACGAGAAGAGTTTCGATTAGCTTTAGCACCAGAAGGAACACGTAAAAAAGTTAAAGAATGGAAAACGGGATTCTATTATATAGCAAAAGAAGCCAATGTGCCAATTATTATGTTTACTCTAGATTTTGCTAAAAAGCAGAATAAGGTTTCAGAGCCATTTTACCCTACAGATAATATTGAAGAAGACTTTAAGTTTATGAAAAACTTCTATAAAGGAGTTGTTGGTAAAACCCCTCATTATTCCTAAACATTTAATTTTCAGTAAGTTTGATCTCTTGTAAATATTATATTCTTTAGAAAAGAACTTAGTGACTGAGAATAATTCAATATTTTGTCTAAAAGTAGTTTGGTATTATTAAAAATAATATTATTTTGGCACAAATATTGAAACATATATTAGTGTAGTGCTATAAAGAATGAAACATAAAGTAAACTTACAAAGTCCCTAAAAAGAAACATTCCCTACTACAAACACAAAAGCTACTTCGGTTTATATTGAAGTAGCTTTTTTTAATATAGACTATCTAATTATTAATTTAGATAGGAATTGTTATATTTTTTGTCTTATAAAATCATCTTCTTTTTGTTGCTTAGCAAGAGACTCAGGGAAAACTAATGAGGTGCTAGAATAAGTAGAATCAAAAGTTACATTTGCAAAATAAACTTGTTCTATAGCATTAGCTACCTGCTCTTTTGTTAATTCTTTTAGACGATGAATAAAAACTGACCAAAGTACATCGTCTGAAATGGCATATTTTACATCTAGTGCTGTATGAAAATTAGCTAGTAGTGCATTATCCTTTAATTTTTCTGTTAGTTTTGAAGTTTCAATTATTGGCGAAATAATGCGCATTCTATTATGGTTTGTATCTGTTAAACAAACTAAAGTAACATGTTCAATATTAAACTGCTAACGACCTTTAGAGCCTTGTACAGTATCGCTTACTTTGTTGAAAATTTCGTCTAATATATCGTTATTCATATTTTGCGAAAAAGCCATACTTGTTTATATAAACAATAATAAAACTGATGTTTTTTTCAAAATGAAAGTATTTAGATTTCCTTTTAAGTCGTAAAAATCTATATAATAAAACAGGTGTATGCTAGTCTTTATTGTATGTTTTATACTTTGGCGAGTTTCATTTGACGATTAATAATAATAAATGCTAAAACAGATAATAAGCCAAAAAATGAAAAACCAATAAATAGAGGTAATACAGAAGTATTTACAAAGCCTCCAATATAGTTTGCAATAGGAACAGCCATTACAGTCGAAATAAAACCATTAATAGCAGCGCCAATACCAGCTATATGCCCCAGGGGCTCCATAGCTAAAGCTCTTAAGTTTCCAAAAAGTAAACCTACAGCAAAAAATTGACATAAAAAGAATCCTAATAAAATGGCTATATGCGGGTTGTTACCTTGAAAAAATATAAGAATGTATAACAATGAAATTATTGTGTAGGCTATAGCAGCCAATTTGGCAATTTTAAAAGAACCAAATCTAACGACAAGTCTACTATTCATAAATGTAGAAGATCCAACAGCTAAAGCTGTACTGGCAAACAGGTATGGAAACCATTCTCCTAGATTGTATTGTTTTTCAAAAATTTGTTGAGAAGTGCTTAAGTAAACCATAAACGAACCAGTAATAAAGCCAGATGTTAAAGTAAAAGCAATAGCTTCTTTGTGTTTAAAAAACTCTTTTGTACCATTAATAAATAACTCCCATGTAAAAGGTGTTCTGTTAGCTTTAGTGAGTGTTTCAGGTTGGCGCTTCCAAAACCAAACTATAATAATAATACCAATTATTAAGTTAACATTAAAAATAGCCTTCCAATCAGCAATATTTAGAAAGAATTGACCAAAAGCAGGAGCAATAGTAGGCACTAAAATAAAAAAGGCAACTATTATAGATAATACTTTAGCCATGTAATCTCCACTATAAGAATCTCTAACCATTGCTATAGCAATGGTTCTAGGAGAAGATAAGCCAATACCTTGAAGAATTCTGCCAAGAATCATTAACTCAAAATTTTTAGTTGTTACACAAATAATACTAGCAATAATAAAAACAATAAAACCAAGATAAACGATGCTTTTTCTTCCAAAACTATCAGATAAGGGGCCAAAAATTAATTGACCAACACCTAAACCTAAAAAAATCATAGTTATTAACAACTGATTATCTGAAGGATTCGTAACACCTAATGATTTACCTACATTTGGTAATGCCGGTAATAAAGCATCTATAGATAGGGCAACAAGAGACATTAATGCTGCCATTAAAGCAACAAATTCAAACTTAAAAGCGGGCTGATTTTGCATGTTTCAAAATTACGCTAAATAAATTCTAATTTTACTTCTATCAGGTATTATCTTAGATTAAAAAATAAAATATAATGATGTTGACAGGCAGTTTAATTAAATTATTCACTCGCGATTTAAATGCTTTAAAACGTGAAGTTAATTTGTATAAAAAAGAAGAGAATTTGTGGTTATTAGATAAAGATGTTTCTAATACTGCAGGAAATTTATGTTTACACCTCGTTGGCAATTTAAAGACATTTATAGGTGCTTCATTAGGTAATACTGGATATATAAGACAACGAGATTTAGAGTTTTCGCAAAGAAATGTACCTAGAGCGATATTATTAAAACAAGTAGACGAAACAATAGAAATTATTACAACGGTACTACAAACATTAACAGAAGCCGATTTACAAAAAGAATATGTACGCCGTATTTTTGAGGATAAGATGACAACTGAGTATTTTTTAATTCACTTAACTATGCATTTATCGTATCATTTAGGGCAAATAAACTACCATAGGCGTTTGTTAGACAATTAACATTTGTCTATAATATTCTCAATAATAACTTCAGTATTTTTGTACCGTAAATACAATTAAATGCAACATTATAAAGCGGCATCCGCAACTAAAGATAAAAAGAAAAGAAAAGTCACCTTAGCATCTGCTTTTAAAACCATTATTTGGCCAAGACGTAATTATGTATTTATAGGGTTGATTTTAATAGTTATTAGAAGTTTATCTGGTTTAATTTTACCTTGGCAAAGTAAAGTGTTGTTAGATGAAATAGTGCCTAGTAAAGATGTTAATAAACTATATACGCTTGTTATTATTGTTGTTTCTGCAATTATCTTACAAGCAGTTACCTCTTTTTTACTAACCCGTATTTTAAGTGTACAAGCACAATACTTAATTAGTGAACTAAGAATACAAGTACAGAGAAAAGTGTTAGCCTTGCCTATTAGTTTTTTCGACAATACAAAATCTGGGGCTTTGGTATCACGTATCATGAGTGATGTAGAAGGCGTGCGAAACCTTATCGGAACTGGATTAGTACAATTAGTTGGTGGGACATTTACTGCTATAGTGTCTTTAGTTATATTGATTAATTTAAATGCATGGATGACCTTATTTGTATTAGCACCTGTATCTTTATTTGCTGTTATTGCTTCAAAAGCCTTTAAATATATTAGGCCTGTTTTTAGGAATAGAGGTAAAATAAATGCAGAAGTAAAAGGTCGTTTAACCGAAACACTAGCAGGTGTAAGAGTTATTAAAGCATTTAATTCGGAAGAGCAAGAGAATAAAATATTCGAAAAAGGTGCAGATAGATTATACCAAAATGTAAAAAAGAGTTTAACAGCAACGGCTTTAATGACAAGTTCTTCCACTTTTCTAATTGGTATTGCTTCTTCAGGAATAATGGGAATTGGAGGGTATTATATGATGGAAGGGAGTATGTCTACTGGTGACTTCTTATTTTTCACTTTAATATTAGGTTTTATGATAGCGCCTATAGTACAAATGAGTAACATAGGAAGTCAGTTAACAGAGGCGCTAGCAGGATTAGATCGTACCGAGGAATTAATGAATGAAGCCACAGAAGATGACAACCCTAATAGAACAATAGCTTTACAAAGCGTAAAAGGAGATATTGCATTTAAAAATGTAAATTTTGCTTATGAAGAAGGTAAGCAAGTGTTACATAACATCCATTTTAATGCACCTTCTGGATCTGTTATTGCTTTAGTAGGAAGTTCAGGCTCCGGTAAATCTACAATTGCGGGATTAGCAGCAACGTTTTTAAACGCACAGTCTGGACAAGTTACTATAGATGGTAATGATATCTCTAAAGTAAAATTAAGTAGCTTTAGAAAGCACTTAGGTGTTGTATTGCAAGACGAGTTTTTATTTGAAGGAACTATTAGAGAAAATATTATGTTTCCTAGACCAAATGCAACTGAAGAACAATTACAAAATGCTATAAAAGCAGCATACGTAAATGAGTTTACCGATAGATTCGATGATGGATTAGAAACTTTAATAGGGGAGCGTGGTGTAAAATTATCTGGAGGTCAACGACAGCGTATAGCGATTGCTAGAGCAATTTTAGCAAATCCTAAAATTATAATATTAGATGAAGCTACGTCTAATTTAGATACAGAGAGTGAGGCTTTAATACAAAAAAGTCTATCTGAATTAACTAAAAATAGAACAACCATTGTTATAGCTCACCGATTAAGCACAATTAGAAAAGCAGATCAAATTTTAGTTATTGAATCTGGTAAAATTGCAGAACGAGGTAATCATGATGAGTTAATCGCTTTGAAAGGTCGTTATTACGATTTGTATACGTTTCAGGCAAAAATATAAGAATAAAATTGTTAAGACAAGGCTTCTTTATATCTTTTTAAGCAGCGTTCCCTAGCTTCTTTATGATTTACTATTGGTTGTGGATAGGTAAGCTCTTGAAAGTCTGGCACCCATTTTTTTATGTATTCTAAATCCTTATCAAATTTTTGTATTTGAGTTGTGGGGTTAAAAATTCTAAAATATGGAGCAGCATCTACGCCAGTACCTGCAACCCATTGCCAATTACCAACATTACTTGACATGTCGTAATCGTGGAGTTTTTTTGCAAAATACGCTTCACCCCATCTCCAGTCTATCAATAAATGTTTACATAAAAAACTTCCAACAAGCATTCTAACACGATTATGCATGAAACCAGTTGCATTAAGTTGTCTCATCCCTGCATCCACTAACGGATAACCTGTTTTACCTTGACACCATTGTTTAAACTCAGTTTCGTTATTACGCCACACTATACGATCGTATTTTGGTTTAAAACTATTGGTAGAAGAATGTGGGAAATGCCATAGTATTTGCATAAAAAACTCACGCCATATTAACTCTTTTAAAAAGGTTTTATTCTCTTGGTTATCTGCTTGTTTTACTATCTGTCTTATGCTAACAGTTCCAAAGCGTAAATGAGGGCCTAATTTTGAGGTTGTAGCTTTTGCTGGAAAGTTTCTTGTGTCTTCGTATTTACTTATTAAATGTTTATTTATAGTGTATTCCTTAATCTTACCTGAAGTACTTGTAAAACCTATATCTTTTATGCTTAAATTCGGGTAAGTAACACTTTTTAAAGTATTATTCAGTTCTTTTTCTGAAGGAAAAAAAGTCAAACCTTTAACTTTAAAAGTTTTTAGCCATTTTTTTGAGTAAGGTGTATAAACTTTATAGGGTTGTCCGTCGTCTTTTACAATATCGTCTTTTTCAAAAATAACATGATCTTTAAATGCTCTAAAGTCAATATTGTTAGAATTTAATAACGTTTTTATTTTTTTATCTCTAGAAACAGCATACGGTTCATAATCGTTATTAGTAAAAATAGTATCTATAGTAAAGTTTGAAAGTAGTTGTTTGTATACAACCTCAGGCTCTCCATAATATGTTGCTATACCGGAACTGTAATTGTTTTTCAGTATAATATTTAGCTCTTGTAAAGTGTTATAAATAAAAGATACACGAGGATCTTTTTCAGGGAGTTTATTTAAAATGTTTTTATCGAAAATAAAAATTGGCATTACAGGGTATTTGCTCTGTAATGCATGGTACAATCCTACATTATCAGCTAATCGTAAATCTCGACGAAACCAAAATATATTAATAGTCTGTTTCACTATTTATTAATGTTTTTATGTGCTAATATTTTCCAAAAATAGACTCTAGCTTAGCTGTTCTATAATTAAAAATCTCTTCTAATTTAGGTTTAACTAAAATGGGGTGTATGAGCTGCCCTAAAATCCCCATAGGTATTTTGTAATCTATAATATCTTCCATTTCTATGCCACCTTCAATCTCTTTTATAAAGTGTTTATGGTGCCAAAGCGCATAAGGACCAAAGCGTTGTTCGTCTACAAAATATTCTTTATCTACAACATGTGTGATTTCTGTAACCCATTTAGTTTTTATGCCTAAAACGGGAGTAACAATGTACTGTATAATTTGTCCTGCAAACATAGGTCTATCCGCCCCAGATAATATATTAAAGCCCATATAATCAGGAGTGATGTTTTTTAAGTTTTTAGGATTTGATAGAAATTCCCAGGCTTTTTGTTTATTTATAGGTAAATTTTGTTTTTTATGTAATCTATATATTTTCATAGGTGTTTTTAGTTATGCATTTAACATATGCAAAATATATTTTGTACTACTAATTATTAATTAAAATATAAGCATTTAACGAGGTAGCAATAAGAAGCCAAATCATATATGGTAGTAATAGATAGCTTTTATTTTTAACTACGCTTTTATAATTAAAGAAATAGTAATAAATAACTAATGTTAATAAGATTATAATTATTAGTCCTGTGGTAATTAAATGTTGATTGAAAAATATATAATTCCAAATAACATTTAAAAATACCTGTACAGCATATAAAAGTTTTAATTTTGCACTAACTATTGTATTGAATAAATTTCCTAAATAAAAAGAAAAACAAATCATTATCGTTGTCCAAGCTACTCCAAAAACCCAACCTGGTGGTGTCCAAGGGGCTTTATTTAAATTTAAGTACCATTCTGCTGTAGGACCATTGTTCATGAGCCAGCTACCTATTGAAAGGCCTCCAAAATTGATAATTAAAAAAAAGATAATTAGTTTTGTTTTAGACATAGTGGTTTAGGTTATAAGTGTTTTGTTATTTTCCTACTTGTCGGTTTGGTTATAGAATAATAATAATCGACCAATTGTCCTTCTGGATTTACCAGATATTTCTGAAAATTCCACTTTACATTAGAATCAGATATAGAATTATACTCTTTTTTTGTTAGCCATTGATAAAGCGGATGTTGGTTTTTTCCTTTTACTTCTATTTTTTCTGTAATAGGGAAGGTAACCCCGTAGTTAACAGAGCAAAAGTTTTCAATTTCTGATGCAACTCCTGGTTCCTGTTTTCCAAATTGATTACAAGGTACTCCAATTACAGTAAGTCTATCTTTATAGATTTCACTTAGCTCTTGTAGTGCTTTGTATTGTGGAGTGAATCCGCATTTTGAAGCTACATTTACAAATAAAATGTATTGTCCTTTGTATGCAGGTAAATTTAAAGGGTTTCCAGTTAAACTCTTTATGTTTATGTCGTAAAGTGCTTGCATGTTTAGTTGGTTGTTTTTAAGTTATTAATAGGTTTATAGTTTAAAATTAACAATACCGCAGTCCATTTCAAAGATTTGCCCAGAAATAGAATTAGCTTTATTAGAGGTTAAAAAAGCAGCCATATTAGCAACTTCTTCAGGTGATAGAAACTTTTTTAAAGGATGTCTCTCTGTAATATTTTCTATCATTTTTTCGTTGCGTAGAAGTTTTGCCGCTAAATCGGTATTTGTTACTGTAGGAGCTATGGCATTTATTCTAATATTTGGGGCCAGTTCTGCCCCTAAAGATTTTACTAAACCCTCAACACCAGATTTTGCAGTAGCAATACTTGCATGAAATGGCATACCTAATTTTGAAGCAACTGTACTGAATAAAAGGATGGATGGGTTTGTTCCTTTTTTTAAAGCTTTTAAATAAGTCTGTATAGTTTTTACAGCTCCAAGTACATTAATTTCAAAATCATCTCTAAAATCATCTAAACTTAAACGAGATATAGGTTTCAAATTAATGCTACCTGGACAGTAAATAATTGTGTCGAGAGTATTTAACTCTGGAAGATCATCAGTTAACACATTACAGGGGTAATGTGTTAAGTTTTGAGGTATAGTGTTTGGTTTAGTTCTACTAACGTTTATAACGTTATTGTTAGTAACTAAAATATTAATTATAGCATTGCCTATACCTTTGCTTCCGCCTATTACTAGTATGTTTTTCATTTGTTTTATGAATTTATAGAATAGAAAAAAGCAATAAGTAATTGCAATATTTTATTCTATTTTGATGGACGACCTTTTAGTCTTTTTTCTATTTTTTGCTTTATAACAGTAAGGCGTTTCATAACATCCATTAATTCTGGATCCTTACTTTCTTTGTAAATTTCATTTAAGCCTAGAATAAGTTCTTTAGCTTCTCTTGAAGCAACAATACGTTCGTTTGTACTTTTAAATGATGTGCTTTTCTGTTCAAACTCTAGTGCTCTTTTTAACATGTCCATTGTCAGTCTTTTAAGTAGTTCTGTAATTCGGTTATTTTAGCTTGCATTTTAAACACGCCTCCATAATACGAAGTTACAGTTGCAGAAGTATCATCTTTTATTCCACGAGAGGATACACATAGATGTTTTGCATCTATAATTACTGCTACATTTTCTGTATTAAGAATTGTTTTTAATTCGTTAGCTATTTGATTTGTTAAACGTTCTTGTACTTGGGGTCTTTTGGCAAAGAATTGTACAATGCGGTTTAACTTCGATAGACCAATAACCTTGCCAGATGAAATGTATGCCACATGAGCTTTACCTATAATAGGAACAAAGTGATGTTCGCAATTAGAATAAAATGTGATATTTTTTTCAACAAGCATCTGGTTATATTGATACTTATTGTCAAATAAAGCAATTTTTGGTTTATTATCAGGATTTAATCCCGAAAAAATTTCATCTACATACATTTTTGCTACTCGTTTTGGGGTTCCTTTTAAAGAGTCGTCTGTTAAATCAAGTCCTAAAACAATCATTATTTCTTTAAAGAGGTCTGTTATTTTTTCTTTTTTTTCTTCGTCGTTAATATCAAAAGCGTCTTCTCTCATTGGTGTTTGAAGCCCTGTGTGTAAATGGTCATTTCCAATGTCTTCGTTAGTGAACCCACTAAGTTTAATACCGTTTTTTTTAGTAAGTATTTCTAAATCAGTCTTTTTCATAGCAATATTTATCTTTTACTTATTTTGTTATGGGTTATATGTTTTTGTCTAGTACATTTAAAACGTCCAACCTCTTTAAAGTCTCGTTTATTTTTATGTTTTGTCTTTCTTCCTTGAACTCTAGTGCGCCATAGTTTAAAACTACTTCGTTTTAATTCGCGGCACATAACCTTTATAATGTCTTGTTCTTTAATGTTAAACTGATAGGTAATCGCTTCAAAAGGAGTTCTGTCTTCCCAGGCCATTTCTATAATACGATCTATGTCTTTTATAGAGTGAGTTACGTTATCATTTCCCATTAAATGTATATCTTTCATGATATTTTATTTTTTCTTCTAATAGTTTGTTAAAAAAAGCTTTATTTTCTTTAAATGTCTTGTTATTTTTAAAGTGAATAAATTTTCCTTGAGCATGAATACTTGATCCATTAGTTTTATAGATAACTAGTTGATAATAAGGAATGCTCCAAGTGTAATTCTGTAAGCCTTTATTTATATGTATTAAAATACCTTTGGGACGCAACTCTATGTTTGAATAATTAATATCTGACACTTTGTTCATGTAATAGTAAAGGTTTGGACTTACATTAGCGATAATCATACGTTTAGAGCCAATACCTTTTCTTTTGAATATATCTATGAAACTAAAGGGATTACCAACTAAATCGTCAATTAACTTTTTATTATCTTTATTATTATATGTTGTGTTTAATATCAATTAAGGTAGATTAAGTTACTCAAATCTACAAAATGTTTAATTATTTTCAAATAAAGCTAAACAAAATTAACATATTATTAAGTTATAGATAACTGTAGTTATTTTTTACTACTATTTAATCCGTTGAATGTGTGTGTTTTAATTATTCTTTGTGCTTCTTTTTTTACTAAAGTGTTATCTTTAAAGCTCCAAAGGATATCGTTTGCTTTTTTGCGAGATAATTTTTCATTTACAATAGGAGAGGGGTAGTCTTTATTTAATTCGAAATTTGTTAATTGCTGGTCAAAATATGACATTTTCTGTGGCTCATGTATAAATGAAGCGTCTAACGTTTTTAATTCAGGAACCCATTTTTTGATGAATATTCCATTTGGATCATGTTCTATACTATTTTTTATAGGATTGTATATACGTAATGTATTAATGCCAGTCTCTCCTGCTTGCATTTGTATTTGCGGGTAGTGTATACCTGGTTCAAAATCTAGAAACAAAGAAGCTAAATGTTCACTCATATCTTGCCAAGGTTGCCATAAATTATGTGTAAATATAGATGCAACCATAGCTCTCATTCTAAAATTTAAGTAACCAGTTTCTTTTAAACAACGCATACATGCATCTACTAATGGAAATCCTGTTTGGCCATTTTTCCAAGCTTCTTGATGAATTTTATTTACAGGTTTATTTAATTTAAGATAGCCTTTGTTAATACTATTAAATTCCATTTGATGCTCCATTTCAAATTTCTGAATAAAATGAGCTTGCCACCTTAATCGTGAAATAAATGCATTTAAATGGCGTTTATGTTTACTATATTTTTTTAATGCAATAGCATTATGAATCACCTGCTTAATCGATAAGTTTCCCCAAGCGATGTAAGGAGAAATGCGACTACATCCTGTTCTTGCTTCTGTAGGTTTCGAAATATGAAACATATAGTTTACATAGCGCTCCTCAAAAAAGGAATGCATATACTTTAGTCCAGTAGTAGTTCCTCCTTTTTGAAAAATTTTAGACTCTGGTGTTTGTAAAGTTACGGTTTTGAAATTACGCTCTAAACTTGCTATAGTTGCTTCGTTTAGTAGTTGATTGCTTTTGGGGTAAAAAGTATGAAATTTTTGCATCATAAACTGTTCCCAATCTTCATACCATGTGTTTCTATTGCTTAATCCTCTTACTACGCCATTGTTTACTGTTTCTATCCACTTTATATGTTTTGTTTTGCAAAAGTTACCAAATGCAATATCGCGTATGTAGGTTGAATAAATTCCTGTTTCTTGATGTGAATGTACTGTGGTTACTGTATAGTATTTGTTAATTTTTGTGATAACATTTTCTATAGTATCATTAACTACTAATACTTTAGAGTGATATGGTTTTAATTGGGAGTTAATATCATCTAAAGACTGTTTTACAAAATGCCAATGACGTTCGCTGTAATGTTTATCTTTTAATAGAAAATCTTCAAAAATATAACAAAATAAAACTTGCTTACCAGACTTTAAAGCGTTTTCTATAGCTTCATTATCTTGTAAGCGTAAGTCACGCTTAAACCAAACAATATGTAGTTCTTGTTGTTTATCCATTTAGTATTTGTCTGGATTTTCTATAACGTCTTGCGCACGTTTTTTTATGTTGTATAAATTTTCAGGGGACATTTTATTAAGTAAACTGTACATCATTTTCATTCTAAAGTTTCCGCTTAGTTGTTCTCGTTTATCGTCTAGAAAATTCCAATATAAACTGTTAAATGGGCAGGCTTTTTCTACAATTTTTTCTTTTTTATTATAATGACAATCATCACAATAATTACTCATTTTACTAATATAATTTCCGCTAGATATATAGGGTTTTGTGGCTGTTTTTCCGCCATCTGCAAATTGACTCATGCCTCTAGTATTAGGTAATTGTACCCATTCTATAGCATCTACATAAATACCCAAGTACCAAGCATCTATTGCATCTGGATGAATTTGAGTTAGCAGCGCATAATTACCTGTAACCATTAGTCTTTGTATGTGGTGTGCGTAACCATTATTTAAAGAGTTAGTTATGGCTTGTTTTAAGCAATTCATTTTAGTATTTCCTGTCCAATAAAAATTGGGTAGAGTATTTGTATTATTTAGGTGGTTGAGTGTTTTGTATTCTGGCATAGTTGCCCAATACAGGCCTCGCATGTATTCTCTCCAGCCTATTATTTGCCTTATGAAACCTTCTACTTGAGAAATATCTATGTGTTCTCCATGTTTCCGCCAATAGCTTAAAATGCTTGTTACTATATCTTTTGGAGAGATAATTTTGCAGTTCATAGCAAACGATAGTCTGGAATGAAATAAATAAACCTGATTGGTATGCATAGCATCCTGATAGTCTCCAAAATGAATTAATAAATGCTCACAGAAATACTTTAATTGTTTTAACGCTTGTATTCTTGTAATAGGGTATTCAAAGTATTTAGTGTTGAATGTGCCTATGGTTTCTACTTTTTCAGATGCTAATAATGTTGTTATTTCTGATACATCATTTTTAAATTTTAAATAATCTGGGACTTCATGTTTGTCTTTCCATTTATATCTATTGCTTTTATCGTAATTCCATTTACCACCTTCTGGCTGATTATTTGCCATTAAAATATCATGTGTTTTACGCATATCTCTATAAAAGCTTTCCATTAGCCATTGTTTTTTGCCTTTAAAAAAGTCGGCAAAGTCGCCTCTTTTAGTATAGAAATGCTCTGCCGATACAGCGTTAGTTGCTATAGTTATTGTTTTACAGAATGTTTGTAATTGGAGATCTAAGCGGTATTCGTCTGGATGTATATACTCAAAATATTTTATGTTATGTTTTATAATGAGTTGCTGGAGGTTTTTTACTAAATCTTGTTCGTTCTCTTTTTTATCCAATGTATAGTATTCAACATAATAACCATTAGATTGTAAAGTTTTAGAAAATGCACGCATGGCAGCAAAAAAACCGATAACTTTTTGAATGTGATGTTTTATATAATCTGTTTCTTGACGCATTTCGAATAAACAATACACAACATTTTTTGAATTGTTTTTAAACCAAGAGTGTTTGCTATTTAGTTGGTCACCTAATATTAATCGTAGTGTTTTCAATAGTTGTTAGTTTAAAAAAGAGTGTCTTGTAACCATAATCTTTGATATTTTCCTGCAGCATCGTAACGATCTGCTTGAAGTTTTACATTAAAAACTCGGTTTCTAGGATCGTTACCAACTCCAGAAATGTAAATCCAATTTCCATAGTTATTGTGTACATCGTAATCTATTAATAGTGACTCGAAATAAGCTGCCCCGATGCGCCAATCTAATTTTAAATATTTAGCAAAATAACTCGCTACGTTTTGCCTACCACGGTTACTCATCCAGCCTGTTTTCTGTAATTCTATCATATTAGCATTAATAAAGGGTTCTTTGGTTTCTCCATTTAGCCACTGGTTTATTAATGTTTTATTAGAACTCCAATTATAGTGTTTATCTAATATACCTCCAATTTTAAAGAGTTTATTACCGTATTTCATAGAAATGTATTTAAAATAATCTCTCCACATAAGTTCAAACATTAACCAATAGGTAGAATCGTTTTTAAAGTGTTTGGCTTCAAATTCTTTTACTTGCCAATAAATGGTTTTTGCACTGATACTACCATTTGCTAACCAAGGTGAAAACTTAGAGCTAAAATCAGGACCTATTAATCCATTTCTTGTTTTTTTATAAACACCTAGTTTTTTAGTTTCAAAAAAGTAGTTGTTTAGCTGGTTTAAAGCTTCTGTTTCTCCTCCTCGTAATGGAAAGGCGCTGTTTGGATGTACTGTAAATTTACACAACCCTAATGTTTCGAGGTTAGGAATTATAGTAATATTGTTTATTGTGTTTGGCTTTTGAGCTATTGGTGACTCTACTTCTTGGTGAATAGTACTATTATGTTCTGCCTTTTTTCTGAAAGCTGTGAATGATCTAGGCAACTTTGAGATTTCAAAATTTAAAGTTTTGGGGTGGTATAAAAACTGATTGTAAGTGTCGTTAACTCTTATTTTTTTTGATAGTTTGCTTAAAACCTTGTTTTGAATAGTAACTTCCTCTTGTGTCCATTCTTTTTGAAAATAGATTGCATCAAATTGAAATTCTTCATCAAGTTTTGCGATAGCTTGTTCTGTAGTATTATAATAAACAAATATAGGTATGTTTAGGGTGCTTAATTTTTGTTTTAAATTCGTTATGGTTTCTATTAGAAATTTAGCTCTATATTTTTCGGTTTTAATAAATCCGAAAGAATTTTTTTTAAAATATCTTTTATCGAAACAGTAAAGAGCAATTGTAGTATTGCTTTCTTTTAAGGCATTGGATACTGAGCAATTATCATGTATTCTTAAATCGTTCCTAAACCAAATTAGGCTGTATTTGTTTTGTTTCTTCTGCATTTTTCGCTACAATATTTTATATCACCCCAATTTTTCTTCCATTTTTTTCGCCATGTGTAAGGTAGACCACAGGTAATACATATTTTAAAAGGGAGATGTTGCTTTTTCATTTTAAGCATTAGCCAGTTTATTAATCATGCCATTAAATATGAAGCCATGAAATGGTAATACGCTATACCAGTAAAGTCTGCCAGCGAGGCCTCTAGGCCTAAATACTGCGCGTTGGTATACTTTGCCTTTGGCAACTCTAAATTCTAACCAGGCTTCTCCAGGTAACTTCATCTCTGCAAATAAAAGCAAACGCTTATTTTCTTTATCTGCTAATAGTACACGCCAAAAGTCTAAAGCATCACCTGTTTTTATGGTGTTTTTATTGGTTCGTCCGCGGCGTAAACCAATTCCTCCAACCAATTTATCCATAAATCCGCGTATTTTCCATAAAAAGGTTCCGTAATACCAACCATTTTCCCCTCCAATAGCACATATTTTATCGAATGTGCGTTGCTCATTTAATACTTTTCGTTCTTTTAAATCTTTAAAGCAACCATATTTGGGTACGTTTATGTATTTGCTAGATATTCTTTTCTTTTGACTACTACTTGCAAAAGAATCCTTCCAACTAGATACAATACTATTTTGTTTTATTTTAATAAAAGCAAAAGCTACAGCTTCATTATAAGGTATTGGAGTAATATCTAGTATTGTATTTATATTACTTGGCTTACCAATAATTTCCACCCCCATACTATTTACTAATGCTCTGGCTAGTTTATATGTTGTAGAGGTTACAAAATATAACCAATAACTGGATAATTTAGGAGTCATTACTGGTACTGTAATAATGGTACGTTTTAGCTTCCTTATTTGTGCAAACTTTAAAAGCATTTGTTTGTAGTTTAATATCTCTGGTCCAAAAATATCATGAGAGGTATTGTATAGTTTTTCGTTACCTAGTGCTTTAATTAAAAAGCTTAAAACATCTCTAACTCCAATAGGTTGCGTTTTTGTGTTTAGCCATTTTGGGGCTATCATAACTGGGAGTTTTTCAACTAAATCTCGTATAATTTCGAATGAAGAACTTCCAGAACCAACAATAATTCCAGCTTTAAAAACAGTTAAATTATAGTTATTAGATTTTAAAACATTCTCTACATTTTTCCTAGAGAGTAAGTGGTTAGATAGTTTAGTGTCATTAGTTATACCACTTAAGTAGATAACTTGTTTTGTATTCGTTTGTTCTATGTAGTTTTTAAAGTTAATAGCACAATCGTTTTCCATTTGATGAAAACGATTAATGGAATTAGACATAGAGTGTATTAAGTAATAGGCTGTATCTATATCTTTTGGTATATTATTTAATGTTTGTGGTACTAAAAAATCAACTTCAATAATAGTTATGTTTTCTTCTTTGGTGTAGCTATTCTCTATCCTTAATTTTCCTCGAACCGCACAAATAACCTCATGTCCTTGTTCTAAAAGTAACGGGATAATACGCTTACCTATGTAGCCTGTTGCTCCTGTTACTAATACTTTCATATGTTATATGGTTAATTTAGGACGTTGGTATGCTAATCGAGTTTTTAAAGTTGGTACAGAGTAGCCATCTAGACCGTTAATAGTTGCTATGTTTGCTTTTGATAAATTTATAAAACCATCATTTTCTAATAGATCATTATTTAAGTATAAGTTTTGAATTTCTCCAATAACTAAAATTGTGTCATTGGCTGCTATATGATATTCTTCTATAAATTTCATTTCTAACTGGACAGGTGCTTCTTTAACAAATGGAGCAAAACAGCCAGATTTATACTCTGGTTCTAGATTTGTTACTTCAAACTCTGAAATGGCTTTGTTATATTTTGCAGAGGTATGGTGGGCATCTTCTATAATAGTACTGTGTATATGATTAATTGTATAAACACCTGTTTCTTTAATATTTTCGTAGGTGTTACGTATAACAGTAGTTGGTCTGCAAAAAAAACTTAAAAGAGGTGGATTAGACCCTACATGTGTTATAGAGCTAAATACAGCAACGTTTTCAATACCATCCTTAGACTTTGTACCTATAAGATTAGCCGATTTAAAACCAGAACAGCTATTAATTAAATTAATACGATACAAATGATGTAAATTGTTTAAGTTTTTTTTACTAAAATGCTTCATATTAGTTTATTAATTTTTTAAAATTGTTTATCTTTATGTTTTCAGATTTTAAGTCAAACATTAAATTATAGAGTCCAAAAAAGGTTCTGTTTATGTATATAAAATGTTTAGAACCTCTGTTACCATTCATTTTTCGGAGTTCTGTGTTTTTACTATAGCGTTCACCCAGTTCTGCAATAGCATTAAAAAAAGCTTCGTCAGAAAAATTAAAAGTCTCATTATGGAAAGGTTTTGTAAATAGGCTTAACATATCGAAAAACATATCTGAAAAGAATTCTATTTCTGTTTCACTATCGTCAGATTTAAGAATTTCTAAAGCATACATTTTTTCTTTAAATAATTTTTTATCGTTAATAACTTCTGGTTTAGCTAATTCAAAATAAGGGATATAAAAATCTTCTGGTACAGCTTTCATACAGCCAAAATCTAAAGCAATCAACTTACCGTTTTTAGCTATTAAAAAGTTTCCAGGATGTGGATCTGCATGTACTTTCCTTAGAATGTGTATTTGGTACATGTAAAAATCCCATAATGCTTGCCCTAAAGTATTGGCTAGTGCTTTATTGGTATTATGTGCTGTAAATTCACTTAAGTGTTCGCCTTCCATCCAATCCATGGTAATAATTCTTTCAGACGATAATTCTTCATAATATTCAGGAAAGTGAAGGTTAGGTATATGCTTACAGGCATCTACAATAGTTTTACTTTGCTCTATTTCTAATAGGTAATTAGTTTCCTCTCTTAATTTGTCTTCTACTTCTTTAAAATATTTACCGGAGTCCTTTCCCTTTATATTAAACATTTTAATGGCTATTGGCTTTACTAAAGCTAAATCACTAGCAATACTATCTGCAACACCCGGATATTGAATTTTAACAGCTAATTTTTTACCATGTTTCTCTGCAATATGTACTTGACCAATACTAGCTGCATTTACTGAAGTTACTTTAAATTTGTCATAAATTTCTGTAGGTAGTTTTCCAAAATATTTTTTAAATGTTTTAATAACTAATGGGGCTGAAAGTGGTGGAACAGAAAATTGTGCAAGAGAAAATTTTTCTACGTATGCTTGAGGTAGTATGCTTTTTTCCATGCTAAGCATTTGTGCTACTTTAAGCGCACTACCTTTTAAGGTTTTTAAACTGTTATAAATATCTTCTGCATTATTTTCGTTAAGACGTTCTTTAGATTCGTCTTCAGTTTTTGTTAACCTATCTCCATAATATTTAAGATAGTTAACACCAACTTTTGCACCCGTTTGTACCAATTTAGATGCACGTTGTATTTTCGATGTAGGTATTTTATCTATTGTTTTCAAGAGTTTTGTTTTAGTAGGTTTATAGTTTTTCTTTATAGATAAATTTCCCAAGATCTATTATACTTTTTATAGGTGCTACGTCTATAACATCGAAACTAGTATTGATAGATTTTTCTATAAAAATGTCAGTTTTTTCAAAGCTAGGTGAGGTGTCATCCATCCAAAATTTTATAATTAATAGTAATTGAAACCAAGCAGATTCTTTTAGGCCTTTGTTTTGTAGTTTTTCAATATCAGCTTGTTTTATATCTATTAATTCTATGCCTAACTCTTCTATGAAATTACCAAAGACGATTTTTAATTCTTTTAATGCTAAGAATGATTTCATTTTACTTTTATGCTTGTTTAAGGCGTAAATAACGTAACTTCTGTTTGCCGTTAGAGTTTCGAAGAATGTAAAATAGTAACTTAAGAGTTTATTTCTAGGTTCAAAATTTTCATAGTCTTTACTAGCATTAAGCACTGTTATTGTATTGTTATGAAAAGTTTTAAATATTGCTTTCTCTATTGCTTGAAATGAGCTGTAATATTCATAAAACTTGCTTTCTTCAAAACCATTATGCTTAGCAAATCTATAAACTGAATTGGGGTGTTGGTTGTTTTCTAAGACATAATCCATGTAAAATGAAATGATGTCATTGCTTGTTATGTTTTTCTTTTTTGCCATTATTTATACTTTTATAAACTAGTATAAATATACAAAATGTTTAACTATTTATATTTATAGTTAAACAGAATTAACATACTTTTCACTTTATAATCTTTATAAGAGATTGTATGCTTAATAATTGTTTAAGTTTTAACAATTATCATCACAACAATTCTCTTCTTTAACTAATTTGCAAGACATTACTGCGGCTAAAGCTCCTAAAATTGGTGCAGTAACATATAACCATAAGTATTGATAATTTCCAGTGAATAGAGCAGGAGCAATAGATCTTGCAGGATTCATAGAAGCTTTTGTTATAGGTCCAGCAAACATGGCTTCTAATAAAACAACTGCACCAACAGCAATAGCAGCCATAGTGCCAATTTCTTTACTTCCAGTAGAAACATTTATTATTACAACCATTAGGAAAAAGGTTAATAAAAATTCAATTATAAATGCTTTATAGGCTGGAAATCCTTCCATAGGGGTTGTTTCTCCTAACGTTAGACTTTCGGGAAATAAAAACCATAATAAGGCACTGGCGCAAATAGCACCTATTAATTGAGCTCCAATATATTTAGGAACATTTGTCCATTCAAACTTTTTAGCAAAAGCAAAACTTATAGTTACAGCTGGATTAAAATGAGCACCAGAGATTTCACCAAAAGCATATATCATAGCCATTACTATAAGTCCCCACGTCATGGCAACACCTACATGCGAAATATCTCCATTTGTAATTTCATTTATTGTCATGGCACCTGTACCACAAAATATCATTGTAAATGTGCCTAAGGCTTCGGCTATAAGTTTTTTCATTTTTTATATTTTTTACAAATATACATTACCTTATTTTAAGGTTTTGTTAACAATTAAGGTTTTACTAATACGTAAATTTACATTCATTATTAAATTAAACACTAATTCTCAGAAATTATGAAAAAATTACTATTGATGGCTTTAGTTTTTACTGCGTCTTTTACAGTAAATGCTCAAGTAGAAACACCGCAACCAAGTCCATTTTCTAAAGTGGAACAAAAGGTTGGATTAACTGATGTTACTCTAGAATATTCACGCCCAGGAATGAAAGGGCGTACTATTTTTGGAGATTTAGTGCCTTATGGCAAATTATGGAGAACTGGAGCTAATGCTAATACAAAGATTTCTTTTAGTAATGATGTTATCGTTGGGGGAAAAACCTTAAAAGCTGGTGATTATGCTATTTTTGTAACACCAAGTGCAAAATCTTGGGATGTAGTTTTTTATTCTGATGCAACAAATTGGGGAACACCAGAAAAGTGGGATGAAAGTAAGGTAGCTTCAAAAGTAACTGCAGAAGTATACCCAATGCCAGTAACAATAGAAACGTTTACTATGACGTTTGATGATTTAACAAGTAATTCTGCAGTTTTAGGAATGCTATGGGAAAAGGCTTATGTAGGAGTTAAATTTGAAGTACCAACTGATGCTGATGTGAGTGCTTCTATAGAAAAAACAATGGCTGGGCCAGGTGCTGGAGATTATTTTTCTGCTGCCAGATACTATTTAACAGAAGGAAAAGATATTAATAAAGCTGTTATGTGGATAGACAAAGCGGTAGAGTTAACAAAAGATAATCCTCGTTTTTGGTATTTACGTCAACAATCTTTAATTCATGCCAAAGCTGGAAAAAAGAAATCGGCAATAGTAGCAGCAAAGGCGTCTTTAGCTGGAGCTGAAAAAGCTGGTAATGCGGATTATGTTAAAATGAATAAAGCTTCTTTAAAAGAGTGGGGCGCTATGTAATTTAGTGTTTACTTTATATTGACAAAAAGCACAATCATTAAGATTGTGCTTTTTTTGTTATCTCTAAATATATTATAAGTATTACCATTTCTATAGTTTACTTCTGTAGCTATAGAGATTCTGTTCTAAATAGATTTACTCAATTTTATGTTATTAGGATAAATAAATTATCGGCCTAAATATTATGAAAAAGAAGGAATTAACAGTTGTTACATCTCCATAAACTTGTTTTCAGGATCAACTTTAGTTAAAACAAATTTAGTTGGGTTTTGTTCATCCTTAATTGTTAAAGTAATTTCAGCATCATATGCTTTTAGGTTCTCATTTTTCTCAAACGAACTTTTGAAAACATCTTTCGATTTTTAATTTTTTCTTTAAAATCATTGTTGTCAGAATACTCAATGTCAAAATTAATTGTAGCCATAGTTTTTTTTAATAGGTTAAACATTAATACATTCATTCTTGAATGCATTAATAAAACAAGAGCTAAGTGTAAAAGCATTTATGATGATTTGGGTACTTTTACATTAAAATAGATTCATTGTAATCTATTCCAATCATAAATTAAAGCATTTTAAATGTAAAATGAGTAAGGAATTTCTTTAGGATTTGTAAGAAAAATAAAAACTCCCCAGATTTAATTGAGGAGTCTGAATTAAGTTTTGGGAGAGAAACTTAAAGTAATTACTTACAATTTAAAACTTTTTTATAATAAAACCAAATAATTTAAGGTTTTAAAAATCTAAATGTTAGAGTGTTAAATAGTGGTTAATTAAAGTCTAGAAAGTCATCATCTTCATAAAAATGAGTATCAATGTCAATATCTGTTGATTTCTTTCTATCAAGTAAAAATATAACTATAACAATGATCGAAATAAATATTATATAATCGCAAGGTATAGACATAAAACGAAAGTAATTTAATTGACTATGAAAAAAAGGGAGCGTTACAAATATCAAAAAAGTAAAAATAATAAGGGTACAAATTAGGGAATTGTACCCTTATTGAAAAAGAACTTTAATCAATCAACCAAAAACATTGTTCTTATACTGTAAAGCTATAAAGTAAGTTTGTCTTTTTTAATTAAAATACGATGAATGAAGCGCTTATAAAGGTGAGTGAACAGGAATTAAATTTAAACAGTAATTTAATCAATGTTGAATAACTATAATATACATTATCGTGTTATTACTAATAGAAAAAAAATAGAACAAAATTTGAGTACTGAAAATCAATCAAGATTTTTACACATGCTGAACCATTAAAATAGTATTACCATCGGTGCTAATACTATAGAACGAGCAGTCCCAGAAGTGTTTTTATCTGCTTTTATTTCTAGTACTATATTATTGTCTTTTAAATGTTTCTGTATTGTTCTTACATCATCAAATTGTTCCAAGCTTTTTGCATTATAAAGGTTAGTATAGTGTTTTCGAACATGCCTTGAAATAGACTTATTAATGATGATTAGTTCTTCATTATTAAATATTTTTTTCAATATCTCTAGCAAATAAAGTAAATCCAAGGGTTTCATGAAATAATTTGGAGGCATAAATATTTTTTACACTTAAGCTAACAGAAAAGACTCCTAATTTCATTATAGTAGATTTTAAATTCTTTTAAAAATACAATTTTGAATAAATAAACATCTTTCTTAGCTTTAAAAATTGAGTTGCTATACCTGTTTTTAGACATTACTTTTAAATTTAAACTCATACTATAATATTACTAAAAAAGGACAACGGTAAAATCGTTATCCTTTTTAATTTGCTCTAAATATAGTGTAGGGACTTCATTATATTTTGAATAAAATTAAATAATAATTGTAATGAAATATTAATTAAACGGTGAATGAGCTTCTTGAAGCGTTTAATAAGCAAAGAGAGTAGACGAATGGAACTATTTACTTTTTAAAATAAATAAAGCCATGTATTTATATACATGGCTCTTATTACAATTGTTATATTTTAGTTTTTTATTCAGCCATAGTGTGAAATACGTTCTGAGCATCATATGTGAAAATTATAACAACTTGTTATCGAGTTGTTTAAGCGGTGTTTGTTTTGGTGTTCAGAATTAATTAGTTCGTTTTTGGTTAGGGATTTATAATAGTTATGTCATTAATCTTAATTTTTAATAAATATTTTTATAACTTTTAAGTCTATAATAAATGTTATGTTGGCCATAAGCATATTAGATTACTGTTTTATTTTTAAAGCTAACGGTTCGTGTATGGTGCGTATCCCGAAGGGTATGCACTATACATTGTGTTGGCAAATCGTTTATTCAATTATTGTATAATACTCTTTATTGAACGCTTTTGAATGAGCTTCTAAATCATTTTGATCAGCTACCATATGAAACTTATTCAAAATTTTGAACTGCGATTCATGACAATGCGCAACTTCATTTTTAATTTTCCAATACTCAATAATATTAATAGCCACATCAGGTCTTGGTAATCCCTTACTACCAGTTAGTTTCATTTGGTAGTCGTATGCTGGAATGTCACTGAGCATAAATTTTTCTAGTTTATCTGGTAAAGTAAATTGATAAATTCTCTCTGGCGTAAAAGTTGAATCCTGTTTGTTTTCATTAAAAATATCTTTGGTTAATTGGGCAGAAATTCTATGTTCGGGGTGGCCGTATCCACCAATTTCAGTATCATAAGTAATCAAAATATGAGGTTGATACTTTTTGATTTTATTTTTAATTATTTTTTTGATACTCTCTTGTTGGTCGTACCAAAAAGTTATGTTGTCTTGCATAATGTCATCCCACTTGTTTATTATTAGACCTGCTATTTCTAATTTTTCCACACCTAGTTTACTTGATGAGCATTTCAATTCTTCAATTCTGGTATCATTGATTTTGGTATCTGGGTGATGTCCAAGCGTTAGCAAATGAATAGTTGCTCCTTTTGCTTTAAGGTAGGAGGTAAGACCAACACAAGTGATTTCGTCATCGGCATGAGGGAAAATGAGTAAAACTTTGGTGTTCTCATCTACAGAAGCGTTTAAAGCTGTTACCGAATTGTCTTGATAGGATTTTATTTTTTCATAGTCAATGTTTTTTGTAGTACATCCAACTAATAAAAATAAAATTGACCAAATGTAAAATTTATCTTTCATTGAATTTTAATGTTTGCTAACGGGAGTTTGCGCACAAACTCTTATTATTATTATTATTATTATAAAGGTAGCTATTATTTTGTTTTTAGTTTGTTCTAAGGGAGCTTAATTATTAGTGGATTTATAACTAGGAAGTTACTTTTAAATAAATAGGGCATCAATAGGCTATGTGTCTGTCTATCTTTTTTTGGTTGAAATTGTTTTTTAAAGCGTTCTGCGCTCTTATTTTAAAAGAATCTATAGCAATAGTTTCTCCTTTTATAAGTTTCCAATCTTTAAGTAA
>Ga0189290_100066_pt1 | contig 102343 bp, 90 predicted proteins | sample UW140minimetaG_FD_130318 | JGI IMG/M metagenome (GOLD analysis project Ga0189290, IMG submission 130318) | Marine microbial communities from the Costa Rica Dome - UW140 mini metaG | ecosystem: Environmental > Aquatic > Marine > Oceanic > Photic zone | place: Costa Rica: the Eastern Pacific...
CTACAGTTATATCTCAATGAATTTATTTACAAGCTTAATCGTAGATACTTCGGAGAAAAACTATTCGATAGACTCATTATTGCTAGCATTACTGGATTATGATTAAAAACGGATATTCAAATATTTTCTAATGCATTTTTAGAAATCATAGTACTTTTAATAGAATTTATATCTTGCACTTTTGGAGTATCAAAAATTTCTTTTGAGTCATTTGCTTTTAGATTTCTATGTACTCTATACAATTCTTTAGATTTACTCTTTTTTGCTGTTTTATATATTTTAGTTATCAACCCAGATAACAATGGGTTATCTGGATTTTGAAATGGATCTTTTTTAAGTTCATTTAAAACCTTTATACAGTTTTCCCATTCTTCTTTAGAGAAATTATATGATTTGAATGTATTCATTTTTAATATTATAAAAAGGGTTCCAAAAAACCTATTAATGCTTTATCTTTTAAGGACCAACGCATACCGTGTCCACTTGCTACTCTTACTTCATATACTAGCTCATGTTTATAGTGGTAAAACACATTCCACCACGTATGCTCATCTATTAATGTATTAATTAATGCTCTTGCTTTTTCTTCTTTCTCAATTGGTTTACCTTGGATCTCTCCCCAAAAAGAATCTTCGGACCTATCAATATGCTTTTCCCAAGCTCTAACCGCGACACTTATGTGTTTATTATAAGGCTTAAAACAACTTTCTAATACCTCTTGTTTTAATAAAGGTAACCCATTTATATTCTTTATGGTCGCAGATGTTATACGTTGTCCCATTAGTAACAGAATATCTTCAAAAGCTATTGTTTCTATTGTTTTTGCTATTATTTTTTGAGTTATAATATTTGAATTATAATCATGTTCTTGTATTACTTTTAGTGATTGTTGAAAATTTGAAAAAGCATCATATAATAACGGTGTTACTTCTTCATTAAAATGAGGAAATGGTAAATTTTCTGATATTCCTTCAGTATAACTTGTAATAAGATTTATTGCCAATTTCTCTAAATGTTCTTTTTGGAAAAATGGGCTATGTATCGCTAACCATTCCAAAGAAAAGTGAGGTTCTGAATCTATTAATATTTGTGTTAAATGTGTCGCTTTCATTACCTAGTATTTCGGATAAAACGAAAATTAATTTTTAATACAATATAAGAACTCATCTCGATTTGTATTAAACCGAGATGATATTCTTGTTTAATCTAATAATAATTGTGTTACTCCTGCTGTATTTGAAGCCCATTTAGTATCGTAAATTTCGTCTGCTAATTCTACTTTCGAAACAATCTCTAAGTCTTGTGCTTCTGCTTTAAGCGTTAATAAGTTTCCTATGGTTAACTTACCTTCTAATTTACTTAATAACACTTCTACACCTGTAACATCTAAATTTCTAATAACTTGTCCGTTAAAACTCATTTCTAACCATACAATCGTTCTGTTTTCAACATCTAACACTCCAAATACTAACCCTTTACTCATTGTTTGAGTTATTCTTACTTGATGTTGTACACAAGATGGATCGTAAGCTACTCCAGTTCTTGTAGAAATTCTCATAGGATATTTACTATCCATCCAACCTACAACTAAATTAGGTGACAAGCTACCATTTGTATAAGCATTACATGTAAATGTTACATACTTTGCTCCTCTTTTTTGTAACTCATTAACATTAACATCTATATATTCTGCTGTACCAACTTTTTCTGGAATATGCTGTATATCTCCACTATGCTTACAACCTGGAATAACTAATTGTGAATACGAACAATGCTCTGTAGTTTCTTTATAAGCTACCATGCAACTTAAGTCCATATCTAAATGTTGCGCTTTTAACCCTTGTCCCCATTGTAAAAACAGCCTAACAGTATTCCCTTCTAATGGAAATTTTGTTCCCATTAATGCCGATGGTAAGTCTTGAACGGCCTCACTTCTATCTCCTATAGATAATGGAATGTTATACAAACTTTCTTCTATAAATATGGTTTGATTTTCATTAGCTTGTTTAGCAAAACGCTTAGACATGGCTAATAAACATAAGTCTTCTATTCTAGATTGCATTAGTTTTAAATCCTTATCGGTATACAACTGCAACAATTTATTTGCAGGGATACGTTTATTGATTCCTCCTAAAGGTTTTACGCTTCTGGATGCGTTTTTATCAAAATATACTTGTGCATAGCTATTTAAAGTAAATAATAATCGTGCTGGAATAGTATCTACAATTTCAGTAAAATGTTTTAACGTTACTTCATCTCCAAACCATAACATATTAGAAAACAATGAACGTGCAAACAACCCTGGCCTTTGTTTTAATAATCGAAAAGTGTTATTTGCATCGCTTCGTAATCTAAAACTATTTACTTGCCCTTGCCAAACATTATACATTTCATTATAAAATGTATCTAATAGTTTAGACAAGTTTTCAAATCCTTTTCGTTTACTATACTCTGCTAAACGCAATGCTCTTATAAAACGCACCCACATACCTCTTTTTGGATGCATGATTTCACAAGCCTTTTCTGGCGACATTTCTAATTCATTAAGCCAACTTGCTACACGCTTACATTCGCTTCTAGTATATTTTAATTTTAAATTAGCTTTAGCTTGTAATCTTGCTTTTCCACTTTGGTCTAATCGTGTTGCTATATTATTACTATTTTTAGTTTGCCTATTAACTATGGTTTTTGGTTCTATAATTTGTAAAAAGCCAGTATGTTTATACCATAAGTATCTTAAAATATCATTTGGGTTTGCAAACAAAACCTGAGCCTCTTTACTTCTATCATGGGCAACCAAAGCATCTATAACTAACATTAAGGTTTCCTTAATACCTATCGTATTATCTTTTGGCAAAGATCGGGTTGCTAAAAGTGTTTTTAAACTCTCTACTTGTGTAGCATCTAATGCTGTTTTAGATTGCAATAAGCCTGTGTAAACAGTATTTAAATCGTTATTCGTCCATAACGTTAACATTTTTAATTTACTACCTTGGTTTGTATATTCTATATTTCCTTTTTCGAAAGGTGTACCACAGAACGGGCAACCATTATAACGGTCTAAAGGAAACGTTCCATGAGGAATATCGTGTCCACAAACTAAACGTGTTACCTGTTTTCTTTGAAATAATGCACTAAAAGAGGTTATAATATGATCTATTACGCCTTCTCCAGTTGGGGTATCCCATCCTTTTACTAATGGTGTCCAGTTTTTATTTACTCCTGTTATATCTTTTAATACTTCTAATATTTCTAATTTATACTTAGGACTTACATTATTAATTGCATGCAACAAGTCTTCGGAAAATGTAAATCCTAATTTAGATGCATTTGCTACTAAAACCGAAGTGGTTCCGTTTAATATTTTATATTCTACAACGCGGTTTGTATCTGGGATATAAATAGCGTTTTGTCTCACACTTACTTTTAGTAATTTCTGTGTCATTGTATTTAATTTTAATGTTAAAAAATAAGGTAATCTTGATTCTAGTTTTCAATTAACAGTTGAGTGGGCTACGCCCAAGAAGTAAGAAGCAATTGACCTTGGTTTCTATTGGGTATTGTTAACGTGTTCGTTTTCCATAAATGATTTGAAGTAACGCTTACTTGACCAATTTTTTAAATTCTTAAAAGAACGTTTTATCTTATTGACAAGACAAATATTTTATTCTGTTACGCGATCTTTTTGCGTAATGATTATTTTTTATAAAAAGAGGTTATTTTATTTCTGCTTTCAATCTTAATTTGAATGGGCAAAGCCCAAGAAGTAAGAAATAATTGACCTCTTTATTTATGGTAATTTAAAAACTTATATAAACCTAATGCCTTTCTTTAGAAAGGGCAGGATTCGAACCTGTGTTGAAGTAAGTTTTTATTGACCATATAGTGGAGCAGGTGGGATTCGAACCCACGACCTGGGCGTTATAGCGCAGAAGTAAGTTTATATTGACCTCTGGTTCTTTTAAAATAGTTTAATAGCGATAGCATGTATTTAACAAACCATAAACAGAATAGATTCACCTTCTATTCTTAATATATATGGTAATTTACAAACTAACCTGCTCTAACCAACTGAGCTACTGCCCCATTATATTTTTTATTGTATTTTAAGGATTGTTTTGTAAAAAACAGGTAATTCTATTTTTAGTGTTCAATTAAAAGTTGAGTGGGCTTAGCCCTAGAAGTAAAAAATAGTTGACCTTAATTTCTTAATTATTTGTGGAGCAGGTGAGAATTGAACTCACGCCTTATGAACCGAATAGAAATAAGCTAAGCTTGACCGTTTTTGGTAATTGTTTAACTTAAAAAAGTCATACGTTCTACCAACTAAACTACCGCCCCATTATCAATCTGTGTTATGAACGTTTTATCTTATTGACAAAGCAAATATTCACTTCCATTACGCATTGTTTTTGCGTAATAATTAGTTGTGTTTAAAATACAGCCCGTAACTTTAATACTTTACATATTAAAGTTATTTAGACTGTATTAAATAGCACACATTATTTCCATTATCTGTATAGAAAAATTTGCTTAACCATATTTGCAGCTTCTTTATTAAGCATTTTAGTCATTCGTTTTTGGCTTTCCTTTTCTATATCTTTCCATTGCAGTTCGTAATCTTTTTTAAAATCTACAAGTGCATCTTGCGCTAATAGTCCAATTGTTTTCCCTATTTGCTTTAATGAAAATTCTCCAAGCTTACTTTGCACATTCATTAACCTGTTTTCACTTACATAACTTAAAAGGTAATTAGCCGTTTCTTTTTCTAAATCTGAAAAGGCTTTTATTTCTTTTGTTATCTTATTTTTTGAATGTGATCGCTCAGACCATTTTTCATTTTTATTCTTGAAAATAACACGTTGTCCATTTCTAAAATGTTTGCTTGCTACTGGTTTAATAATTACACCTTCACAAATATTTTCTTCTATTTCTGGAAGTTTTAACCAAGTAGGTATTTTAGACTGAAATATATTAGGGTAATCTAGACATTTTTGTAGCGTTCCTTGAAAAATCGTTTTTGCATAAAACAGTTCTACGGTTTCAAAATAGGTGTTGGCCACATCTACATCTAAGTACATTGTTTGATTAATAGAGATATCGAAAGCATAAAAATCGTTTTCTGGGCTGTAGAAAACTCCTTTCTGTACTCGAATCATTTCTTTTATTCTCTCCACATCTTTATGCTCATAACTACCTCCAAATAATTCACCAAAAACTGTAACGGTTTCGGTTTCTGGATAATCTATTTTTAAGAGTCTAAAAAGTGTTTTAATCGCTTCAGAATACATGTTTAAAACATATTCATAATTACTAAAGTTTTCACCTTCTACAATTAAACCACTCCGTTTTGCTACCTGTATTGTCTCTCCATTAGTAATAAAAGAAAAATTGGCTCCATGCACTTTTTCTTGCACTACATATGTTTCTTTATCATATTCATGCAGGTAGATTTGCTCTACTTCTTTTTCACGATATGTATTTTCTATACTATTGTATTTCTTAAACATAATTTCCGTTTTTTTATTAATTACTAATTTTCTTTTGGGTGACTTCGGGGATCGAACCCTGTTCTCTTCATTCACAGTGAAGTACTTTACCAAATAAGCTAAAGTCACCATATTGTTTTATTAATTCATTATTAAATTTTGATGACCTGATAGGATTTGAACCTATACAACCAGAGTCAAAGTCTAGTATGCTAACCGTTACATCACAGGTCATTATTAGTACTCCACCTTGGATTCGAACCAAGACTGAACGGGGCTTAAACCCGATGCCTCTTCCAATTGGGCTAGTGGAGCATGGTACAGAAAGAGAGATTCGAACTCTCAAAATCTTGATTCTAAATCAAGCGCGTATACCAGTTCCGCCATTTCTGCATTTTATAGTTTCTAGAAAATTTATCTCATAAAAAAAGCACCTCTTTTGGGAGGTGCTACACATAGAGTTATATATAATTGAATTATATATACTCACTCTCCCGTTGAATTAAAAATAACTGTACATTACTACATAACTGACCAGTACATGTAAGCGCATTATACCCTCCTTTAAGTTCTAAATTATATATTATTAAATGTTTCATTCTTTTTAATTTATTGCTGTCTTTTCGACGATGCAAAGATGTATTCCTTTTTTGAATTACACAAGAAAAAATTAATTTATTTTACTGATTATCAATTAGTTATATTCAAAATTAGATAATAAAATCCCTGTCCGCTTTATGCAGATATTCAACATTTTTCACAATAGACTGTCTCTCAATTGTTTCCTGTTTCAATTATTCTATTTTACTCTTTTTAAATACTTAACATATCATTAAAAAAATTCATAAAAAAAGCGTCCAATTAAAATTGGACGCTTATATATTGTAGTTATTTAAGGTTTTAATTACATTTTATTCCTCTTAAAAATTATATAGCATCCTGTTTCGTTCCATAATTCTTGAACGAAAGCATAGAGTCCAGCTCCATTTATATTAATACTATGTAATTTTTGTATTGTCATTTTCTTACACCATTCTAGGTCTTGCAAATATGCTATTATTATTTTAATTGCGACTCTTTTTCTCTATAAAATTGCTCTCTTATGTTTGTTAATAGACTATTTATAGTTTCTATATTTGGGTATTCTTTTAGATTTGAATCTTCATAAATAATATCCAATTCTACCTTCATTGCTTCTGCTTTACTTACTAATGTATCATATTCAAAATCTGCATTTTTAATAGATAATAAAAAATCACGATCATTTCGTTTTACATTAATCGTTTTTGTTTCTCCTATCTCTTTTGCCATATGCAATAATCTAAATGTATGCATCATGTTTTTCGAATCGTAGTTTTTATTGTGCGAGATATTATTTTTATATCGGTCTTCATTTCTATTGTTAACCCAAGCCCAATATTCTTTATATTTTTTACAATAGCTGGAATATCCTTCTACATTAAAATATAATAAAGCAATAGGCTTCTCTGCTTTAGGTACAGAGCTTAAACATACTTCATTTGCTTGCTCTCTAGATATCCCTTCATAACTTATAGATAGACTATAAAAAATATTATAACAATTTTTCATATGTGGTATTTTAACCAACCCACAATTTGAAGATTCTAGTTGATATTCTTTTAAAAATTCTTTTAAAAGAATGGATTGTTTTTCTCTTCTTACATAGCAAAAATCTTCAACAGTTTTTCGCTCTCGCTCTACAGGGTTTACAATTTTCTTATTTAACCCTCTTGCTTTCTTTATTTGCGTAAATGCGTAATTAGCAAAACTATTTTTACATAGTTTAGATAAAAAAACACTTTGTTTAATAGTATCGTATATAGGGTGTTTATATATTACACATGCTTCAGGTATATTTAATAGTTCTAAAATATTTGGGTTATTCTTTGCTAGTAATTCTATAAACTTTCTTAGCTCATAATAAGCAATATCATTTGTTTCATTATTAATTTGCCCGATATAATCTAAACTATAAAATTGTGATTTTGGTAATATAAAAACACCTCTAATATCTGTATCAGATGTTTCAGTTTCTAGCCCATAAGCACGACTACCACTTATGCATTCGAAAATGATATACCCTGACGCCTTAAGTTCTTCTAATGTCATATTCTTTTTTAAAAGTGGTTAGTAAATTAATTATAGTTTCTGGTAAAGCATTATAAAAATACTCTTCATGGTTATGAAATTGAGCTTGAAAAGCTGTTATAAAACGCCCTAACTCTTTTCCTTTTAAATCAGGAAATAATGCCATAATAATACGCCCATTATACTTCTCTCTTATAACATTTACATAAACCTCACGGTCTTTCTCTTTTTTTATTGCTTCTAGAAGGCCAGCTTCAGGAAAATAATTATCTATTATCTCTAAATAATCTTCTTTTTCTAAATACTGAGGAGACTTAGTAATATTGTTATCTTTTAAAAAGTTTATAAATGCTATTATTGTAGGACGTTGTTTTCGTCTTTGAATAGATTTATTATTTTCTAAATATGGTTTTGTTGAAAAAAAAGGACTCGCTATAACCCATTTAAACAGTGATTCTCTATTAGAAAAACCTTTCTTCCATACTTTATAGTCTAATTCTAAAAAAGAATATATTTTTTCAAAATCTATACTAACAATAATTTCTTTAGAATAACTCTCTTGAGTTTTTCTTCTAAACACATATAATAATCCTTTTTCTCCATATTTTAAATTGAATCGCTTAAAAATGCGGCCTATTATATTTCCTACATCGTTGAAACATAAAAAATTATAAGTGCTTTTAAAATAGGGTTCCGATTTTATAAAAAAATCTACTTGAAAATCTGAATATACAGTACTAAACACATTACCAATAGATTTATATTGGTTAATATTTAAATCGGTTACAATATCAGTCTTTAATTGATCCCAACTTTCTATTTGAGAACTATTTATTAATATATCTAAATCGCCAAAATCGGCTTTGTCTCCATAATATCTAGGAATCGCATAATTGCTATTACCTATTTTTTGATTTAAGTAATTGGCTACTTGTTTTTCAATTTTTAAATAATTGGCTTTTGGTATTCTTCCTAACTTAAATAAGTTCCCTCCCATTTTCAGTTATCTCAACTTAGATACTTAAGAAATATATTATTAAAATCTTCTGGATTGTATTGACAATTAATTAGCTTTTTTCCTTTTTCGTCGTTATCTAAAATAGTGTATTTTAAAAAGATGAAGAGTCGCTGGTTTTGCTTTACCTGAAATGCTTCGCTGTATTTAGATTTTAATTCTTTCAGAGCTTCTATTTCTTTTATAGTATTATTATCTATTAAATCTAACAATTCAGTAAATAATACAGGCGGTGCTGTTTTACGCTTTACAATCCACATAGCAGACAATGCTGCCCGTAACGCATAAAAAAAACTTTTTAAGCTTACGTTTTCTCGAGATACTTTCTCTAAGAAACTTTTGCTCATGCTATGATAGTGATAAAACCCTGCTATTGGATTAAAACTATGTTTTGCTAATGTTTGCATATCTTCTAGAAAAGCATCATTTGCTCGATAAACTATTGGAGAAAACAGCCATTCTATAATTGAAGCATTTGATTTAGTCATTAATTTAATAGCTTTTCTTAAGTCCCAACCTGTTCCATCAAGGTTATCTTCTGTAGCAAATTCTATAGTATCTTTTCCTTCCCATAGGTTTAAATACCAATCTTTAGAATGTTTATAAACGAAACGAATATCGTAATCAGAATCTGGAGATGCAAAGCCCCAGGCTCTACTTCCCGATTCTATAGCAAATAGTATTTCTACATTTTTTTCTTTCTCTATTTCCGAAAGTTTTTCTAAAATTTTAGCTCTCATCATTTGGGGACTGACTATGGTTAAAAAAGACTTTTCCTCTTATTAAATTGTAATTTTACACTACAATGAAGGAATAATCTTCGGCTAAAAGTAACAAAGAAAACAACAATTTACAACTCTATTAATTAACTAGGGTATAACTTCTTATACTATTCTATCCTATTTTTTAAACACCAATGTAAAATTTTGGCAATATTATTAGCATCATCAACACCTCTATGGTGCGTCCCCTCTAAAGGAATGTCTAAGATACCTAATGCTCCTTTCATACCTACTTTTCCCTTTAAACCTTTTACTTCAGAAAATAAAACTTTAACATTTATATGGTTATGAGATAATGGATAGTCTATATTTCTTACTTTACATTGTAGCTTCATAATATTTAAATCATATGCGCCATAACTTGCCCATGTATAATGATGAGCTTGGTAGATTTCACGTAACTTTACACATGCTTCATTAAATGTTATACCTTTATTATCTAACTGACCTTGTGTTATTGTTGTTAATTCTGTGCAAAAAGAACTTACCTCCTATCGTTCTGGTTTTATAAGTATCCCATCATTTTTGGTAATGGCTCCTGTTTCTGTATTTAACTCACAGATTCCTATTTCTATAATCTCACTAACCTGCCCCTTAGGGACTTTTCCATTCCAACAGGTTGCTTCTAAATCTATGACTATTATATTTTTATTGTAATTCATTGTTATTTGTTTTTATATAGACTATTTGTCTAAAAATTTATTTCTTTAACCATATCTATTGTTTCGTCATTACAACTTAATCTGGTTTGGTTAGAAATAAAAACACCATATTTTAAAATAGTATCTATCCATTTATTCTTTAATTCTGTTAGATACTTCTTATCGTTTATAGAAATCTCTTTTCTGAGAATACAATTTGAAATTAAAGGAAATGCTTCTATCACCTCGTCTTTTGAATAAACTTCTATGTTACTAGAAATTAACAACTCATTTTGTGTGATATAAAAAGCTATTATTTTCCAAATATCTGCATCTTCAGTATTTTTCTGATTAAACGCATCTAGTATAGTAAAATCGATAGTACTTAATATGTTCTTGTTAGCATTGCTAAAACTGTTCTTACAGCTTTGTATATTGCTAAGGTTTTATTTCTTTTTAATGTTCTCTTTACTGGTATTTCAAATAATTACTTGTGATATTTATGCATATAATAAAAGGCATTATTTAAAGAGTCTACCCATCACTTTGTATATATAGTGTCCACCAATACACCGTTTTCTATAACCACAAAAATGGCATTCCAACACAAATTAAACTCTAATAGCAACTGTTTTAATTTAATCTTTCTAGTCTCTTGTGTCCTAGGCATATCTACTTTAGGGAGCACAATAATAACATCGATATCTATAGAGTTTTTAGATCCATATTGAAAATATGGATATGGAAAAAATTCTACTTTTTTTATACTTCGTTTCATTATTATAATCTTTGCTTTGCCAAAAGCACAAATAGTTTCAGTTGTTTATGTAATACTTCTGGGCCATTACTAGCTCTTAAGAGATAGCTCTTAAATTCTGGAAACATTTCTATTATACCCTTTTTTGTATACAGTTCTATATCTTGAAACAAGGCTAATGTTATTCCTACTTGAAAGGCTATACTTTTATAAACTTCAATTACAGATCCATGTTTTCCAAAGGTTTTAAATTCACTTAATTGTAACTGCTCTAAAAACAATAGCTTATCCTGTAATGATCCTTTTAATGCTGTTTTTGCATCTTGTCTTAACATCGTTCGTGTAAAATAAGACACTAAGGATCTAGCACAGCGTTCTATACGTAATTCTAAATTTCTTACTACTATTCGTTTAATTTTACGCTCATGCTTTTGATTGTGTAAATGATAGGTTTGATATAATGCATTATTTAATTCATCTGGAATACCTTTAAAACAATCAATAATTACTCCCTCTTTTAGTATTGCTAGGTTGGCATTTATTGTTTTTAATGTTTTAAAGGCTTCTACTTCTATTAATTTCTCTACTGTTTTATGATTATCGTTAATACTAGATAATGTTTCAACAAAAAAACAAATGTCTAAATCCAGAGAGTTTTCTGATCCAAATATTTGATAAGCATAACTCATAACTTTAGTGCTTTAAAAATCTCCGTAGAATACTTGTAGACATGGAAGCTTTAATTTCTGTCTCCACAAATCGACAACTTGATTTCTATCATCTAAAACAAATTCTATGAAATAATTATTTTCTATCTGTTCAGTAAACAACTCTTCTTTTATAATTGAATCTTTTCTATTATCCTTTGTTTTACGCATCCATAAGGCATCATATTCCACATTATAATCTTTTAACCATTGTTCTGTTTCTGGTTGGAACTGTCCGTCTCTTCCAGAAAGTAATAGAATTTTAAATCCTAATGTTTTATAGTTTTTTACCATGTTTACTATTGGCATGTTTGGTAAATCTTGTCCACATTTACTGCCATCAAAAGGGCTTCTATCGTTTATTAAAGATAAGGTTCCGTCTAAATCACAAATAATGGCCTTAGGTAATGATTCATCTTGTACTCTTATTTCATTTTTAAGTTTCTTACCTGTATGCAATTGCTTATGCATTTTTAAAATAACGTCTCGTCCTACAGGGTTTTCTCTTTTAGAATCTCTAAGTATGGCTTCTTCTACTTCTATTTCCATTCTTTTTACCTCAACTTTTACTATATGCCCTGTTTCTTTCATATACTCTTGAGCAATTTCTGTTATTCTATTAGCATTAGTTTCGGAAATATTAGTGTCGTCAACAATAACATGTTTACCCGCTAATAAAGCTTCTTTTATAAGAAAGTCTCGTGTTCGTTTAATAAATTTTTCATTGCCTTTTGAAAAATGATTACAGTCTAACATTTTACGTAAACTATCCCTATTTATTCTTTTGTAAACCCCAGGATTTTCTAACACTAACTGTTTAGCATATGTTGATTTTCCTGATGCTGGTATACCTTGTAATATGAGTATTGTTTTCATTTTTATATTTTATTTTTAACTAATTGAATTCGTTGGAATAAGCTTTTTCGAATACTGGACGAATGTATTTCCAGATAATTTTATCGTAGTTTTTTCTGTTTTTTATAGCAAATAAAACTGCTGGATAAGTACAGGCTTTAAAATAACTTGCCGTATCTCTATCTGTGCTTAATTCTTTATATTCTGCTTTCGAAATCGTTTCAATAGTTTTAAATTTTTCTCTTAATTGTGTTTCTACTTTTTTTACCCATGTAAAAAATTCGTCTGGTACATCTTCAATCCACTGGGTTAATTCTCCTTCTTCTTTTAATGTTTCCCAAATGGTTAAAGATGATATTTGAGTTACAATTTTATGTAAATCTATATAATCTTCGAATTTAATTTTCACTCTAAACCCATTTTCATATTGGATAACAAATCCTTCTTTGTTTTTCCAGTTTAATGCTTTTAATTCACTTAAACTATTATAACTATATACTTGCGGTAATGGGAACCCTATATTTTTAAGGGCTTCTGTTTTCCCAGTTTTAGTATCTACTATTGCAATTAACACTAAAGCTTCTTCTGTTCCATAATCTACAATAATTCTGTTTTCTGGGTAGACAATCTCAAACACATAGGTTTTACTTTTATCTAAATTTTTAATTATCGAAGCATATTTACTTTGTAGCAAGTCGTTTGCTTTTTTTGCTTGTTTACTTGTAAACGAACCTCTTGTAGCTATATAAGGTGTTCTATCTAACCAATATAAAATACCTAAAGATCCATCCATTTTTTCATATACTTTATATGGTTCATTTGGTAATGCACTATATCCTACTTCTTCTATATTAAAAAACTTAGGGATAGAATGTGCTATAACAGTATAGTTTTCGTCTAGTATTAAACCTCTACATTGCAACGTTTCTTTTGTCCAATAACGTTCGTATTGTGTTGCTTGTGTATAATTATAAATCCACAGGTTTGCTTCTGGGTGTTTACATTTATGAATGTACCCCCTAGCGATTGCCTCTTCTAATTTTTCGATATTTAATACTGTAGTTATCATTTTATTATTAATTACAGTACAAATATGAAATGATATTACGCTATAGTCTTGCGTAATTGTTTTATTTTAAAGTAAAATAATTATATAGAGCTTTAAATATTGATTTAACATTGGTATTTGGATAAAACCCGGAACTATTAATACAATTAATTTCAACAATTTTCCATCCGTTTTGTGTTAAACCTATGTCCATAACAAAAGCATCAGATACATTAAAAATGGATATCATTTCCTTTGCAAACCTAAGACCTTCTGGAATTACATTTAATTCAAACAACGTGTTTTCATTAAACTTATAATTACCAGAGTCTATTATTTGTTTTCCTACAACCCATAACCTAGCCTCTTTAAAAATTTCTTGTGGTCTTGAAATTTGAATAAGTGTATTCTCATTCAAGTTTCCTTAAACATTACTTTCTAAGGCTTCATATATAAAATCCGACCAAGATATTTTATTAAAAACCTTACCTGTAAAAACTTTTGCATCTCTATATGGCTTAATAAACAACTCCGAATTAACATTCCAGTTAATTTCTTCTGTTAGTTTTTGAACCTGAAAATCAAAATTTAAAGTATTTTCTTTATAATATTTTGAATAGACTTCAAATAAATGATTATTACCATAAAATGAATTTGGTGACCAATTTTTATATTGCAATGCTAAACGAGCTAACCTCGCCGAACCATAAACAAATACATCTTTACGATTTGTTTTTAATTCCAAATGTTTCGTTTCTTTTAGAACCTCAATAGTCTCATAAGGGTAATTTAATCCATCCAACGCTTAATAAACTCTATCATGATCTGGATCTGAATATATATTTGATTGAATTAAAAAATACATTTTTTTGATTTATAAATTGTTTTCATTGCAAATTAAGCCTACAAGATTAAAAAACCTTTGTAGACTTAATCTATTTATTCACAGAGAAAATATCTTTTAATTGTTCGATTACATTTCCATTACCTGATACCGTAATTTCTCCAATTTTATCTGCAATCTTCTCTACATATTCCATTTCTTTTAACTTAAACAACATGTTGTTGTCTTCCATTAACTTTGCGGTATTAAGCAAACTTCTTGTAGAAGCAGTTTCTTCACGTCTTGTTACTACGTTTGCCTGTGCTTTTTTGTGTGCTATTAATACTTGGTTCATAATAGTTTTCATATCACCTGGTAAAATAACATCTCTAACACCTGTATGCAATACTTTAACACCTAAAGCGGTTGTTTGCGTTTTTATGTCTTTTAAAATAGCATCTGCAATGGTTTCTTTTTGCTCTAACAATTCATCTAAAGTATAGGCTCCAACAAAAGCTCTTAAAGCTAATTGTAATGTAACATACAATTGTTTTTCGTAATCTTTATTATGCATTAAAGCAGTTTCAATATTCACGACCTTGTATTGCGCATAAAAGTTTAAACGTACTGTTGCTTTATCTTTAGTTAGTAATTCTTGACCAGAAACTTCCAATTGTAATTGACGTAAATCAGCTTTAGCTATTTTAATGGTTTTATCATTCTTCCAGAAATGATACGTACCATGATCTAAGGTTTTAACATATTTATCGTTTACGATCATAATTGCTTTTTCGTATGCTGCCACTTCAAAAACACGAATATATTGACGTAACGCTGCATTATTGTATAAAGCAACATCAATTGATTCTGGAATAGCTATATCTGTAAAATCTACTGTTATAAATTTATAGTCTATTAGCCCGTTCCAATACGCATGACGCCCTGCGGTTAGCACGTGTTTGAAGTTATTATTGCTGTACACCAAAACAATTTCGTTATCCTTAATGTCTACAACGGTTAACAATTGTGCCAAAGCCTCATCTTGCAGTAAGATTTCTAAAGCTTTTGGGGCATTAAATGCTGCGGTTAAACTATACGTAATAACGCTTTCGTTAAACCATAACCAATGTTTTCCTTCTCTAATAACGCGTACGTAATTACCATTTTTAAACACTAAGGCTACATTACCTGCATGAACTCTTACTTGTTTCATTTTTTCTAATTTTTATTCTGAATATTTTTCAGAATTATTAAACATTTATAATAGAATTCCTTTTACGGAATGACTATTCATCTAGTAAAAACAAATTGAAAGTAAACCATCTTTAAGACTACGGAAACACAAGTGTTTTAGAGTATTCTGAAAATCGTTTCTATTTGCGTTTTATTAGTAAACCTTGTAGTTCTTCAAAATATTACTAATAATCAGCTTTCTAAAAAGGAGATACAAAATGGCTTTAAATACTTCTGTATTTCAAGGTGTCTTCTAGATTGTAAAAACAACGTGTTGTTTTACCAGTTTACCTTCTCTTTGTTTTTGTTTTGCCATTTAATGTGTGACGCACATTGGTGGTCGATTTTTAAAAGTAACCTTCTTCATCAATAGATGGATTTTCAGTCCATTGCCTTAAACCGCTCGGCCATCACAACTTAATGTGAGTAGGATTCGAACCTACGATTGCTTCTATTGCTCTAACCTACTGAGCTATCTCAAATTAATGAGAGTGGGAATCGAACCCACGACCTATAGAGTCGAGATTATTTTTTGGATAAACAATCGAAACCTTCAAGTCTAGTTGCATATAAAAACCTGATACCTATTGGCAAGGCTTTATACAATAGTGCTATACCGAAACACCCAACAAGACCAGCTTGATATTTTTAATTCCCGCGAAAGCGGGAATCTTATACTTGTTACCTCCTGCCCGATTATTCATTAAATCTTAATTTATTAAAAAAGTATTCATGAATGATTAACATTTCGAACTGGTACTTTTACTATTGTAAACAGATAGGCTCTAAATGCGCTTCCCTACTCTGCATCCTGTGCACTTCGGTGCTTCTGCAAAATCTAGTCATTGGCGGGCACGCCACCAACCACATCATCCTATCACTCCGTGCCTACTAATTACAGCCGCATCATCTGGCACATCACTAAAATTGTCTACTAGACAATTTCTTTACGTAATGTCCTTCCACAGCTCTTCCCTTTAAGCTAAAGAGGTTTCTATTTTAAAAAAAACGATTTGAGAATACTTACGTTTATAAGTGAGCTTTCCTAACATTATAGCTTACGCTTTCTCTAGTTTTCCACATTGTTCTCATTGCTTAGAGACTAACGTACTCACCCGATGCCTTATTACATTACAGCTGTTCGGCAACTTAGACTTGGCTTGCATAGTGGTTTTATACCACGCTTTGCAATTACAAGGGTTGGCTCCCTCACCATTAATAGGCGTCCTCTTTTCGAGGCGGCCTACTAGAATGTTCACCGCACAGTAAAGGCTTGCGACCTCTACCGCCCCATATATTACAATGGGTTTAGGCAACTACTAACTGCTGTAACATTCGAAGTCTTTTGCTTTTATACTCTATAGTTAAAATATAGTGCGTTTACCAATTTCGCCACAAGCCCGTGAAGGTTTGGTAGGACTCGAACCTACATTAAGTTTTCGACCTAGGAAAAGGGCTTCGAAAATGGCTTCGTAGATTTTAGCCTACAAAATACCAACCTTTTCCTTGTGTGTTTCCCAACACACCGTATTTTAAGTTACCGAATCGTTTACTATCGGGTAACTTTAATACTGCAACACGCTCCGTAAGGTTGGATGACCTATACGTAACCCATTACTACAACTTTTCCTATTAATGTCTCCACCTCAAGCCTAATTAAAATGTTGGCTATAAGCTCTTATCTATATCAGCGGTCGCCCCTTACAAATAGTAACTTACATTAGTTGCTTGCTTACCTGTACTGTACTCAAAATAAATACAGTCTCCATTTGCAGTGTCTACAAACAGATTTATCCTTGTTACCAAGTTTATCTAAGGACGATAAGCCGCCCCATCATTTATTATAAATGATGATTTTTATTATATAAAAGTTAGAATTCTAACTCCTTTTAATTTCAATGAACGTTGTAATTAAACAGCTTGTTTGTTAATTACTCTGCAAATATTTTACAGTATTACGTAGTGTTTTTGCGCAGTTATTTTTTTATTTAAAAATATTAAAAAATTATACCACTTTGTCTGCACAAGACGAACTTGCAAACGCATAAGGTTTTGCTTTAAAAACAAAGCCCATTCCTAAAATATACCCCATAGCATCTTTAAGAGCTACATTAGATTGAAAATTAGGATCTGTATTAATATCTACATGCACCTCTAAAGCAACATCATATTTATCTAATACATCACATATTTGGTAAGCCACATCTACAGACATTGTCACCTCTTTTAACATACGTTCTTTTATGCTTATTTGCTTTGTGCCTTTATAATTTCGCATAAACATAAAACCTCCTTTTCCTTCTCTAAGTATTACAATAACTGTTGCATACTCTATGTGAGTTTTATAGGCTTGAGAATCTGAACCCACACAAACCTTTAATCTGTATCCAGCCTTTTGCTCTCTTATAATAGCATCTTCTAGAATATCGGTGATTGGCTCATTAAAGCGTTTACCACTAAAGTTCCTCCATTTTTGTTGCGGATTTTTCATAAATTCTCATTTTTAGTTAAACATTTATTTTGTAAGCCTAACAGGACTCGAACCCGTATCACTAGATTCGTATTCTAGCATGTTATCCAATTACACCATAAGCTTATTATTTATTATATTTTGTTGAGATATCAGGATTCGAACCTAAACCTTCGCCGTATAGAAGCGCTGCTCTACTCAATTAAACTATATCTCTATTTATTTTGTGGAACAAACTGGATTCGAACCAGTATCTTCGGAGCTTCAATCCGACGCATAGACCTACTTTGCTATTGTTCCTTTTTAGTTGAGATGCCAGGAATTGAACCTGAACCCTTCGCCTTATGAGAGCGATGCTCTACCTAATTAAGCTACATCTCAATTTGTTGAGGCAATAGGATTCGAACCTATGACTTTCACGATGTAAGCGTGACACTCTTACCACTGAGTTATGCCTAAATTTGTATTCCGTAAGGGAATCGAACCCTTAACTCCACATAGAAAGTGTAGCGTCTTAACCATTTGACCAACGGAACTTTTTGTCTAGGGGATAGGAATAGGATTAGCTCACTACCCTGTAATTTTAAATTTTGGAATTCGTGAATGCTATGCATTTCGAACCTACAACCTCCCGCGTCCAAGGCGGGTAAACAACCATTGTTATTCCCCTAGTTTAGCGGTTCATACGAGAATCGAACTCGTATCTCTCGAGAGACAGTCGAGAAGGATAACCATTACCCCAATGAACCTTTTTTTGTACACCTACCAGGATTCGAACCTAGACTGAAAGATTAGAAATCTTTAGTGCTATCCCTTACACCATAGGTGTGTTTTTATTGAGCATCTATCGAGACTCGAACTCGAAACTGAAGATTGGAAGCCTACTATGTTACCAATTACACTACAGATGCTTATTGTGGGAACGATAGGATTCGAACCTATTAAGCCTTAGCACCAGTTTTACAGACTGGCTCAACTCACCATCGTTGACGCATTCCCTTTTATTTTTGAGACAAGGATGAGAGTCGAACTCATAAAATTTAGTTTTGCAGACTAATGCTTTAACCATTCAGCCACCTTGTCGTTTAGCGATACCGATAGGATTCGAACCTATAACCTGATGGTTAACAACCAACTGCTCTACCATTGAGCTACGGTATCTTTTGTGGAGTTACGAAGACTTGCACTCCGTTTTGCGAGTTGCAAACCCACTGTTTTAGCTCGTTAAACTATAACCCCTTATTTTTTTGCGGAGAGCAAAGGAATCGAACCTTCACCGCTGTTACACGGACTTGTTTAGCAGACAAGCGTAGCAAACCAATATTTACCTACTCTCCTTAATTATATTTTCTAAACGGCTACCCTCTCCATCTGGCACGTTCCCTGAAAATATCTATTAGGTATTTTCTTAAGATTCAGCCCCGTCTGAGAGACAGGATTCGAACCTGTAACCTCTCGCGTCCAAGGCGAGTAAACTATCCATCGTTATCCTCTCAGTTTTACGGAAGGAGCGAGAGTCGAACTCGCAAGACCTATTAAAGCTCAACAATTTTAACTCTATATAGATAATTATAGATAGGTTTCGTTGAATTCGTTAGCTTATTTCAAGATTGTCTCAACCTCCTATCAGATTGCCTTTCCTATTTTTTTGTTGACGTGGTGAGAATCGAACTCACGACTTCGGCATTAAAAATACCTTGCTCTACCAACTAAGCTACACGTCAATTTTTTCTATATTTCAATGAACACCATAAAAAAAGCACCTCTTATAACGGAAGGTGCTTTTTTTAAATCTATGTATACATCAACTCACGTATACACAACCTTCCTAGTATATTTTATAAATCTTTCATCACAACTAAACACTTCCATACTTTTCGGCGAGCGAAATCCGGCGCTATGTTCTGTTATATTTTGTAAATAATTTATCATTATTGTTTTGTTTATTTTGATGCTGCAAATATGAAACGCTTTTTTGAATTACACAAGAAAAATTTTATTTTAATTTACTGATTATCAATTAGTTAATTCAATTTAAAGCAATACAATTCCTGTCCGTTTTTTAACGGATAATCAACATTTTTACAATAGCCTGTCTCACAATTGTTTTGCTGTTTCAAATTCTTATTTTACTGTTTTTAGTTTTTCAAATTCTCTTAAAAATAATTTCAAAAAAAACGCCCAACTTTTAGGTTGGACGCTTTATATTCTATTTTTAATTATGGATTAAATCATAATTTACTTTTTAAAATAGGTATAAAACATCCTCTTAAGAGATTCTGTGCGATGACTGCTCCTCTATAATCGCATTCGCTAAAGCTCGATATGGGTTGTTTATGTATTTGTTGTTTTATCATTTTGTTTTATTTACTCTACAAATATTAATACTATGTACGTATTGTTTTTACGCAGTTAACTATTTTATTTCAAATTCTTTTTAAAAACTCTGCCAGAATACAACTTCTGACAGAGCGTTTCTTAATTTCTAAAAAATTAATTAATAGCATTAGTAACTAATTGTTAATTACAGTGCAAATATTTAATGGCATTACGCAATCTTTTTACGTAATAGATATTTTAATTAAAAAAATATAAATTATCTACAAACTCCCCCTATTAGGAATGTCTTCTAGATTAAGAGCTATAGCTAAATTAATTATTTTCCGTGGTGTATATAAGGTTTTTTCAAGATCACTAATTTTTAAGTTTTTCGAGTTTGCTTTATAAAGAAAACTACTATAGCTTAACTTAGATATGTTTCTACCGAATTCATCCTTATACTTCTCTTTTAACTCTAAAGTAATGTCTTCTAATCTATCTTTTAACACCTCAATAGTTTTTAATAATTGATCTAGCCAGTTTTCAATCTCTTTCAAGAAATTCTTGACTTCAACTTCATTTTTATAGCTTAATTTTTTAATCTCATTACGGATATGCTCAATTTTCATGCTTTCCCAGTTTTTTGCTTTTAACACTGGTATTTGCCATTTTGATTGTGCTTCTTTCCAATAATCTGTTTTCACTTTAACTTGATGAGTTATAAATCCTGGTAGTTCAATAACAGTTAAATACCCTCCATGACATGCACCTGTATCTATACCATAAGTATTATTTTTAATTTTTGGAGTATCACCAACAACATGATGTCCATAGATTATAGGTTTCATTCCTTTATAATAGTCTTGCCAATATTTACCGTCCTCATACTTAGCTTCAAGATATCTCCTTCCTGAAGTTGTTCCTGATAACACTTCTTCCTTCTGCTCACTTAATGTTTTATCATGTTCAAAAAAAGCATGAACTATTATAGCTTCATTTGTTTCATTATAATAAGGCAATGTTTTTAACCATTCTTTAAAACCTTTATATTCTTCAGCAAATTGAACTTTTACTATCTCTTGAGAATAACTTAAGACACCTCTTAAGTGTTTTCTTTCATGATTACCCATTAATACTATTGTATTTTCTCGGTTTTTAAAATAGTTATATAGCTCTAATGATTTATTCCCTCTATCTACAACATCTCCAAGTGAAATTATCAAATCATTGTCGGTTATTCCTATTTGATTTGATAGTTCTATAAACTCATCGTAGCATCCATGTAAATCTCCTACTACATATGTTTTTTTCATTTTTTTCTAGATTTTAGACACACAAAAAGAAAAATTGCAATTGTTCTTTTTGTACGATTATTCTACTTCCTCTTTTCAAATGGGGGCTCCCATTTTTTCTGCTTCATAATAGCTTTTATCTCTGCATAAGATAATGGATAAAAGTTATGACAATCAACTCCTACATCGAACGAGTTCATGGTTTCATCATCTGGCAAACTTCCGTGTGAATGGCCGTATAAATGCCATGTTCCTCGAAAGCTTGATCTCCAAACTCTCATTGCGTAGTGTAGCAGTATTATTTTCTGTTTACCATTTGGTGCATCTTCATCGGCTACATTTAATTCGAAATAGTCTTTTGTCCATTCAAATCTATTAGTGTTAGACATTGCCGCTCCTTCATGGTTTCCTTTTATTAAAAAGATTTTACCATTTAACTGTTCTAAAATGGTTTTCATTCTATCGGCTTTACATAAACCCAAATCTCCCAAGTGATAAACTTTATCATTTTTGCCAATTTTACTGTTCCATCTTTTTATAAGTTCTTGATCCATTTCTTCTACTGTATTAAATGGACGGTTAGAAAACTTTATAATATTTTCGTGACCAAAGTGATGGTCTGATGTAAAATATACATCTGTTGCATATTTCATTGTTTTTTATGTTTTAAAATCTATTAAAGACATAGCTTTATAGATTATGGTTATTTTTTCTTTTTATTATTCTTTTTCTTAGCTTTTGTTTTCTTCTTACTTGGTTTTATTTTACTCTTAACTCTACTTATCTCACTATTAATATAGCTAATAAATGAATCGTTATAACCAAATTGTTTAGCAGTCTTAAAAGCTTTAATAGCACTTTTGTATTCTTGTTTTATTTCAAATAATTGCGCTTGCTTATCCCAAATACACCCTTTATCTATCCCTTTTACAGTTAATGCAAAATCGATAAGTTTTTGAGCTTCATTAAAATCGTCATTCCACAATAATACCTGAATATATTTATAGTATACTTTTTGAAAATCCATTTTATTAGCTAGAGCTTCAGCATAGTATACTTTAGCTTGCTCATAATCTCCTAATTGTTCTGCTTGTATTTGCCCCATTAAGTACAAAGCATAGGTGTTATTTGATTCGTATGATAAAGCGTAGTTTAAATTCTCTACTGCTTCTTCTAACTCGTATGGATAAGCATCTATAGCTTTAAGCACATAATTATTTAATAAACTTGTTCCCATCGTTTTAGTTGTTTAATTCATTTCGCAAGTCATTTTTTAATGTATTGCGTTGTTTTTTATAGGTTTTTACAATTTTGTTCTTTTTAAAATCAGAGCCTTTAAAAACTTGTACAGGATTACTTCGTTCTAATTTTAAATGGTTTTGCCATTGGTTTTTTATACTCGATTTTAATGCCTTTAATTGTAACGCACCTACCTTTTCTTGTAAACGTATTTTTGCTATTCTTTTATTTTGATGTTGTGAGCGGCTATCCATTACTAGCACCTGCGTGTTAGTTGGTTTATGGATAGCCCTAATAGCGGAGCTCACTTTATTTACATGTTGTCCTCCTGGACCTGAACTTCTTGTGGCTTGATAACTTATATCTTTTTCATGTATTTGAAATTGTTGCTTTTGTTCAATTTCATATAGACCTACAAACCAATTTTTACGTTTATGTTGCGGTCTAAATTTTGAAACGCCTATCCACTGTATTGTGCCTTTCCATTGATTTAAAAATTCACTCAGTTTTTTTCCTTCTAGTTGAACTGTAACCGATTGTAAGGTTAGGTTTTCAACTCCTTTTTCTCTATGTAAAATTTTATAATCTATACTATTGTTTTTTACAGCTTCTATAAATTTCTTCAACACTTGCGCAACGACCCAACAACATTCCGTTGGTCCTCGGCCAGAGGTTATTTGTATTATTTTAGTTTCCAATGTTCTATACCTTTTCTAAAGGATTTTTAGACAGTAATGTATTACCAACTGGGCTTTTACCGTTTTTGATTAATTGTAAAGCAGCTTTTACTGCCCAACATTTATCACTAGAATGAATATTTGAATAGTAACTTAATAGGGTTTTAGGCTCTACTAATTTCCACCCGTTTACTTCTATTGTTTTTACTGTGCTCGATTCGAAAAAATCGATAGTCACTCTTACTTGTTTCCCTGATGCTAACCAATCTATTTTTTCGTAACGTCTAAAATTCTCATTACTTGGCATGTGATCGTATCTTGTCCAAACTTTTTTAAAGCCTTCTTGAGCTAATATTACCATGACTTCTGCAACATCTTTTGGACGTACAAATATGTCTATATCCTTATGATCATGTGCATGTTTATATTCTGTATGGTCTTCTGGTGACATGAAATGCCATGCCCAACCTCCAGAAATTATAATCCATGCTTTTAATTTATTTAAAATATCCAAACCTTGTTCTATTCTATAATTTGGCCATTGTTCTCCGTATCTTTTTATGTTATGATTTGCTCCCATAATTTTCTTTTTTTAATGTTTACAAAAAAACTTATCTATCCATTCGTACTATTTTAGGTGTGAATTTACCAACAACCTCTACCAATTCTAATTGGTTTTGCATAACTTTTTCTATATTTTTATAAGCCATTGGCGCTTCGTCTATTCCTCCACCTATTAACGAAACTTCGTGTTTTTTTAATTCTTTTTTTACCGCACTTTGCGTTAATTTCATTTTACATTGTCGTCTCGATAATAATCGTCCTGCTCCATGCGATGCCGATTGTAAACTGTCCTTACTCCCTAATCCTCGTACTATAAACCCTGGTGCTGTCATAGATCCTGGAATAATACCTAGCTCTCCTTTTTTAGCTGGCGTTGCTCCTTTTCTATGGACTATACATTCTTCACCATTTACTTCTTGTTTCCAAGCAAAATTGTGATGATTGTCTATTTTAGCAATTGGTCTTTCTCCCAATAATTTTGCTATGCGTTTATGTATATCATCATGGCATGCTTGTGCATAATCCCCAGCTAAATTCATAGCCAACCAATATTCTTGTCCATCGTGTGTATTCAAATCTAACCAAGCTAAATGCTGTACATGCTTTGGTAACGGACATTGTTTTGTTGCCAAATACGTATAATGTTTTGCTATGTTAGCACCTAACCCTCTAGATCCACTATGCGATAAAACGCCTAAGTAATCTCCTATTGGTAAATTCCACTCATTGTTAACATCTAGAATACTTACTTCTCCAAATTCTACAAAGTGGTTTCCTCCTCCAGAAGTCCCCAATTGTTTATAGGCTTTGTCTTTTAAGCGTTTTACTAATGGAATCGTTTTAAATTCCTCACGTTCAAAAACTGGACTATCGTGTTTTATTTTATGTGTTTCGTACATACCAAATTTGGTATGTTCGGACAAAATATTTTCCAATTGATGCTTTTTACCTTTTAAGTAAGAAGCTTTTACTGGATAAATAGTTAAACACATTCTGCATCCAATATCTACACCTACACCATAAGGTATTACAGCATTTTTTGTTGCTAATACACCTCCTATTGGTAAACCGTAACCTACATGTGCATCTGGCATTAAGGCTCCTGCTACCGAAATTGGCAATTTTAAGGCATCGTATAATTGATATTTTGCCTGCTCTTCAATTTCGTTTTCGCCATAAATATGAAATGGTGCGCGATGCGTATTTAGCTTTTGTTTAGTAACATTTACAGGATCTAATAGACTTTCTGCTATTTTCCCCCATACACCATCACCTTTATAGTTTTCTGGATTTAGCAATACTTTTTTTGCTTCTGTTAATATTTTCTCTTTTTTTACTCGTTTCTGATAGCGATTAATCTGACCTAAAGTCACATTAATACTATTGTTTTTCGGAAAGCCTAACTTAATTAAGTCTTTTCCGCTTAATTTCTTTCCCATGATATGGTATCGTTAATGATATCTTCGAGAGCGTATTTTTTTAACTCTTTTAGATTCTTATTTGTTTTTAATTTTTCTTGTCTGTATTCTCTTGCTTTCCAATACGGATCAGAATAAGAGTAATACGCTTCAGTAATGTTGTAATATCCTTTTTTATATAATTGTTCGTCTATAAACGAGTCTTCTTTTAAAAGCTTAGGATCTATACGTTTTCTATGTGTTATATATGCTCGAGTAAACTTAATTTTATAAGCCCCTTTTGGGATATTTATGTAAAATCTAGTTTTTATTTTATGCTTATATGTATAAAATTGAAACGGAATACATAAGCGTTTTGCACCATCACTTAACTTGTTGTATTGTTTTTTGCTTAGTGTTGGAATATCCTTATAAATAAGATGTTGAGACGTATGATGTTGCCATTTAAATTCGGCTTTGTCTTTTGTTCTTGCCCAAATAGCTTTTTCAAACATATCGTAGACTTCTAAAATCAACTCTTTATTTCTAAAGATTTCTATACGATGGGTTATTATAATTTCTTTAAACCAACCATGACGTATAGGTTTATCTAATTTTATTAAGCCTAGGTTTCTTAGTTGTTTGCTAATCTCCCTTTGTCTTCTCAACATGCGACGGACTTCCTTTTGCCTCGCTGTTTTTATGTGTACAGGTTTCATTAAACATGGTTATCATTTTAATATTTGTTTTAAATGATTCCAATAATTACTCCCAATTAGGAATCGGTCTTTAGATTGTATGTAAGTGTTTCATTTTTAAATTTTGTTTTGTGAATTGCATTTTGAATCGTGTCGACTACGAACAAACTACCATTCTGGTTGTGTTGTTGTTACTGTTTGGATGTTTTTTAGCAGATTTGCTAATGACTGAAAACAAAAAATCCGAAACAGTTTTTAAATTGCTTCGGATTTTTCATTTATCTATGAAAAGTGGTATTAACTATACGCTCGAAGCACAACAAAAGGTAGAATTCCTTTTGGATCGTTTTGTTTTAATATAAATAAACTCATACTTCGATTTTAGTTAAACTTAATTTTGTTGCTTTATTGCGATGCAAATATTGAAATTTATTTTTAAAATTTCAAAATTTATTTTTTCAGTTTCTAAAAATTTCACTGCATAATACGTAGTATTATATTTTTTTGAGAAATGTAAGAATTATATTTTTTAATGTGAATTTTTTCCTTTTTTCAAATGATACGTTTTGTTTTACTTCAACTTCTTCGACTTCTTTTTCTAGAGACAAAGCGTCTATTTTTTCTTCAATATTATTACAATTTCCTATTCGTTTTAGTGTCTGTTCCGCTAATGTTTTAGTGTCTTCATCTGTCCCTTCGAAATTACATCCAGAATGGTTTTTATCGTAATAACCTTCAAAAGAATTGTAAAGGCTATGGAAATCCCATAAGACATGGAAATCATGATCAAAATCAAAATCTTCTATTATTTTTAAAACGCTATTTTCAATTTCTTCTGAATTATTTGCTTTGATAATATTTCTGCATTCTAGTTCAATTCTGATGGTTAATCTTTCTTTATCACAAAAAACTTCTGAAGTTATTTCTTTAAACTTTTTAATTATACCATCTTTCTTATAATTCAAACCAACTAAATTGAATATTAAAGAGTTAGATCTCAACTCTTCTTTTAAAAACTCTGAAGAATACAACCAATTTTCAAACTCTAATACGGTTATTTTTTCAACTAAAACATCGAATATTTTTAACTTAAGTGTTTTCATTTCTTCTTTCTTTTAAACAAAGGTTTTAGATTAATACGTAATCTTTTTGCGCACTGTTTTTTTTATTCTACATTAGAATCAAAATTTCAGAAAATGGCAGTAAATAAAAATGCATTAATTCGTTATAAAACCATAGATAAATGTTTACAAAACAATTTCCGTCAATGGACGCTTGATAATTTAATTGAAGCGTGTTCGGATGCACTTTACGAATATGAAGGTAAAGACGTAGATGTTAGCAAACGTACAGTGCAGTTAGACATACAAATGATGCGTAGCGATAAGTTAGGTTACAATGCGCCGATTGTAGTTTATAATAGGAAGTTTTATAAATACGAAGATGACAATTATAGTATTACTAATAGTCCTATTTCTAATCAGGATTTAACCAAGTTATCGGAAGCAGTTTCCTTTTTAAAACAGTTTCAAGGCTTTTCACATTTTAAGGATTTGGGGAGTATGGTACAAAAGCTTGAAGATCATGTTTACACCCAAAAAACGCATGAGAAATCACTTATTAACTTTGAAAAAAATGACAATTTAAAAGGCCTAGATTTTTTAGACGAATTATATCAATACATCTTGAAAAAACAAGCTATCGAATTAACTTATCGCTCATTTAAAGCACGTTCTGAAAACACATTTACGTTTCACCCTTATTTATTAAAAGAGTTTAGAAATCGTTGGTTTATTATTGGTAAAAAAACAAAAGCAGAAGGCATTTTAAACCTAGCTTTAGACCGTATTATTAGTATTAAAAAAAGTGAAAAACCGTATGTTTTTGATGCTTCTTTCGATTATGAAACGTATTATAAAGATGTTATTGGGGTTTCTGTTAGTCCAAAGCTAAAAACGGAACAAGTAGTTTTTTATGTCACACATAAGCATGCACCATATGTAGAAACCAAGCCTTTTCACCACTCTCAACATGTTCTTGAAAGAGATAATTACGGTGTTACTTTTGCTCTAGATGTTCAACATAATTTTGAGCTAGAAAAAGAAATTTTAGCTTTTGGAGAGCATATTAAAGTTATTGCTCCAGAGCGTTTAAAACGTAATATAAAAGAACGTTTACATCATGCTATAGACACCTACGAAACCGAGATTACAGAAAAGGGATTAAAAGCCGTAGAAAAACACTTAGAATATAAAGGGTTTACTATTTTAAATCATCTATATACTAAACGAGATATTAAAAAAATAAAAACGAAACTAGACGCTTATATAAAACAGAATAATGAAAAACGTTTTGGAATGCGTGCGGTGCTACAAAAAATGCCAGAATTAAAAGAAATTCTTTTTAGTAGAAATTTCAAAAAACTAGTAAAATCTATAGATAAAAAAGCATTTTTAACGAAAGCTATTTATTTCGATAAACAGGCAAAAGATAATTGGTATGTTACTTGGCATCAAGATATTCCTATTAATGTTACTAGTAAAATTGAAACAGAAGATTATACATCTTGGACCACAAAAGATGGTGTTATTAGTGTACGCCCTCCAGAAAATATTTCTAAAAACACATTTTCTATTCGTATTCATTTGGATGATACCATTGCAAATAATGGAGCTCTAAAAGTAATAAGTGGTTCGCATAAAAAACGTTTAAACGATGAGGAGATTAAACTTATTTCTGAACATTCTATTCCTTTTACTTGCGAAGTTAATTCTGGTGGTGTACAGATTTTAAAACCATTATTATTACATGCGTCTTCTAAATCGAAAACACAAAAAAGACGTCGTGTTTTACATCTAGAGTTCTCATCTATTGAATTGCCTAATGGCTTAGAATATGCAGAAAAAGAGGTTCTATAAAAAAGAGAATGATTATAGAAATGACTTAAATCGTTTTTACATTACATATATGGCTTGAACAATAATTATTGAGGCTGTATTATAAAAAATAACCGACATTATCTAGGGTATTATTTGTAGATTTATGTATAAAATTTTTGCGATATTTTTATTATTCTTCTAGTTATAAAATGTCCTAATATCTACACTTCAAAAAAACAATCTCTTCCTTTTCAATTTTAACAGAGTGCTCAAAAAAAATGATGGTTGCCTCTGTGACCCCTTCAATTAAATAATACCTTCCTTTAAAATAAGATCGTTTTACTATAATTTTCAAATTAGAAGACTCTACAACCTGTAATTGATTAGCATAAACAATTTCTCCATTAATAATATTAAACTCCTCAAAAAAAGAAGCTACTAAAGGCAGTTTAGGCTTTTTATATAATACTTCAGGTGTTTCTTTAGCTATTATTTTTTTGTCATTTAAAACAATCATTTCATCTGCATACCCCAGTACATCTTCTTTATCATGTGTAGCAACTATACATGATATATTTTTAGCTTTTAAATAGCTAAAAATATTACGCCTTAACGATTGTTTTTTAAAATTGTCTATATGACTAAAAGGTTCATCTAATAAAATAATCTCTGGTTGCTTCGCTATAGCTCGCGCCAAAGCTACACGTTGTTTTTGCCCTCCACTTAGTAATTTTACTTTAGTTTTTGCAAAAGGAGTTAACTCGACAACTTCTAATAACTCTTTAACACGCTTCTTTTTTTCTTCTGGAAAGAAATTAGACATATATTTCCCTATATTTTCTTCTACTGAAATAAAAGGCATAAGGTCAAATTCTTGGGTAACATACTTCATAAAATCATAACCCACAACCAAATTAAATTTTGGTCCTAAAATTTCTTCATCTTTCCAAAAGAGTTGCCCTTTATCTAAATCATACTCTCCATACAGAACATTTAAAAGCGTACTCTTTCCTGAGCCACTTTCTCCTATAATAGCTAAATACTCACCTACTTCTACTTGAAATGAAATACCTTTTAATATTGTAGTTTTATTATAACTAAAACTTATGTTATTTACTTGAAGCATGCTTTATATTGGATTACAAAAATAGCACAAAAAAAGCTGTTTGATATCAAACAGCTTTTTCATTTTATGTCAACTTCATATTAATCTTTAAATTCATCATTCATTTTACTAGGTAAAACATCGAACCCCATATTAAACAATGTAAACCCATAAATATCTGCATATTGCTCTATAGTTTTACTTACTGGTGTCCCTGCTCCATGCCCAGCATCTGTTTCAATACGAATAAGCGTTGGATTGTTCCCTGTTTGCTTATCTTGTAATTCGGCAGCAAACTTAAAACTATGTGCTGGTACTACACGGTCATCATGGTCTCCTGTAGTTACCATAGTTGCAGGATATTCTACACCTTGTTTTACATTATGTACTGGAGAATAGCCTTTTAAATAGTCGAACATTTCTTTGCTTTGTTCTGCAGTTCCGTAATCGTAAGCCCACCCTGCTCCTGCTGTAAAAGTATGATAGCGCAACATATCTAAAACTCCAACGGCTGGCAATGCTACTTTCATTAAATCTGGACGCTGCGTCATTGTTGCACCTACTAACAACCCTCCATTAGAGCCTCCTCGTATTGCTAAGTAGTTTGATGACGTATAATTCTTTTCGATTAAGTACTCGGCTGCTGCTATAAAATCATCAAATACATTTTGTTTTTTTAATTGTGTTCCAGCATCATGCCATTCTTTACCATATTCTCCTCCTCCACGTAAATTTGGCACTGCATATATACCGCCTTGCTCCATCCAAACTGCATTTGCAATACTAAATGACGGCGTTAAACTAACATTAAAACCTCCATACCCATATAATATTGTTGGGTTTTTTCCATTGAGTTTTATTCCTTTTTTATGGGTAATTATCATAGGTACTTTTGTACCATCTTTAGAAGTATAGAAGATCTGCTTACTCTCATAATCATCTGAGTTAAAATCTATTTTTGATTTTCTAAACAATTCTGATACCCCACTTTTAATATTGTACTTATAAATGCTACCAGAAGTAACATAATTTGTAAACGTATAATATAATTCTTCTGCTTCTTTTTTAGAACCAAAACCTCCTGCACTTCCCACTCCTGGTAGCTCAACCTCTCTAATTAACTTCCCAGTATAGTCGTACTGTAATATTTTTGAAATAGCATCAACCATATAGTTCGCAAAGAAATACCCTCCTCCTGTTGATGGACTTAACACTTGTTCTGTTTCTGGTATAAAATCTACCCAATGCTCTGGAGTTGGATTTGCAGCATCTACAGTTACAACTTTTCTATTTGGCGCATTTAAATTTGTAACTAAAAATAATTTACTACCAACGTTTTCTATAACATATGTATCACTATTTGTATGACCAATAATTTCAACTAATGGAGCGTCAGGTTTTGTTAAATCCTTTATGTAAAGTTTATTTCCAGATGTAGATACTCGTGGTGTTATTATAAGATAACGATCATCTTCTGTTACTCCTCCATTAATGTACCTATGTTTTTCGTCTTTTGCTCCCCCATATATTAATTGATCATCTTTTTGTGATGTTCCTAATTTATGGTAATATACTTTGTGCTGATCTGTTTTTGCAGATAATTCGCTTCCCTCAGGCTTATCATAGCTAGAATAATAAAAGCCTTCATTTTTATACCATGACATTCCACTAAACTTAACATCTACAATAGTATCTTCTATAAGTTCTTTAGTTTCAGTATTCATAACTACTACTTTTCTCCAGTCACTTCCTCCTTCTGAAATACTATAGGCTAAAGTTTTTCCATCTTTAGAAAAACTTGTTCCTCCCAATGAAATAGTTCCATCTTGTTTAAAAGTATTTGGATCTAAAAATACTATTGCTGTCTCAGGACTCTCACCTGTTTTATAACGATAGATTACATATTGATTTTGTAATCCATCATTTTTATAGAAATATGTATAATCACCTTCTTTAAAAGGTGCTCCTATTTTTTCGTAATTCCATATTTTAGAGAGCCTTTCTTTTAGCTCATTACGGTATGGAATATTATCTAAATAACCATAAGTTGCAACATTTTGCTCTTTTACCCAATCTCCTGTTTCTTTACTTTTATCATCTTCAAGCCACCTGTAAGGATCTTTTACTTCTGTTCCAAAATAATTAGTTATTGTATCTATTTTTTTTGTTTCAGGATAAACTACTGTTATTTCTTTTCTTTTCATACTTTCTTTCTCCTCTTCTTTACAGGATATAATTATTGAAAGGGTTAATAAGCAAAGGGCTACTTTTTTCATGTTAGTTACAATTTTATGAAATTTCTATTCATCTATTCATTAAGTCTTTTACTCTTTTTAGGTAAAACCTATATAAAAATAAACAAAAAGAGCTTATATAAATATATAAGCTCTTTTTTAACATTTTAGTACATTTTACACTAGTTTATTTTCTACTAAATACTCAGCTATTTGTACTGTATTTGTTGCTGCTCCTTTACGTAAATTATCACTTACAATCCAAAGGTTAAGTGTATTTGGCTGTGAGCCATCTCTACGAATACGCCCTACAAAAACTTCATCTTTTCCATTAGCATAAATTGGCATTGGATATGTGTTTACATCTATATTATCCTGAACTACAACACCATCTGTTTGGTTTAATAATTGACGAACTTCATTTAAATCGAAATCATTTTCGAATTCTACATTTACAGCTTCACTATGCCCCCCAGAAGTTGGAATACGTACTGCTGTTGCAGTAACAGCTATTGTTTTATCGTCTAGTATTTTTTGCGTTTCTCTAACTAGTTTCATCTCTTCTTTGGTATACCCATTTTCTTCAAAAACATCACAGTGTGGTATTGCGTTTTTATGTATTGGGTACGGATATGCCATTTCTCCTTTTACACCAGCTAATTCATTTTCTAATTGTTGCATTGCTTTTACTCCTGTTCCAGAAATGGATTGATAAGTTGAAACTACAATACGTTTAGCTTTATATTTTTTATGCAATGGCGCTAATACCATTACCATTTGTATGGTAGAACAGTTAGGGTTTGCTATAATTTTATCATCTTTAGATAATGCTTTTGCATTAATTTCTGGCACCACTAATTTTTTACTATGATCCATTCTCCATGCTGAAGAATTATCTATTACTGTAGTACCAACTTCTGCAAATTTTGGAGCCCATTCTAAAGAGGTATTACCTCCTGCAGAAAATAACGCTACATCTGGGCGTTTATTTATTGCATTTTGCATACTTACTACTGTAAACTCTTTATTTTTAAATGCAATTTTTTTACCTACAGAACGCTCTGAGGCTACAGGAATAAATTCTGTTATTGGAAAATTACGTTCTTCAAGAACTGTACGCATCACTTCTCCAACCATACCAGTGACACCAACTACTGCTACTTTCATTTTTTAATTTTTCTTTTTTTTTAAATATATAACTAACACAAAGCTATACTATTTAAGTTTCTTTATACTATAAAATTCTTTTATTTTTTATTAAAAATTAGAGCACAAAAATGTAAGCATAAAAAAATCGATTTTGTATAATACAAAATCGATTTTTAACCTTTTTAAATTGTTAGATTACTTTTTTAAAGCATCTCTAATTTCTTTAAGTAAATCGTTATCCGATGGTCCAGCTGGTGCAGCAGGAGCCTCTTCTTCCTTAGTTTTCATTTTATTAACACCTTTAACAACTAAGAACATTACAAATGCAACAATTATGAAATCTATAACATTAGTCATAAATGTTCCATATTCTAAGTATACTTCTCCAGCCATTTTTCCTGCCTCATCTAAAGTCCCTTCTTTTAATTGATATTTTAGTTCTTTGAAATCTGAATCGAAAATTAACCCAATTAATGGTGACACAATACCTCCTGTAAATGAAGATACAACTTCTTTAAAAGCTGCTCCCATTACAAAACCTACTGCAATGTCTACTAGGTTACCTTTCATTGCAAAGTCCTTAAATTCTTTTAACATACCCATAATCTTGATTCTTTTTTAGTTAGTTAATTATAAAATCATTCCAATTTAATTAAAATTTTAACACTTTAATTAATTTAAAGTAAGAATATAGCCTATTTTATCGATTAAAAGTCCTTTTTATGCGTTGAGATACCGCTGTAACTAATTCATACGAGATAGAATTTATAGTTTCAGCTAACTCTTCAGCTCTATAGTTAGAATCAAAAATAATAACTTCATCACCTTCTTCACAATTAATATTTGTAACGTCTACCATTATCATATCCATACAAACATTACCCAATATTGGTGTTTTTATATTATTTATTACAACATAACCTTTACCATTTCCTAATTGCCTACTAATACCATCGGCATGACCAATTGGTAACGTTGCTGTTTTAGTCTTTTTTACTGCTTTAAAAGCACGATTATAACCTAAGCTTTCTCCTGTCTTTAAAGTATGGATCTGAGAAATAATAGTTTTTAGTGTTGCTATTGGTTTTAAATGTTTATTTACTTCTGGATCATTTCCAAAACCATACAATCCTATACCTGCTCTTACCATATCAAAATGAGCTTCAGGGTAATTAATAATTCCAGAAGTATTACATTGGTGCAATATAGGTTTATAATCTAACCTAGTAATAACTTCATTCGCAATACTTTTAAAACTTATAATTTGATTAGAAGTGAAATCTATTTCACCTTTATCTTCACTTGCTGCTAAATGCGAAAATAAAGATTCTGCCTTAATAGAAATATTCTTCTCTAGTTTTGAAACAATTGTTTCTATATCTTTTTCTACAAATCCTAATCGATTAAGCCCTGTATTAAACTTAATATGTACTGGGTAATCTTTAAGTTTATGTACGTTGGCAACTTCTATAAAAGCATTTAAAATACGATGCGAATACAAACTAGGTTCCAGACAACGCTCTATAATAGTTTTAAAATTATTTTCTTGTGGATGCAATACTAAAATAGGAGTAGTAATTCCTGCATCTCTAAGTGTTACACCTTCATTTGTGTAGGCAACAGCAAAATAGTCTATATCTAAATCTTCTAAAAATTTGGCAATTTCAACTGCATCACTCCCATAGGCAAATGCTTTAACCACAGCCAAACATTTCGTATTACTTTTAAGTTTAGATTTAATAAACTCAAAATTATGTTTAAGCGCTTTTAAATCTATTTCTAGAATTGTTTCTTGCGCTTTAGGCATCTTTATCTTTAGTTTTTTTCGTTAAATCTTCTGCATCATTAACATCCATGGCCTTTAGTTTTTCACGTAATGTTGCTTTATAATATGCAGCCCGACTTAAAGGTTCGTATTCCTGAGTTTCTCCTAACAAAACTAAATCTTCACTTTTTGTTTTCCTATAACTAAACTGAGCTAAATTTCCTGTTCTAGTGCAAACTGCATGTACTTTAGTTACATATTCTGCTGTCGCCATTAAATTAGGCATTGGCCCAAAAGGGTTTCCTTTAAAATCCATATCTAAACCAGCAACAATTACACGTACCCCTTTATTTGCTAAATCATTACAAACACGTACAATTTCGTCATCAAAAAATTGAGCTTCATCTATTCCCACTACATCACAACCATCTGCTAAAATAGGTATATTCGCTGCTGCAGGTACTGGTGTAGATCTAATTTCATTAGCATCGTGAGATACCACCATTTCGTCGTCATAACGTACGTCTATAGCTGGTTTAAAAATCTCTACTCTTTGCTTGGCAAACTGCGCACGCTTCAGTCTACGAATTAATTCTTCGGTTTTTCCAGAGAACATTGATCCGCAAATAACTTCGATCCAACCAAATTGTTCTTTTTGATTTACTGTATTTTCAAGAAACATTTTGTAATTTTAGCACTATAATGAAATTCCTTTATAGGGTCTATAAAGGTGGCTCAAATTTATTAAAAATCAAAAGGCTAAATTGCATTAAATTTAAAAATTATAAAATTTTAATTTATGAAGAAGAAGTTAGAATCAGAATTAATGAGTATTGCGCACAAGATTCTAAAGTTACGAGGTAAAGAAGATGTTAATAAAATGCATGCTGAAGTAGCTGCTTTATATGAAAAACTTACTGTTTTAAAATTTGCTCAAGAAAATTTCGAAGATGATTTACCAACTATAGGTAACGATTCTTCTTTTTTCGGGATGTTAGACACTGCTTTTAATAATAAAATAAGTGATAATATAGAAGTAGAAAACAAGGTTTATGTAAATCTAGATGAAAATGAAGAAGATGAGATTACAGAACCTGTAATGGAAAAAATAAAAGATATTGTAGCTCAAATGCCTGAGGAGAGCAGTAAAGTAGATGAATTATTTGAAACTGCAGCTCCTAAAGTTGAAATACATAAAAACGATTTTGAAGATATTACTGCTGATTTTAAAGAAACTCCTGTTTTCGAAAAGTTATCCGATGTAAAAAAAGCTGAAGAAGAAAGAAAATCTCTTAACGACAAACTCAAATCTGGCCTATCTATTGGCTTAAATGATAAATTAGCTTTTATAAAACACTTGTTTGAGGGGAAAAGCGAAGATTATGATCGTGTACTATCTCAATTAAACACATCAAGTTCTTATGATGAAGCCTCAAGTTTAATCAATACTATTATTAAACCTGATTATAATAATTGGGAAGGTAAAGAAGATTACGAAGAACGCTTTATGCAAATTCTAGAAGCTAAGTTTAATTAAAATTAATGGTTTAAATAAATCCAACTTACAAAAGGAGCATCAATAGTATCAATCGTTAGCACATAATAATAAGTTCCCGTTGGTAGCACATTAGATGTTTTTGGCAAACCACGGTTAGGAATACCATTCCAATCGTTTTTATAATTATTAGTTTCATAAACTAGATTACCATACCTACAATATATTTTAATATTATTCTGTGGATAATCTTCGATACATGGAATTATTAAAATATCATTAAATCCATCTCCATTAGGGGAAAACCCTTCTGGAATTTGCAAACAGTTATTTACAATAACTTCTACAGAATCTTCATTATTAGTTTCATCTCTATCAACCTCGTTTACAAACTCTAAAGTAGCTGTATTTAATAAGTTATTAGCTGATATAACTTGAGCTGTAATTGTTAATGTTTCTGATTGCCCCGCATTTAATTCTTCAATATCCCAAAAATACGATGATGCATCATAAACCCCATCACTAACATTTGAATCTACATAACTATATCCTTCAGGTAAACTCTCATAAAGCATTATATCTGTACCGATTGTTGAACCTAAATTTGTTGCAGTAATTGTAAAAACAACCTCTTCTCCAATAGATGCTTCTGTTGGGTTTACAGATTTTAAGACCTCTATATCTACATCCGAAGTATCCAACAAAACATCTAATGTTGCATTAGCTTGAGAAGTATCTAAATTATTAACATCTGTAAAATTAGTACTATTATTAACATAATTTCCTACTACACTAGAAGTCACAGGTACTGAAAAAGTACAACTCGCAACTCCTTCTGGAAAAGATAAATTAGAAACACCTACTGCAATATCCCCAGTTTGTCCAATAAATGTAGTTGTACACCCATTATCTTCAACCCATATCATTTCTCCCGCTAGCTCTAATCCAGAAGGCAAATTATCTATAAAATTAATTTCTGACTGTGCCGGATTACCTGGTAGATTGTTTATTGTAAACTCTAAAACACTTGTTTCTCCTTCTATAATTTCTACAGGAATAAAGCTTTTAATAATTGTTGGGGCTATTACTTGTACACTACTAATAGAGATATTAGTTTCTGGAGTTTGTTCTTCATTATCATCTGGGTTAGGCGTAGCCTCCGCCGTATTTATAAAGGCTCCACCATAACCTGGAGCAGTAACTGGAATTATAATTTGTATAGTGGTATTACCGTCCATATTAGGGATTACTCCAATTATACTATTACCGTTTATATTAAAAATAGGACAAGTAGCATTACCCGAAACAACATTACATGTTGGAGTTCCCGTAATTATAAATTGAGACCCTATAACATCCTCAAAATTTATATTTATAGCACTAGAACTAGTGTTACTATTAGTAATATCTACCACCCAATTAAAAGACTGATTTACTGTAACCTGAGTTACTTCAGGATAGGTTTGCACTAATAAATCTATACAATCAGCAAAGTAAGTTGTCACTTCATCGGTATTATTATTTATATTAGATTCAGGAACAGCAGATAAGTTTTCTACTCTAACAGCGTTCTCAGCCTTTATTGTTATATCAGAACATTCAGGCTCCCAATTAACGACAACATGAAATGTTACAGAACTAAGTCCCGGCAAAGTCCAATTATCATCTGACACAATTTCCCAAAAAATATCTTCTTCTCCATCTTCAGGAATGCCATCCATTGCCACGCCTATATTTACATTATTAAGGGTTTGACATACAGCATTTCCTGTTGTACTAATACATTCTACCGATACTAAAGTCCCTAACATCATTCCTATTGAATTCTGTGGTATATAATCTTCCAACGCAATATCTACATCTACATTTCCAGAATTAGTAACCACAATTTCATATGTTATTTCACCCCAATCCGTTGTATTATCTTCTCCGCCTCCTTCAGGTAATGCTGGACCTATTTGTATTTTTGTTACGGATATCTCTGTAATATCCTCAGGATCGCACACAGGAAAAGGGGGTAAAATTACAGCATCATAATCTACATTATTAGTAAAATCTATATCGGTTAACATTGGGGTTAAAATATTTGTTCCACTCTTTATATTGGCAATAGAGTTTTGTTGTTCTAGTATTTTACACAATTCAGGATCTGGAAAAACGACTACAGTAGTCACCTCTATAGTAGTATTAACTGGCATGACAAAATTATTTGTTCCCCAAAACTGACCACCATCTGTTATAGTAAAATCGTTACAACTTATATTACCCGTTGTACTATTACATGTTATAGATATAATATCCCATTCTAAAGTAACGTCTAAATTTTGAAGAAAAAAACGAATAGTAGCCTCTTCTGGGCCATTATTACACACAGTAGTAACAAATGTAACTTCTTCACCCCAATTAGCCATTTCACTTTGAACCGGGTTAGTTTGTATAGTTTCTATACAGATATCTGTATAAGGGCACAACTCTCCTTCCAATAATGGTGTAAGCACAATATTAGAAATGGCGGTTAACTCATTTCCAAAACTTAAACTTACATAACTATTTACTTCTAATTGGTCTATCTCCAAGCCGCAAATTGGGGTTAAGTAATTATAAACTATTTGAAACGTTAACGAACCTCCCGCACTAAATTCTATTGGTTGACTATATAAAAACATATCATGAAGACTAGATATTGTTTCTGAATTAACAGGAATATTTTGTAATATAGGACAAGTTGTTCCATTAGTCCCTCCGAGACATGTTAACGATTCAAATTTTACTACAGGTCTACCGTTAATAAGATTAGATTCTAATTCTATAAACCCATAAAACGCACTTAAAGGAAACGTAACACTACTATTATTAGTAATTGTAAAATTGTAAATCACAGAGTCTCCCCAATTAGAAACACCAGTATCTTCACTTGGAGATACTTGCGAATACTCTACCATAAAATCTATAGGTACGTCCGTAACATCTATTGAGATTATAGAAGTGTTATTAGATAAATTAATATCTGTTATACCCTCTGGAGGAGATACTATTACATTAGTAGCAATGCCTCCTGGTGTTATTGTTGCATTCACCAATACACGAACCTCTACACTAGAATTAGCTGGCATATTAGCAACCAACCCTGTTAATACATCATCTACAAAACTTAAATTAGTAACATTAGTCGCTCCACCCATTGCATTTTGACTGGTTGCATTTTGATAAAATAAATTTGGACTTAAAGTTTGCGAAAAAGTAACATTATTAACTTCATCTCCAGAATTTATAATTGTTACTATATATTGAAACTCCCCATATATATCTACTTGAGAAATAGGTATTCCTGTTAATGTTTCTGCAACAACTGTAGTTGCTATATCGGTAGTTTGGGCAATACTATTAAAAATAGAGAGATAAAATAAAATTAAGGTTATAGCGATTTTTTGCATTAGTTGGTTTTAAACATAAGATGGCGAAAAAATAAAAAGGTTGCGTAGTATCGTTTTTAAAAAACTTAAATTTGAATTTATAATACCATATTTTAATGAGCAAACTCTATATAGTACCAACACCAATAGGTAACTTAGAAGATATTACTTTAAGAGCAATTACAGTTTTAAAAAATGCAGATGGGATTTTAGCAGAAGATACCCGAACATCAGGAAAGCTTTTAAAGCATTTTGAAATAACAACACCTATGCAAAGTCACCATATGCACAACGAACATAAAACAGTGGCCAACATTGTACAACGTATTAAAAATGGGGAAACTATAGCATTAATAAGTGATGCTGGAACACCTGCTATTTCAGATCCAGGGTTTCTATTAACTAGAGCCTGCGTAGAGAACAATATTGAAGTAGATTGCCTACCAGGTGCTACCGCTTTTGTTCCTGCTTTGGTGAATAGTGGATTACCAAACGACAAATTTATATTCGAAGGGTTTTTACCTGTGAAAAAAGGAAGGCAAACACGCTTATTATTGTTAGCAGAAGAAACAAGAACTATTATTTTTTATGAATCGCCCCATAAACTTGTAAAAACTTTAGGGCATTTTTGCGAATACTTCGGTAAAGACAGGCCAGTTTCTGTCTCTAGAGAGCTCACTAAATTATATGAAGAAACTGTAAGAGGAACCGCCAAAGAGGTTTACGAACATTACACAAACAAACCTCCTAAAGGGGAAATTGTAATTATTGTAGGTGGAAAAAAATAGAACTAAAAATCATCAATCAAAAAATAAATCATGCTCAAAAAACATTTAATACTTGCTTTATCAATTCTTTTTCTTCTCTCTTGTAACTCTAAAAAAACTACTTTAGAAACTACTAAAAAGGAGCAAAAAAATCAGAATTACTCCGATATTATTAACACAGAATTTACTGGAGATTTAGCTTATAAAACTACTGCATTTATTGAAAAATACTGGAGAATAGTTGGTAATACCGGCTTTAACAAAAGTATATATAATGTCGCAGAACAATTAGAGAAAGCTGGATATGTTCTTGAAGAAAAAGCAACACAAAATGATATATTAACCTATAGAATAGAGAAGAGAGAACTTAAATCCCCTACATGGGAATCTATAGATGCGAGTATTACTATAAAAGGTGAAACCGTACCTTTATTACAACATACTACCAATAGAAATATGTTAGCCATCAATTCTTACAGTACACCAAAACAAGGTATTACTGCCGAAGTTATACATATTAAAGATGTTAAAAATTTAAAAAACACAGACGTAAAAGGTAAAATCGTTTTTGTAGAGACCAGTCCTGCAAGAGTATTTAAAACAGCAATTGTACAAGGTGGCGCTCTAGGTATCCTATCCTATAGTAATCCTAAGTATCTTCAACCAGAAAAGAATACAACTTCTATACAATTTCGTTCGATTCCTTTAAATCAAAAAGTAAAAGGTTGGGCTATAGCTATGTCTTATGAAGCAAAAGAGCGTTTAAAGACTAAATTAGCTAAAGACAAAGTAGTTTTAAATGTTATTGTAGACACTAAAATTTACGATTCGGAAGAACTAACTATTGTTGCTGATATTAAAGGGCATACTTTACCTAAAGAACGTTTAGTATTTAGTGCCCATGTACAAGAACCAGGCGCTAATGATAATGCTACAGGTGTTGGAGTAGCATTAGAAATGGCCGCTATTATGGCCAAACTTGTGAAAAACAAAACGTTTACACCTAAACGTACACTCACATTTCTATGGGGAGACGAAATCGTATCTACTAGACGATATGTTCAAGAAGATAAAGCTAGAGCAAAAGATATTAAATGGGGGATTAGTTTAGACATGGTTGGAGAAAATACAGCCATTACAGGTGGTTCTTTTTTAATTGAAAAAATGCCAGACCCTAGTGCTGTTTGGACACGCGGAAATGATAAACATACAGAATGGGGAGGAATGAAAATGAGTTTAGGTCAAATGAAACCACACTATTTAAACGACTTTTTAATTGATAAGTTTAAATCCCAAGGGAAACGAGCGAACTGGGAAGTTAATACCAATCCTTTCGAAGGTGGTAGTGATCACGTACCATTTTTAAGTGCAGATATTCCTAGTGTTTTATTTTGGCATTTTACTGATCAGTTTTATCATACCGATAACGATCGCCTAGATAAAGTATCTAAAACAACACTAAAAAATGTGGGTACAGCTTCTCTAGTTTCTGCTTACGAACTCTTAAACGCAGATGAAAATACTGCAAAAACTATAATAAAAAGCATAGAAACTGCTGCTATAGCAAGACTAGAGGAAGAATTTAAACAAAGTAGTATCGCTTTAGAAAACGGAGAAAGCTTAAAAACACAAAAAGAAATATTAAACGCTTGGCAAGATTGGTATGTTAAAGCTATTAATACGACAAAGGATATGGTAAGCAATACAGCTTCTATTGATTCTGCTATAGAAAAAGCTCAACAGAGTATAAAAATTAAAACAGAATATTATATTAACGCAATACACCAATAATGTCTTTAGACTACACATTATATGAGTCAATGCGATATTTGCAAACCGCATTTACCATTAGGCCCACGACCTGTAGTCACTGCAAATAAAGATTCTAAAATTGTAATCATTGGTCAAGCACCAGGCACTAAAGTACACGCTTCTGGTATTCCATGGGACGACCAAAGCGGTAAAAAATTAAGGCAATGGTTAAATGTTAGTAATGAAGACTTCTACGATACTACAAAATTTGCTATTGTTCCTATGGGGTTTTGTTATCCTGGAAAAGCTAAAACTGGAGATCTACCTCCAAGAAAAGAATGTGCCCCACAGTGGCATAGAGCATTATTTAAAAATATGCCTAATATAGAATTGGTATTATTAATAGGAGCTTATGCTCAAAAATATTATTTAAAAGAGCAGGCAAAAAAAACATTAACCGAAACCGTGAGCGAATACAAAAGCTACTTGGCAAAATATTTCCCAATACCTCACCCTTCACCAACTAATAGATTTTGGAGAGCAAAAAACCCATGGTTTGAAGAATTGGTTGTTCCTGTTTTACAAAAGAAAGTTCACTACAGTATAAATAAAAGGCCTACTATTTCTAGTAAGGCCTTTTATATTATTTTGTATCATCAATTGTTTTTACACGTGCTTTCCTACTTCAAAACCATGTTTCCCTAAGTATTGATTTCCACTTTCTATAGCATCTCCTTCTAAAGTTGTCCCCATAGAATCATTCCAACGGTTTAGATACCCAAACAAAGAAATAACTCCTAACATTTCAACAATTTCTCCTTCATCCCAGTGTTCGTGTAAACGTGTTTTTATATCCTCATCAACCGCATTTGGTACTTGAGAAGCTGCTAAAGAGAAATCTAAAGCTGCACGCTCTGCATCGCTAAAAGCAGGATGTGTCCTGTATTCCCAAATATTATCTAATTGTTCTTGCTCCGCTCCATAACGTTCAGCTGCTCGAATAGCATGCGCTTGGCAATAACGACAACCTGTAACATTACTACTTACCCATGCAATCATTCTTTTAAGTGCAGATGTTACACGCCCCTCGTTAGCCATTACGGCCATATTTAAATTTATAAAAGCTTTACTTATGGCTGGTCTTCTTTGCATTGTTAATACAGAATTTGGACAAAATCCTAAAGTCTCATTAAAGAACTCGGCTAGCTTTTTAGTCTCCAAATCATGCTCTGGAGTTAATGGTGTTATTAATGGCATAAATTTTAATTTATATAGTTGTATTTTGTTGCATTAAAGTTAAGTCGTATTTTGCTAATACGTATTATAAATAACGATAAAAAACTTTAATAATGTCACATAAAATAACAACTCAATGGAAAGGCAAAATGCTTTTCGAATCCGACAATCCTAGTGGTCATAACGTTTTAATGGATACTTCTGAAGAAAATGGTGGTACAAATAAAGGGTTAGGTCCAAAAGCAATGATGTTATCTTCTTTAGCAGGTTGCTCTGGATTAGATGTTGTTTCTATTTTAGCAAAAATGAAAACCGAAATAGAAGACTTTAAAATGGAAGTAGAAGGTCTACTAACAGATGAACACCCTAAGTATTACCATACAGTAATGGTTAATTATCACTTTTATGGTAATAATTTAAACGAATCTAAAATTAATAAAGCTGTAAATCTGTCTGTAGAAAAATACTGTGGAGTTATGGAAATGTTTAGAAAATTTGCTGATATAAAAACAAATATTCACTTTCATAACAAGTAATTTATGGAATTTGATTTTACTAAAGAGTATCAATTAGAAGACGATATTACTTTATTAAAACCATTACAAGATTATCATATACCAGAATTATTAGACATTGCCAATGAGCCTAATATTTGGGATTATTCTTTTATAAAAGGAAATGGATTACATAATTTAACCAATTATGTTCATGCTACTATAAATGCACGAAAAAACAAAAGAGAGTATCCTTTTATAGTTATAGACAAAAGAAAAAATGCTGTGGCAGGTTGCACAAGATTTTGTGAAATTAATCCTTTTTTGAAAAACACAAGACTTGGCTATACATGGTATAGCCAAGAGTTTCAAGGTACTGGTTTAAATAAACACTGTAAATATTTACTATTCGATTTTGCATTCACTATAATGAATATGCAACGCATTGGTCTTGGTGCATATATAGAAAACAAAAGAAGTATTGCCGCTATGAAAAGTGTAGGCTGTATTGAAGAAGGAAAATACAGAAAGGCTTTACCACACCCAAATGGAGAAGGGAGAAGCGATGCTATTTTATTTAGTATATTAAAAGAAGAATGGACAACTTCAAAAAAAGAAATATTAAAACAAAAATTAATACGATAAATGCGCTGGACATTAAAAGCAAAGCCTAATCCGGAAACTGTACAACACCTTTCTAAAGCATTACAAGTTGACACCTCTATAGCATCTTTACTGGTTCAACGTGGCATTGAAACTTTTGAAGCTGCTAAAGATTTTTTCAGACCAGCTTTAAACGATTTACATGACCCTTTTTTAATGAAAGATATGGACAAAGCTGTCTCTAGAATTGAAACAGCCATTGCTAATAATGAAAACATCTTAGTTTATGGTGATTATGATGTAGATGGTACAACAGCTGTCTCTTTAATGTCTTCATATTTATTAAGTATTTATCCTAATATTGCCACCTATATTCCAGACCGTTACGATGAAGGTTACGGCATTTCATACAAAGGAATTGACTATGCATCAGATAATGATATTACATTAATAATTGCATTAGATTGCGGTATAAAAGCTATAGATAAAATTGCTTACGCAAAAGATAAAAATATCGAATTTATTATTTGCGATCATCATAGGCCTGGGAATAGCATCCCACACGCCATTGCAGTTTTAGACCCTAAACAAGAAGATTGCTACTATCCTTTTGATGAGCTTTGTGGTTGCGGTGTAGGGTTTAAACTTATTCAAGCTTTAGCTTCAAAAGAGAACAAAACAATAGAAGATTTAATACCTTATTTAGACCTTGTTGCTACTGCTATTGGTGCAGATATTGTTCCTATTATTGGAGAAAACAGAATTTTGGCCTACTATGGTTTACAGGTTATAAATAGTAATCCAAGAGCTGGTTTTAAAGCCATTATAAATCAATTAAAAAAGGATACTTTAACTATAACAGATGTTGTTTTTACTATTGCTCCAAGGATTAATGCAGCTGGCCGCATGAAGCATGGTCAATATGCAGTAGATTTATTAACACAAAATGACCTAACTATTGCCACTAGTTATGCCGAAGAAATTGAAACCTTTAACACAGATAGACGTGAGACAGATAAACAAATTACAGCAGAAGCTCTTAAAAAAATTGAAGAACAAAAAGAACAGGAACGCTTTACTACTGTTGTTTACGATGAAGCTTGGCATAAAGGTGTTATTGGCATTGTGGCTTCTAGATTAATAGAAACCTATTACAGACCTACACTTGTTTTTACTAAAAGTGGAGATAAGCTAGCAGCTTCTGCAAGATCTGTTAAAGGTTTTGATGTCTATAATGCATTAGAAGCTTGCTCTGATTATATAGAACAATTTGGTGGGCATAAATATGCAGCTGGTTTAACCTTAAAAGAGGAAAATTATATCGCTTTTAAACAACAATTTGAAAAAGTTGTAAAAGAAACCATAGATGAACGTTTATTAACACCAGAAGTAACCATAGACTCTAAATTAAACTTAAATAATATTACTCCTAAATTCTATAGAATATTAAGTCAATTTGCTCCTTTTGGCCCTAATAATATGTCTCCAGTTTTTATGAGCGATCATCTTAAAGATACTGGTTATGGTAAATGTGTTGGAGAAGACGATAAACACTTACGTATAACTGTTACTCAAAATGGAACTCCTAAGATAGTTTGTATTGGTTTTGGTTTAGGAGATAAACTTAACCTAATTGAAAATAAAAAAGAGTTTAAGGCTATCTATTCTGTAGATGAAAACCACTGGCAAGGTATGACCTCATTACAATTAAAGTTAAAAGACATTAAAGCTTAATAGAGACAAAAATATCTCATAAGTAAAATTGTTTTTTCTAAAAATAATGCGTTTCTTATTTAGATTCATTATAAATAATATTATATTTGGTTTATAAAAGAGTCTAAAATGGAAAATGAAATCACTAAAATATATAATAACGACTTCGGAATAGCTTTCCAATGGAAGCATACTAGCTCGAATCACGGCAAAATTCAAATAGTATTTAGAAACATGGGATTTTACCTTACACCAAATGAGATAAGAGAATTTCATAAACATATTTTTGAAGCTCAACAACCTAAAAATTGCAGTTGCTGTAATGTAGACTGTAATGCTAGAACTATTTTACTGAGAACTCCAAGTTCCAAAATAGACTTAGCAGTAAATAAACAAGAATTAGCAGATGTTGATGATTTAATTAAAGGAACTTTATTCCAATTAGATTTAAATAACTACCTAAATAACATTTGTAAGCATTAATTTTGTTATTGTATTGTAATCGTTTTTAACAACACATAGCAATTTAATTTATGCAAAAAAATGACCCGTATGCAGCGTTAAGATTTAAAGAATTCAATATTTTTCTATTAATGCGCTTTGCTTTAGTATTTGCGTGGACTATGCAATTTATAGTTATAGAATGGCAAGTATATAGTATTACTAAAGACCCATGGTCTCTTGGCATGATTGGCTTAATGGAAATTATCCCTGCATTAAGCATGGCTTTATTTGCAGGTCATATAGTAGACCAAAGAGAAAAGCGAAATCTACTCGCCCTTTGTATTGCCGCATTTTCATTAATTAGTTTAGGTTTATTTATATTGACATGGCCAAAAATTGTTGCAGATTGGTCTACAAAAACAGTGTTATATAGTATTTATGCTTTAGTATTTTTTGGAGGTTTTTTACGTTCCTTTTTTGGACCAACTATTTTCTCTTTAATTTCATTAATTGTTCCTAAAAAAATATACCCTAATGCAGCAACTTGGAGTAGTTCTACTTGGCAAATGGCTTCTGTTTTAGGTCCTGCTTTTGCTGGTTTTTCTATTCGTTGGTTTGGTGTACACTGGACATTATGTTGCGTTTTTGGCTTAGTACTATTCTCTCTACTAATTGTTTTTCAAATAAAAAAGAAACCTATTTTAAACCCAAAAATTGGAGAGCCAGTAATGCAAAGCTTAAAAGAAGGAGTTAAATTCGTATACAAAACCAAAGCTATTTTAGGAGCTTTAACTCTAGATATGATTGCTGTTTTATTTGGCGGAGCTATTGCACTACTACCTGTTTTTGCTCAAGACATTTTAAAAGTAGGTCCTGAAGGTTTTGGTGTATTACGTGCGGCTCCCGCTATTGGAGCTTTTTTAACGATGTTAATTACTGCTTATATACCTATTAGTAAAAATGCAGGATTAAAACTGCTTGCGGCTATTTTTGGTTTTGGTGTCTGCATTATTATATTCGGCTTATCTTCAATTTTCTGGGTTTCAGTTCTTGCTTTATTTTTTAGCGGTGTAACCGATGGGGTTTCTATGGTGATTAGGCAAACTATATTACAATTAAAAACACCAGATAATATGAGAGGTCGAGTTGCTTCTGTGAACTCTATGTTTGTAGGTTCTTCTAACGAACTTGGTGCTTTCGAAAGTGGTTTAACTGCAAAATTAATGGGCACAGTAACCGCGGTTGTTTTTGGAGGAACAATGACCTTAATTACTGTAATTACAACAGGAATTGTACTTCCTTCTTTTAGAAAGTTAGACTTAAGAAAAGATATAGAAGCTCACGAAAACTCGTAGATTTTAATTTAAAAAATCTAGAATAAGTCTATTTATTTTGTCTGGCCACTCTTCTTGAATAAAATGCTTTGCATTAATTAAATGAATATTCTCAGCAAGAATGTTTAAATCTTTTATTACTTGATTTTTTTGAGGTTCCCATTTTAAAAAACTATCATTTTCTCCCCAAATTACCATTGTTGGAACATTTAAAGTTTTTAAAACAGAATTATATTTCGGTAAAGTATTACATGTTTGTGAAAAGAAATAATACATCGCTCTTGTTTTACCTTCTAGTAAAGGAATTTTATACCCTTCTATATCTAATGCATTTAAATGATTATCTGTTAAACCCGAATTAAAAAGACCTTTTAACATCATATTTGTAGTAACCCCATTCTTATAGGTCCACATTATAACTTTAGCGACTAATCCCTTTTTAAAACGAATTGGCGGTTTAAATCCTTGTTTATAAATAATAGTATTTAAAACAATTAGTTTATTAATACAATTAAGATTTCTCTTTATTAGCTCCCACGTCCACAATCCACCAGCATCATGCATAACATGTATCCAATTCTTTATGTTTAAACTCCTCATTAAATTTAACAACCGTAACGCATGATTTTCTTCGGAATACACCTCATACCCTATAGGCGATTCGCTATTTCCAAATCCTAACATATCTGGAGCAATAACTCTATAATTATTAGAGAGTTGCTGTATCATATGTCTATATAGCCATGAAGATGTTGGCACACCATGTAAAAGCAAAATAACTTCTCCCTGTCCTTGGTCTATATATTTTATAACACCATCTTTTGATTTAAAACTTTTCTGAGAAGCTCGAAAATTAGAATAAGTCATTTTAATTCGTTTTTTATTAATTTAAGTAGTATTTAAAAAAATAACCTAAGTATTTAGTAGCTGTATTACTAAAAGCTTACGTATTAAGTTTTCATTTTGTTAAAAAAACATATTAATACTTGTGTTTTTTTTAATTTCTTTGAGGCTAATATCTTATAATTACATTCAAAATATTTATCTTACATTTTCTTTTTGTAAACCATAGAACTAATGAAAAAGATACTCATCCTTATTCTTATTGTAATTGTTTCAATTTTCGTATACAATCAATATAAAGAGTACCAACGTTTTCATCCCGACAATGCAAACTATACAGTTAGTGAAGCTATTGATTTAAATTATCATGACCAAACTACTCTTTATAAATACAATGAGGCTGTAGAAAGTTTAAATGGTTATACTATAACGCAATGGAGTGCTAATGAAATAGATGTACGCAGTCCTGAAAATGATGATACAGAAACACAGTACGCAGTTAATGTTTATGCCAAGAAATTAGCAAAAGTGAAATATTACGAAGCTAAATTAGAACAATCTCTAAAGCTAAAAAATGAAGGTTTAAGTAATACTGACATTAAATATATTGAAGAAAAAGGAATCACAAAAGATACATATACACGTTCTTTAAAAGCTAAAAAGTATAAACAAATGATGCTTCAAGAACTTCCAAAAAACAATTTAGTTGATGGTGAAAAAAATGCTTTTGTTTACCAAATTCAGAAACTTTTGGTGAAAAAGGGATTTGACATACCTGTAGATGGGGTTTATAAAAATATAACTTCGGATGCATTAAAAGCATTTGAAGAAAAAAACCAATTATTCCCAGATGGAAAAATAGATGTAATGACTCTAGAAGCCTTATTAAATTAATATTCTTTTAACTCCAGTGTTTTTCCATCAAATATACCATAAGTATAATAACTTATCCAATCTCCTAAATTTAAGTATTTAGAGTTTTCATTAAGTTTGATATCTAATGGTAAATGTCTATGTCCAAAGACAAAGAAGTCACGATGCTTAGTTTCTAATTTCCTTTTACAATATTGTACCAACCATTCGTTTTCTTCTCCTAAAAAAGTAACATCTTCATCACCTGAAATTAATTTATTTTTCACAGATAGATATTGCGCCAATTTAACCCCTAAATCCGGATGTAACCATCTAAAAAACCATTGTGCAATAGAGTTAGTAAACACCTTTTTCATTCGTTTATACCCTTTATCGCCGGGACCTAAACCATCTCCATGGCCTATAAAAAAAACTTTATCGTTAAATGTAAATTCTTTTGGCTTATGATAAACTGGTATATTTAATTCTTCTTCAAAATAACCATTCATCCAAAGATCATGATTTCCAACAAAATAGTATATAGGGATTCCTGAATCACTAATTTCTGCCAGCTTCCCAAGTGTTCTAGTAAACCCTTTAGGCACTACAGTTTTGTATTCGGCCCAAAAGTCGAATAAATCTCCTAATAAAAAGATAGCAGCAGCATCTTTTTTAACCTCATCTAACCAAGCTACAAACTTCTTTTCTCTAGGAATAGACTGTTCTTTTGTTGGGGCTCCCAAATGATTATCGGAAGCGAAATATATTTTTTTTCCTTCTGGAATTTGCATGTGTAAATATAAAGAAAGTAATAATTCTAGCGAAAGTAGATTTATATTCTTTTTCCAATTACATTTAGCTTACATACTCGGCAAAACAGAGTCTAAAGATTTTATCTTTCCATCTAAAAAATACTTATTTTTTATAACCAGACTTTTAAAGTGTGGAATAGAATAGTCCCATAGAATTCTTATAGGGATTTTATTTTTAACAATCTGTAATTCATCTCTTGTTATATTATTTAATAGTTTATTATAAAGTTTTAATGACTCTTCTTCTCTAATAGTATTATATATTGTTCTTACCTCTAAATGTAGCTCTAAAAAATGATAATAGTCAGACTCTAAGTCATAGAGCATTATTATACTATTTTGTTTTTCGATATCTTCCTTAAGTAATTCTGAAAGTTCATTTTTTTCAACCTTTTTACCATTGAAATAGAACTTATTTTTTACTAATGAAATAACATTAGAGTACTCTTTTGCTCTATTTTTAAGAGAATAGTATAGAAAATCTCTACTTTGAACAAGTAAAATCTCTACTTCATCATTTAAATTCTTTAACTTCTCTCCTGCATAACTAGAGATGTAATCTGTTGGAAAAATCCTAAGTCTCAATCCATGAGGTTTATAATTAAATGCTAATGAGTCATTAAATATTAATTTTTCTTGATTTACAAATAAAATAGATCTTTCATTTACACTGGACATAGCTATAAATTTTTTTTCTAAATCTCTCATCTTAGTATCCTTATCACAGAATAGATAATGCTTTTGGGATTTATATACTTCTCCCATCTTAATTTCTCTTTCATCTGCAACAAAACTTCTTAATTTTCCTATTCCAACATATTTATCATTTAATTGAAGTGAAAACGCTCCATTATCGTGTCTTCTACCGTATCTAATGTAAGTTCCGTATTCTGCTGCTGGATACTCTATTAATTTTGTTTCTTTAATTTTTGGTAAATCAATTTTAATATCAGAATTAATATCTCCATACAATTCTATAGCTCTTTTACTTTCTGCCTTTATATATTTAATAGATTCATTTAATATTAATGTATCTCTTTTTACTTTAAAATGAATTTCTGTCTCATTAATATTTAACTTTGAATCGTCTAGAGTATAATTATATTGCTCCCAAGAATTATAATCCCAAGGGCAAATTTTAATTGAGTCTTTTGAAATTTTTATTTTTGGAGGCTCACCATAAATCCCTTTTTCATTTGATTTATACAAAACCCAATCTCCTATGTGGTTATTATTACAAGCGGTAATTAAAACAGAAAGAGATAAAATCGAAAGTACTTTTTTCATCTTGAATACTATTTCTTCAATATCTATCAATAAAAGTACCAAAGAAGAAAATATCTAGATATTTTCAATTTCCCTACCTTAGTTTTCAAATAATTATAAATAATTAGGAGACCTTTTAAAAAAATGACCATTAATAAGTAAAAGCCCAAGTATGAGCGATCAAAAAATAATGACACTTTTTAAAAATGGTCAACGAGACAAAGCATTTCGAGAATTATATAAACTCTACCCAAGAATAGAAAAACTTATTCTATCTAAAGGAGGAATAAAAGCAGATGCTACTGATGTGTTTCAGGAAGCCTTAGTTATACTGAACAGAAATCTTGAAAAAACAGATTTTATATTAACCTCATCCTTTTATACTTACCTCTACTCTGTCTCTCGATTTATATGGAAGGACCAACAAAAACAATTTTCAAAACAAGAATTACATGATTTAAACACTCAAGACACCTCTATATTTCATAGTGTTTTAGAAGAGAAAAAATACCAATTAGCAGAACAAGCGTTTCGCGAATTAGGAGAACGATGCCAACAACTATTACAATTGTTTTATGTGAAAAAAATGTCTTTTAGGAATATTGCAAAAAAAATGCAATTTAAAAGCGAGAAAATCGCTAAAAACCAGAAGTACAAATGTTTGCAAAAAGCTAAAGGTATTTACAACTCTCAAGCGGAAACTATCCACTCTTAATTCTTAAAACACATGAAAACTTACATAGATAACATAGACTTAATCAACGATTATATTAATAAAACACTATCGGAAATCGAGGCATTAGCTTTTGAAAATAAGTTAAAATCTGACTCAGCTTTTAACACACTTTACGAAGAACATTTAGTTCTTTTAGAAGGCATAAAACGTACACAATTAAAAGAACAAATAGTAGCAGCTCGAAAACATTATAGCATTAAAAAATGGGGAAAATATTTAGGAGGCGCTTTGAGTATTATTTTACTTTCAATAATAGTATATACATTCTTTTTTAAAGACACTAAAAAAGATATTATTATTCCTACTATAGAAAATAATCCTACAGTTAAAACTATTAAAAACGAAACCATTCTAGATTCTGTAAAAAAATATGTTTTAGTATTTAAAAGAGATACTCTAGTTTTAGATGAAGAGAAAACAAAACGTTATGAAGACATTAAAAATATAGATAAACTTCTCTTAGTTTCTTATTTTAATTATTCTAGTATTAATGCTATAAAAACTGATTTCCCAGACATTAAAAATGTGATACCAATAAATGATACTATTACCTTTTATAAAACCTACTCTCGTAAAATATTAGACTCAAAAATTAACCAAGAAATAGCAAATCTAGAAGCTGATAATACAACAAAGCCAACAGTTAATACTAAAGAAAAGATTATTGTCTCCACAATTTTAGAACAAACTAGTACTATCGTTGACTCTATAAAGGCTACAACACCTGAAACCTTAACCCCTGAATTAATTACTTTTTATAACTCTGTAAAAAAGACTCCAGAACGTATTACTGTTGATATAGAAAAGGGAACTACAATTGTTTGCAAAGAAGGAACCAAATTAATCATAACTCCAAAATCTTTAGTATATAAAGGGACTAATAAAATTGTTCGTGGTAAAATAAATCTAGACATTACTGAATATTATAAGTTATCGGATATACTATTAGCAAATTTGAGCACTAAATCTAATACAGAAACATTAGAAACTGGCGGCATGTTATTTATTAAAGCTAGTAAAAATGGAAAAGAATTGAGTCTAGCTAATACTAAAACAATGTCTATTGCTTTTCCAGACAAAAACAAAAAGAACATGCAATTATTCTCTGGAAAAGAAGAACAGAATGAGATTAATTGGACATTAAGCAAATCTGTAAAACCTACTTTTACTAGAGCAAAGGATTCTATTGCTATTAATTCCTTCGAAATTATAGAAGAAGAAGAAGAAGTAGAAGATGTAGAAGTTGCTTTAAATGTTATAGAAAGAGTACCAACTTATCCAGGTTGTGAAAACTCTACTAGTAACAAAGCAAGAAGCGAGTGTTTAACTAATAATATAGATTTACTTATAAAGAAAAACTTTAATACCGACCTTGCAGAAGACTTAAATTTAACAGGCAAAAACAGAGTCACTATTTTCTTTAAAATAGATAAAGAAGGAAAAGCTGTTAATATTGAAGCAAGGGCTCCTCATAAAGCACTAGCAGACGAAGCTATTAGAGTTATTCGCTTATTACCAAAGATGGAACCTGGCAAACAAAGAGGAATAGCTGTAAGAGTACCTTATTTTATACCTATTACTATCACTCTTGACGGGCCAACCAGAATTGGCACACCTATTTCTGTTAAGGATGATAAAGTGTACGTAGAATTCTTAGAAGCTAAAATCGCTACAGACTCTATTAAGGGACAAATAAAGCAAAATGACATAGAACGTTATACCTTTGCAACCTCAAAATTAGGCTGGATTAACTGTGACCGTTTTGTTAGAATGACTGGCAAAAAAGTTAAATACAAGCTAAAAATAAAAGACGCTGGATCGGCAAATTTAAAACTCGTTTTTAAAGATATTAGTGCGATTTTGCCCAGTAAAAAATATAAAAATCATTTTGATTTTGGAACCATTCCTGCTGATAAAACTATTGTTTTAGTCACTATAAAAAAGATACGAGACAAAATATATCTTGGCATTAAGGAAACAGAAACTAAACAAATTACTGAATTAGACTTAAACTTTAAGGAAGTGACTCTAAAAGAACTAAAAGGCGCTCTAATGAACCTAGATAAAGATTTCAATTAACCTCTAAACAAAAAGAAATCATCTTTCATGTCTTCTATCTGCGAATCCTCATTAGTTATAATGTAATCAATCGCTTTAGAAGTAAATGTATTTCCTTTTTTAGTTAACGAAACAATATTCTCATCAATCACAATCATATTGTTTTTAAGGGCTAATTCCAATACGGTTTTAGCTCTTACTTTTTGCCAGTTAATATGCTCTCTTAAATGATTAACATGGCGCTCTTCTTCTTCGTTATGGTTTTTTAGGTGCAACAAAAATGTTAGAAGAGACACTTCTGTACGTTGCTGTTTTTCTCTATAAATAACAGCAATTAATCCTTTTGTTGGAGCAAATAAATATACTATTAAAAACAAAAGACCTAACATTGTTGTTATCGATCCTGATATAGAAGCATCTAACCAGTGCGCAAACCAATAGCCAGAAATAGCACTAAACACACCAAAACCAACTGCCAATAATAACATTTTCTTTAAATCTGTTGTTAGCAAATAGGCACTTGCGGCTGGAGCAATCATTAAAGCAACAACTAAAATAGCTCCTACAGCATCAAATGCTCCTACGGTTGTTACAGAAGATATCGTCATTAATCCATAATGAATAATTGCTGGAGAAAACCCTAATGATGCAGATAAACCAGCATCAAATGTGCTTACTTTTAACTCTTTAAAAAATGCTATTAACAAACTAATTGTTACCAAAAGAATAATACCAACCACCCACATTGATTTTGGGCCAATGTCTGTTCCCGCAATTAACAATCTATCAAAAGGCGCAAAAGCTAATTCTCCTAACAACACTGCGTCTACATCTAAATGAACATCGTTAGCATTCTTAGCAATTAAAATAACACCTATACTAAAAAGCGCAGGAAACACTAAACCTATAGCAGTGTCTTCTTTTACTAGTCCAGTTTTCTGAATCCATTCTACCAAAATTACTGTAACTATTCCTGTTAAAGCTGCTAAAAGAATAAGTATAGGAGAGTTTAAATTATGTGTAATAAAGAATCCTATAACAATACCCGGTAATATAGAATGACTTATGGCATCACTTATCATCGCCATTTTACGTAGCACTAAAAAGGTTCCAGGTATGGCACAAGCAATAGCCACTAAACTAGCAATAAGTTGTATTTCTATTTGAGCACTACTCATTAGTATTGGTTTGTTGATTATACAAATTGGATGCTACTTCAAACCCTTCATCTGTTAAGCTCCACATAGTACCTTCTAGTTTTACATAGTTTTTATCTACTAACTTTTGAAGTGTTCCTCTTGTATATCCTTGAAAGTTATTTAAAATTTTAATAGTGTGCGGATGCGAAATATCTTCATGTGTTTCTGCAATGTTATACATAAATGCTAGTGTTTTATGTAACTTTAAATCGCGTCGGTTTTTAATAAAACGAATTTGTTTAAATAATAATCCTCTACTTGGCGAAAACACAAAAGAGAATAATACAAATACTGAAGCTACTAATACAATTATTGGCCCTGTAGATAAATTATTTTGCGAGGCGCTAATTGCTGTTCCAAATACTCCCGAAAAAGCTCCAAAAATTGCAGCTAAAAATACCATAACACCTAAACTATTAGTCCACTGTCTTGCTGCCGCTGCTGGCGCTAATAGCATAGCACTCATTAATACTACACCTACCGTTTGCAAACCTAATACAATTGCTAATACAATAAAACTAGTTATTAAAACATCAATAATTTTAGTATTAAAACCTAATGTTTTAGTATAGTCTGCATCGAATAATAATATTTTAAACTCTTTCCAAAAGAGCAATAGCACTAGTAAACAAACCCCTGTAACTATTGCCATTAACCAAACATCACTTTCTACCAATGTAGCTGCTTGCCCAAAAAGATATTTATCTAATCCTGCTTGATTAGCGTTAGGTTGTTTTTGAATAAAGGTTAACAATAACATTCCAAACCCAAAAAACAGAGATAAAATAAGTCCTAAAGCTGTATCTGATTTTAGATGTGTTTTGGTAATGATTCCTCGAATCCAAAACGTTCCTATTAATCCACTTACAAGAGCGCCTAATAGCAACACATTACTATCTTTTGCTCCAGTAATTAAAAAAGCTATAGCAATGCCTGGTAATGCTGCATGAGAAATAGCATCACCAAGTAAACTTTGTTTACGTAATACCGCAAAACTCCCTAGCATCCCGCAAACAGCTCCTAGTATGGCTGTACCCAGTGTTATGGTTCGAAGTGTATAATCGGAAAAAACGAGTGATATGTATTCTTTTAAATCGATGATTATTGGTTTTATTTCTTGCTATTATTAATTTAGTTTCAATTATTAAAATTCCCATCTACGCAGAGAGGATAACTATTCTTGAATACTCACTTTATAATTAATACCATAAGTTTTAGTTAAGTTATCGTCGTTAAAGATATCCTTAACTGGGCCTGTGGCAATTTTCTTTACATTTAAAAAAGTTACCCAATCAAAATATTCTGGTACTGTTTGTAAATCGTGATGCACCACAATAACTGTTTTACCAGCTTTTCTTAATTCTTTTAAGATATTTATAATTGCTATTTCTGTAGTCGCATCGACACCTTGAAAAGGTTCATCCATAAAATAAATAGATGCATTCTGCACCAAGGCTCTTGCTAAAAATATTCGCTGTTGTTGCCCTCCAGATAATTGACTTATTTGTCGTCCTTTAAAAGGCAGCATTCCTACTTTTTCTAAGGCTTCTAATGCTTGTTTCTTTTCTTTTTGTTTTGGTCGTTTTATCCAACCTAAACTACCATAAGTCCCCATCATAACAACATCTAATGCTGTGGTTGGAAAATCCCAATCCACACTTCCTTTCTGTGGTACGTAAGCCACTAACGACCGTTGTTTTTCGTAAGATTTCCCATAAATGCTAACACTTCCTGCTATGGGTTTTAAAATCCCTAAAATAGATTTTATAAGAGTCGATTTCCCTGCCCCATTTGGTCCAACAATAGCCATAAGGACACCTTCTGGAATTTCTAAATCGATATCCCAAAGCACTGGCTTGTAATTATACGCCACTGTTAAATCGTCTACTTTTACTGCTATGTTTTTACTCATAATCTTCGTTTCTTCAACAGGTGCCCATTATTTAAGAGCTTCTACAATTGTATTCACATTATATTCAAACATTCCAACATAAGTTCCTTCAACAGTTCCGGTGTCTCCTAGTGCATCAGAGTATAATGTTCCTCCAATTGCCACTTCATGGTCTTTAGATTTTACTGCCGCTTGCAATGCTTCTATGGTTCTTTTTGGCACAGAACTTTCTACAAAAATAGCTTTTACATTTTTTTCTATAATAAAAGCCGCTAATTTCTGAACATCTTGCACTCCTGCTTCTGTTGCTGTAGATAATCCTTGTAACCCAACCACTTCAAATTCGAAAGCTTTTCCAAAATAATTAAATGCATCATGAGCTGTAACCAATATACGTTTCTCTTTTGGTAATGTTTCTATAACGCTTCCTAATTTAGATTGTAAAGCATCTAATTTTGTTAGATATTGCTCTTCGTTTTCCGCATAGTTAATTGCATTTTTTGGATCTTTTTCAGATAATACTTTAGTTACTTCCTTTGTAAACGTTTTAAAGTAATTGATATCGAACCATACATGCGGATCGTAATTAGACGCAAAATATTCTGATCCTATTAAACTGCTTTTATCTAATGCTTCAGCTAAAGCTATTTGTGTTTTGTTCTGGTTTCCCATTTTCTCAAAAACCTCAACTAGTTTTCCTTCTAAATGCAATCCGTTATAAAAAATAACATCTGCATTTACTAATTTAGACACATCTCCTTCACTTGCTTTATAAAGGTGAGGATCTACACCACTTCCCATTAACCCTTGCAACTCTACATACTCGCCTCCTATATTTTTAACCAAATCGGTTATCATAGTCGTTGTCGTTACTACATTTAGTTTCTCGTTTTCTTTTTTTGTTTCTTTTTTACAGCTAATTGCAAGTATAACGACACTTAAAATTATTATATATTTTCTCACTATTCTTTATTTTATTAATCTTATTATCTCTAATTATTTACTTTAAAGTATATCTTAATCCAAAAAACAACCGACTCCCTTGATTTGGACCATATACATATGCTGGGTCAAATGTTAATGCATATGGATTATCTGGAGTTGCTATTACTTGCCCCTGATTATCGAATTGAACGTTTTCATCAAAAGGGTCATCTGCTCTAGCTATAATGAATGGATTTCCTCTATTTGGAGTCCAGTTTAATAAATTTTTCACTCCTATATAAGCTTCAAAGTTATCTATTCCATCATAGGTTAATTGAATATTTTGAATACTCCATGTTGGTGAATAATCGCGTCTAGGATCTAATTCTCCTAAAGTTGGCAATCGCATAGGGCCATATATATTACCCGTATAATCAAGTTTTAAATTTGTTTTATAGTGTTTATAACTAAAAGACCACACTCCAGTAAATCGTTCTGTTAAAATTTGACGTGTTTTTACACCATTTTCTTTTTGTGAAATATCCTGAAATGTAGCTCCAACAGAACCATTTATTCCACTACCAAAAACGGCATCTACATTAAAACTCAAACCTTTAGATATTGAACTCCCATCCAAATTATCATATATAATCTGGTTGGGATTTGTATCATAGTCAGGAATAATCGCATTTGTAAAATAGGTATACCAAGCAGAAGCATCAAACGTAAATTGCATCCCACTTTTCAAATACATTTTCTTTAAATAGTTTAATGTAACATTATAGGATCTTTCTGGATCTAAAGCTTCTTCAATAATAACATCTCTAGCTCCAGTAAGCGCTGCATGTTCTTCTGTAAATAGGTTTACTACTCTAAACCCTGTTCCTGCATTTAGCCTTATAATATCATCTTCGGTAGGTTTATATCTATAAGCTATTCTTGGTGTAAAAATAGATCCATGCCTATCATCATAATCATATCTAGCTCCTAATAACAATTTCTGTTTTTCTGCAATACTTATTTCATCCTGAATAAAAACAGATGGTATTGTAACTTTATCAGCTTCTATAGTTGCTGGTGTATTATCATTATAATAATTATAACGAAGTGCTGCACCGAGTAAAAGATCATGTTTTTTCAATGATTTATCCCATACCAATTGTCCAAAAGCAATACGTTGCTGCGCTAAATAAGGTATATCTCCATATACCGAATTTTGGTCGTGATCTGAATAGGAAAACTGAAGATTAATTTTCTCTTTTACTGGCAATTGATAATTCCCTAATATTTCGAAACGAGAAGTATATATACTTTCTCCATAAACTTCATTGCCTCCTCTAAAATCTTTATTCCATTGTAACTCTCCACCCCACCTGTCTTCATAAAAATAACGTCCTGCAAGAGAAAACAGCCTGTTTTCTTTTCGTTTAAAGTTCCACTTTTGAAAAACTGAGATTCGATCTTGTAGAGTTACATCTGTAAAATTATCGTTATTATTATCTATTGGGTTTGAGTAGTTAAAATAGTTAGCTCCAAATAGAACATTTGCTTTTTCTCCAACTTTTGCTTTAAATCCTAAGTCTATATTTGTTTCTCCCCAACCTGTTACAAATGCTTCGGAGAAAAACTTAGGAGCATGCTCAGGTAATTTTGTTATTATATTTATTAAACCTCCAACCGCTTCACTTCCATATAAAGATGAAGCTGGTCCCTTAACAATTTCTACTTGTTCTATTAATGAATTTGGTATTCCCGATAACCCATATACTGTAGATAATCCACTCACAATTGGCATACCATCTATAAGAACTAATGTATAAGGCCCTTCTAATCCATTTATATGGATATCTCCTGTATTACAAACATTACAATTTAACTGAGGTCTTACTCCATTTACATTTTGTAATGCATCAAAAATATTTGGTGTTGGGTTTCTTTTAAAAAATGTTGGTGTATAAATTTCAACTGGCACTGCGCTTTCTAACCTAGAAACAGCTTTTAAAGTTCCAGTTATAGTTATCTCATCTAACACACCATTTTCCTCTAGCTCAAAATTTATAGTTATGTCTTTATTTGTTACCTCTATTGTTTTTTCTACCGTATTATAACCAGTAAATGATGCTATAATTTTATAATTACCCTTTTTTACATTATTAATAATGAATGTTCCATCTTCTTTAACTGTAGTCCCTTTTGTTGTATTTTTTAAATATACACTTGCATATGGTAAGGTTTCTCCTTGTGAAAACACATTTCCTTTTATATCTTGAGCATTAGCATAAATTACACACACTAAGCTTAAAATAATTACTTTATAAAATTTCATTAACGTAAATAATTTTTGTGAAGTCTTGATTTAATAAAATTGTATTATTATTAATTAAAATTTGAGTCATTTTATTATTGGTAAATTGCTTGGTAACCGTAACTGTGTTTCCATATTTTAAACCATGCTGCGCACAAAAATCGAAAAACTCCTTATCATCACTCATTAATCTAGAAATGATATATTGTTGTCCTTCATTTGCAAATAACATTGCTATAGAAGTATCAGTTGTCGTTATTTCTCCTTCTGCATTTGGAATAGGATCTCCGTGCGGATCGAACTTAGGATTACCTAGATAAGCACTTATTTTATTCGCTAAAAAATCTGAAGTCTCGTGCTCTAACAACTCTGCCTCTCGATGAATTTCATGCAAAGACATATCGAACATTTTAAACAATAATGCTTCCCATAATCTATGCTTACGGACTACATTTAAGGCTATTTTTGTGCCTTTTTCTGTTAGTTTTAATGCTTTATACTTTTCGTAATGCAACAAATCTTTGGCTGCTAATTTTTTAGCCATATCTGTTGCAGCTGCATTTGATATCCCTAATTTTTTAGCAATATTACCTGGCTTGGTATCATTATTATCATGTTTATCGTTTTTGTAAATCGCCTTTACAAAGTTCTCTATAGCTACTGACATTACATTTTACTTTAAAAAAAATTTAAGTAAACTTAAAAATTTTTCAAATATAACTAAAAATATAATACAATTTTAAGTTTGGCACCATTTACGTTATATTTATATTTTAAAATATCATAGTTAAAATGAAATCTATAGTTTTTGTCACCGCGTTATTATTTTCCTCATATGGAATAGCTCAAGATTCTGTTAAAGTAAGAGTAGAAACACCAAAAATTGTTACAAAATTACACTTAGGAAAACTAATGCATTTTGATGATGTAGATATTAAATTTGTAGAAGTTGTAACAGACTCTCGTTGCCCAAAAGGAGTATCTTGTGTTTGGGCAGGAGAAGCAAAAGTGTTAGTCGATATTTTTAAATCTGGTAAAAAAATTGAACAAAAAGAAATTGTGTTTAACACTTCTAATAAATATTTAGATAAACTTGCTAATATTTTTGCTTCAGAAACACTAAATATTTCTAGCTATACTCTATCTCCATATCCAGAGTACGGAAAAAAAATTAAAATTGAAGAATACTATTTACAATTAGATATAAAAGAAACTGAATAGCTTGACCCTCATTTTTATTTAAAAATCCTTTGATTGTAAATAATAGAATAATTTCTATTCCTATAGAAAAAATAATATATAAGAACTCTAAACTAAATACAATTTTTAAAAGTATAGCATTTAAAATAAAGATTCCTAACACTAACAATCCTCCTTCTAAATCTTTAAAGAAAGTATTTTTTTTCTGATTTATAATCAAAATAAAATGCAATTAAAATAAGCAGTGTAGCTAATTTTTTTTTATACTAAAACTAAACATTTAATGGCATCCACAATCATCCTTCCCACAAGTTTTTTTTGTTTTTGTTTTTTTCCAGAAGAATTTCTTCACTAAAAAAGTTATAGCAATTACTAGTGTTATAAAAACGAGTATATTTTGAATAATTGTATTCATGCTTCTTTTGTCGAAATACGCAGTAATTCCTTAATTATTTTAAAAACTGAAAAGAGATTAAAGCTACAATATAAGCTAATACCGTCATAGATGTTAATTGTATCATTGGCCATTTCCAGCTATTAGTTTCTCGTTTTACTATAGCTAATGTACTCATACATTGCATTGCAAATGCATAAAATAACAATAATGAAATACCTGATGCAAAATTAAATAATGGCTCACCATGTTTAGGATTTACCTCGGCTGCCATTCGATTTTTTATAGTTTCCTCATCATCGCTTCCTACACTATATATTGTTGCTAAAGTTCCAACAAAAACTTCTCTTGCTGCAAAAGAACTTACTAACGCTATTCCTATTTTCCAATCGTATCCTAAAGGTCTAATTACTGGTTCAATTGTTCTACCTATAATGCCAACAAAGGAATGTTCTAATTTGTGGGATGCTATTTTTTGTTGTAATTCTTCTTCTTGTAAATTTTGAGAAATATACTCTTCCGTTATAATTTGTTCAGCATTATTAAACTGTTCTCCTGGTCCATAAGACGCTAAAAACCATAATACAATAGATATCGCTAAAATAATTTTACCTGCCCCAAAAACGAAAGATTTTGTTTTTTCTAAAACTGTTAATCCTACATTTTTAAACATTGGTAATTTGTAGTTAGGCATCTCTACTACAAAAAATGTTTTACTTTTTATCTTAAGTGCCTTATTTAAAAGATATGCTGAAAAAATTGCAGCCCCAAAACCTATTATATACAAAAGCATTAAAGTTAAAGCCTGATAACTCAAACCTATAAATCGACCTTCTGGAATAACTAGAGCTATAATTATTAAATATACAGGTAATCTAGCTGAGCATGTAGTAAATGGTGTTACTAATATAGTAATAAGGCGCTCTTTCCAACTTTCTATATTTCTGGTTGCCATAATTGCAGGAATAGCACAGGCCGTCCCAGATATTAAGGGTACAACACTTTTACCACTTAACCCAAAACGCCTCATAATACGATCCATTAAAAACACTACACGACTCATATAACCGCTTTCTTCCAGTATTGCTATAAACAAAAACAAGAACGCTATTTGTGGTATAAATATAACGACCCCTCCTAAACCTGGAATGATCCCTTCTGCTAAAAGATTTGTAAATGCTCCTTCAGGCATTATCTGCTTTACCCATTCACTTAAAGAAGCAAAAGTACTATCTATAAAATCCATTGGATAGCCTGACCAATCGTATATAGCTTGAAATATTAATAACAAAATGAAAAAGAATATAACATAACCCCAAACTTTGTGAGTTAAAACTCTATCTAATCGTGTTCTTAAATCTTTTGCTTGAGAAGCATCTATAGACTGGCCTTTCTTTAAAACTTCATTTATAAACTGATAACGCTTTATGGTTTCTTTTTGTTGAAGTCTTTTTAAATCGCCTTTAAATTTTGTTTTAAAACTTGCAATAGCCTCTACTTCTTTTCGATTTGTCTTCCCAAAATTAATATCTTGTGTTATAACTAACCAAAGCTTATATAATAATTGATTAGGAAAGGCACTTGCTAGTCTTTGAAAATATTCACTATCTATTTCCGAAGCATTAACACATGGTTTTACAGGTAGTTCTTTATATTTTGTTATTAATTCCTTTAAATTATCTATCCCTATATTCTTTCTTGTACTAATTAATGCTATTTTAGTTTCTAGCTTGGCTTCTAGGTAATCTATATCTAATGAAATCCCTTTATATTTCATTCTATCTGCCATATTAATCACCAATAGACAAGGAATTTCTAAATCTTTGATTTGAGTAAATAGTAAAAGGTTTCGTTTTAAGTTTTCCACATCACTCACCACAACTGCTACATCTGGAAAGTCTTTATCGTTTTTATTTAAAAGTAATTCTATGACTACATTTTCATCTAGCGATGATACATTTAAACTATATGTACCAGGTAAATCTATAATATGAGCTTTTACACCCCTTGCAAGTTTACATATACCTTCTTTTTTTTCTACAGTTATCCCTGGATAATTCCCTACTTTTTGGTTTAATCCTGTAAGCGCATTAAAGACTGATGTTTTTCCTGTATTAGGATTCCCTATTAAAGCGACATTTAACTGTTTACTCATTGGTTATTTTTTCAATTAGTATATACTGTGCTGTCTCTTTTCTAATAGCCAAATGACTTCCATTTATATTTAAATACATAGGATCTGCAAAAGGGGCTACCTGTACCAATTCTACACTACTACCAGGAAGACATCCCATTTCTAAAAGTTTTAATGGAATATGTATAGAAGATATATCTGTTATAACAGCAGTTTCTCCGCGTTTTAATTGTACTAGTGTGAGTTGCAAGCTTATTTAGATTGATTTTAAAGAGCCAAAAGTAAGGCAAAAATGATAGGTAAAAAAAATTGTAGCTAAAAAACTACTTGTTATATTCTTTTTTTAACTTTTTAATATCCTTTAAAAGTTGAGAAATAGCTTCAGAATCTGTCCCGTCATAGAAACCTCGTATTTGCCTCTTTGTATCTATTAGCATAAAGTTTTCGGTATGTATCATACTGTAATCATCAAAATTACCATCTTTAACCGCCATATAGCTCTTTCTGGCTAAATCGTAAATATGCTTTTTATCTCCTGTTACCAAGTTCCACTTCTTATCATTTACTCCTTTTCTTCTAGCATAACGTTTTAACTGCTCTACTGTATCAATTTTTGGAGTTACAGAATGAGATAACAACATCACTTCATCATCATTTAAAATTTCTTTTTGAATGTCTCGCATATGATCTGTCATAATAGGACATATAGTTCCACAAGTGGTAAAAAAGAAATCAGCTACATAAATTTTGTTTTTATAATCCTCCTGGGTTATCGTTATGCCATTTTGATTAGTTAAACTAAAATCTGCTATTTTATGGTATTTCTTTACATGTTGTATTGTACTATCTACTAATGTTTTTTCAATATGACTTGGTTGATAAATAGGTAATGGTTTTTCTTCTGGTTTTAATATTGAATAAATAATAGTAATTATAATTGTGGAAAGTATTGCAAATCCTATAGCAAAATTCTTGTAGTCTTTAAAAAATGATAACATGTGTTACTATTTGTATAATAGACCACAAAAATACAATGAAATTGAAACACAGCATATTAATTTCCTCCATAAATTACTATTAAATTACAAAGCATTACGTTAATAGCTTTTTATACTTAATCTAAATACTTATTTTTGGCTCTTAAAAAATTTTAGAATACAATAAATACATGGAGTTCGTAATAAAAATAAGTCAATTTTTACTTAGCCTTTCCCTACTAATTATACTACACGAGTTAGGACACTTTATTCCTGCCAGACTTTTTAAAACTAGAGTAGAAAAATTTTACTTGTTTTTTGATGTAAAATACTCTCTATTTAAAAAGAAAATAGGAGAAACTGTTTATGGTATTGGTTGGTTACCTTTAGGTGGTTATGTTAAAATTGCTGGAATGATAGATGAGAGCATGGATACCGAACAAATGTCTAAACCTGCTCAACCATGGGAGTTTCGTTCTAAACCAGCTTGGCAACGTTTAATTATTATGCTTGGTGGTGTTTTTGTAAACTTTGTATTAGCCTTAATTATATACATTTTAGCTTCTTTTGCTTATGGAGACTCTGATATCTCTACTTCTAGCATTAAAGATGGATATTGGATAGAAAACAAACTATTAACTGATTTAGGTTTGCAAACTGGAGATCAGGTTATTGCCATAAACGACAAGAAAATTGTAAATAACTCAGATATAAGAGAAAATATTATTGGAGCTGAAACTGTAACTATTTCTAGAAATGGAGAAGAAAAAACTGTTACTTTCCCTGAAGATTTTTTAGGGCAACTTTCTAATAGTAAAGACAGAAGTTTATTTCAATTAAGAATTCCTTTTATGGTTGGATCTATACCTGATTCTTCTATTAATAAAAATGTAGATTTAAAACCTAAAGACATTATTACATCAATAAATGGAAAAGAATTAAAATATTTTGATCAAGTTAAAGATGTATTGAATAATTTAAAAGGCGAGACCGTTGCGGCTACCATATTAAGAGATAAAGAAACACTCTCTAGATCATTACAAATTGATAACAATGGTAAATTTGGCATAAACGCACCATCTAAAATAAACCTTAGAACAATTGCTGATTTAGGATATTTTGATATCATCACCAAAGAGTATTCATTTGGAGAAAGCTTTGGTGTTGGATACAGAAAGTTTACTGGACAAATAACATCATATTTTGCACAGTTAAAATTAATTTTTACACCAAGTACTGGTGCTTATAAAGGTGTTGGTGGTTTTAAAGCTATTTTCGACATCTTTCCAGATACATGGAGCTGGCAAGCTTTTTGGGGCATTACTGCTTTTTTATCGATAATGCTAGGTGTTCTTAATTTACTACCTATTCCTGCTTTAGATGGAGGACATGTTATGTTTTTACTTTACGAAATGATTTCTGGTAGAAAACCAGGAGATAAATTTATGGAATATGCACAAATGGTAGGTTTTATTCTTTTAATGGGGCTGGTACTATTTGCAAATGGCAATGATATTTTTAAATGGATTACAGGGTAAAAAGCTCATTTTCAATTTGCTTTTAAATAAAATTTAAATTCTTAGAAAAAAAATTAATTTTTCTATTGTACAATTGAAAAAAGCTCTTATATTTGCACTCGCAACAGCGAAAAACACTCCTCTTTAGCTCAGTTGGTTAGAGCATCTGACTGTTAATCAGAGGGTCCTTGGTTCGAGCCCAAGAAGAGGAGCAAGTTTAAAAAAGCCACTAGAAATAGTGGCTTTTTTTATTATAAAATTTAAATAAATTATTAAGATAGTATTTCATAAAGTCTTTCCTTCCTTAATATACTCTTTTTTTACACCTTCAATAAGATAAGATTCTTTTATTACATGCGTACCACTTTCTAGTGTTTTTAAGCATGCATACTGTACTATATTTACAATATTTGCTCCTGTTATTCCATATTTTCTTGACAATGTTTCTAACGACAATGTTTCTTCTAATGGAATTTCTTTAGGCAAATTATTTTTCCATAAACGTAAACGTTCTGCGTGTGTTGGTATTTGAAATTCTATTATAGATTGAAAACGCCTTGTAAAAGCGGTATCTATATTGTTTTTAAAGTTTGATGCCAAAATAACCAGTCCAGGATGTGCTTCTATTCGCTGAAGTAAGTATGAGACTTCTTGATTAGCATATTTATCATGAGCATCTCTTACATTTGTTCTTTTTCCAAAAATAGAATCGGCTTCATCAAAAAATAAAATCCAATCTTTATTTATTGCCTTATCGAATAGACTAGATAGATTTTTTTCAGTTTCCCCAATATATTTAGACACTACCATTGATAAGTCTATTCTATAAACTTCTTTATTGGTGTACTTTCCTAATAAACCTGCTGTTAATGTTTTTCCTGTTCCTGGTGGTCCATAAAACATAACTCTGTATCCTGGTTTTATAATGCTTCGCATATTCCAGTCGTTCATTAAGGTCTCGTTATATTTTAACCATACTTCAACTTCTTTTATTTCTTGGATGGTTTTATCTTTAAGTATTAAATCCTCCCATTCCATATCAGTTTCAATTAAGCTTGCTGGAAATTCTTGGCTTAATTGCGGTTTTAAAATTGCTCCTGTTGTTATTTTTGCTAAATATTCTTCATCTATAAGTATGCGTCCACTCATTTTTGGTTCTCCAACAGAAACCCCTTCTAGAGTTAGTATTTTATTTTTAAACAAAAATGAGCCTGTTTGTATATAATCTATTCCTTTTAAACGCGCTTCAATATCATTTCCCCATAGTATATATAACGCCGTTTCTCCTGTAGGCAGTATTCCACGATGGTTTTTACCTTTTACACCTCCAAATTCAGCAAACTCACCTCCGCTCGGCAAAAAATCGGTAATGATATTGCTTAAAAAACTAGGACTTAGTTGTGGTGCTATTGCCAGTAATAATAAAATTATATCTTCATTTTTTAAATGATATTCTAAAATAAACTGTGCTAAATACGACGAATTGTGTTCTATATTAAACTCAGGAATTGGCACAACCTCTCTAGTTAACTCCATAGCTAACCTATATTTAATCGTATCTTTTAGATGATTAAATATAGCTTTAAATGTTGTTTTTGTATTAATATTTATAATTCTGTCTTTGTCCATTTATTTTACCCTATTACATTCTTTTTCCTTAAACCAAAATTAGATTCATTATTAAATATCTCGATAAACATAATTTTGATATTTTTTGTATTATCAGCCCTTCAATAAACTAAAATTTTAGGCACCTAATACTTTAACATCTTTTGAAACTATAGCTAGTGCAGTTGCTAAAGAATCTGGATCTAATAATTTACATGCTTCTATATTTAATTCTGCTATCGCATCATCATAACTAGACATATTCATAATTGATACAACAGTTGCATTTCTTAATTGTTTTAAATACAATTCAAAATCATTCCCTTTTTTATAGCTTACAGCAACTTTTAAAAGTTTCACAAATCCTTTAGGATTTTGCCCTGTATAGACATCTGGAGTTTCAATTAAAGGACTAAATAACGAACCTCCAAGCACTCTTTCTAAATCATCAATTGATTTCATTGCCGCATCGAATGTAGCTATTCCTTCTCCCGACACCTTCCAATAACCTATTACCTCATTATCATATGAACTCCAAGCTTCCTTCTCTATTATTTTTAAAATACTTTCCTTTGATACAGATATTTCATTTTCAGCTTGAGCACCAAGAAATATACTTAACAACTCTATACTTATAAAAGATTGCTTTTTTATATAGCCTTCAATTATTTTAAGAGCATCCTCTGGTTCCGCTATAGAATCTATAATTGGGACACCTGCTAAATGATGTCCTAAATCTGCTTCCTTCCATAAAGTATCAGAAATAGGATCATTATAACTCCACCTAGAAAAACTTTCCTCTATTTTACTCCAAAATAGCTCAGGTACCTTTTTAACTTTAGGAATTTTAGCATACATTAAACTCATTGTCTCTTTTAACTTTTCTTGTTCTGAAGTAAAATAAGCAGCATTTCTTAACCACATAGCCCTAGGAAACGATGCTAATTCATTACAAACAAATTCTGGACCGTTATAATCGCTATTATATATATATACAAATGGAGATACTTCAATTTCTCTACCAGGCCATAAGTGTATTGCTAAAACTCCATCAGAATCCCTTCCTATTGGCAAAAAAGCAGGTGATACAAGCCTACATAGTCTAGCAATAACCTCTATTAGCAAATCATCTTCTACAGGCTCAAACATCAAATTTTCTAGAGCTTTCCTATTAATTAAATTCAATATTTTTTTTGCTGAATTATTCACAAATTCAAATGCAGTCTTATCCATTATATAATTAATTTAATCAAAATATATTTAGTTCTTTTATACCATCGACACTTTCCCAATTACTACTAGACTTCCCTTTAAGCTCATCCGTTGCTGCTTTTCTTTCTTCTTTTGTACCATCTCTATTAGATTTCTCTAAAGCAACAACAACAGCTAAATGAGCCTGTCTAGCTCCTGCTTTAGCTACATTCCCCACTCCTTTTTGGAATTTATCAACTTCGGTAGACCACAACTCATTTTCTTTTGTCAATGCTGCATTTAATTCGGTTTGAAAAAACTGAGATGATAACACTTTTGGTGTATCTGTATCTCCATCACTTCCTGCAGTAAACGTAGGTACTGTAGCTCCAGCCTCTAGTATTAAATTTCTGTACTCCTCTTTATCTTCTGCTGATAATTCATTAAATTTCTTTAGATAAATTAATCTAAGTTTCTCGCCATTCAATCTCCTTAAAACTTCTGCCGCTGTTTCTCTACCAAAATGCGCTCTCCAAAGATCTGCATCAGTATTTGTCTTTTTTATATGGGTATGCTTATTAATATTTATAGCCATTAAATTATCTCCTGGTGTATGTTGAGCCTTAGGCATTTTTGCAATATCATTAATCCATTTATTTTCTTTAATAAACTCTCGCTGTTTTGCTCCTGTAGAAAAACTATTTATTACACTTTGCGCCTTTATCGAAATCCATTTCAACAACCCTTTAGAAGGAACATGATGCGCCTCTTGCTGTTTTGCTCCAGATTTAGTTTTTAAATCTTTATACAAACCAACTTCTGGCTTATGTCCTCCTTCTGCCCCCTCTACTGCCGATTCTAAAACAAAATCGTTAGGAGCTATTCTTATTTTATAATCCATATCACCATCTTTTTGATCTTCTTTTGGATCTTTAAAAGTGATCTTCATCTTAATAGGCTTTTCTAGTTTTTTGTTATACTTTTTCTCAAGTTTATCAGCTAGTTTTTCTTTTTCTTTACGAGTTTCTTTATAATCCTTATTTTTAATTGGCTTAGACATTTCTTTCGAAGCTTCTTTTCCAAATTTAGCGTGCTTCTTTTTATCCTTGTCTGAGGTTTTATTCTTACCTTTTTTCTTTTTAAATAATTTTTTAAACTTAGCCTTAGCCTTCTTAATCATTTTCGTAACCGCTTTATCTATACGTTTACGTACTTTCTTAATGATTTTCTGTACTTTTTTAACCAATCCGCCAAGGCCTATCAATTTAGCAAATAATCCAATAACAAGAGGTAACAACATTGACAAACCTTTTTCTATAGCTTTTGCTACACCGCTTACATTTCCGCTTGCTAATGATCTAATCGCTTCTATTAATGACGGTATTAACATAATTGCAGATTCTACAAAGAACACAATAAGATCTTTTATTGCCATAATGGCTTTTATAAACCCTGCCCCTGGTATTAATAAACTTAATAGCCATTTTATCCCCGCTTCTATTACCTGTGTAATAAGCATTTGTTTTATAGAATCTATAATGGTTTCTTTAAGATCTGTAAATTGTTCCTTAATATACTCCCACATTCCAGAAACTCCTTGTGTTCTAATAATCTGGAACATTTCAAAACCTTTTTCCATGGCCGCCACCATAGGTTCTCCCATAAGCAACACTGCCTTTTTACGCATAAAATCCCAAGACAACCCAAGGACTTGCATAACTAGACTAAAAATTCCTTTTAAACTAAATAAATTATCAGGAATAGTTATACCTGTTGGCCCCATAGCTCCAGTTAACCAGCCAACAAATCCTCCTAACATATGTTTTTGTATGTTAGCCATAAACATGTCAATTCCTTTACCAACCCCCTCAAATAATGTAGAAACAAAGCCTATTGGGTCTTCCATAATAACATCCATAGCATTCTGTATTTCTGCTAATAATGTTGCTATTAAATCTCTAAGTTTTTTAATGGTTTCTATAATACCATTTATAAAACCTAATGCTGCATCTATAAGCCCTCTGTTAGCAGCTTTCATTTCTTCAATACGAGCATCTACAGCATTTAAGCCTTCCATGTATTGCTCTGCTAAGCTATCTACTAATTCATCCTGTTTACTGTTTACAGAATCTTCTAACTCATCAAACTTATCATTAATTTCTTCTGCTGCTTCTTTACCTAACTTTTGAAGGTTTTTAGGTAATGATGCTACATATTCTTGTACTTCTTGTTTTCCTGTAGCTACTCGTGTTTTTGCCTCATTTAATTTTGTCGCTACATACTCTGCCACTTTGGTTATTACCTTATCCATAGTGTCTATATAAACTTGACGCCCCGTAACAAAGAAATCGTTTACTTCATCAGGCATTCCTGCAAATTTATCTTTAAGCCAGCGCCCCGCTCCAATTAACCCACTATAACGTCTTGCTTTATATGCACTCATTTTAGCATCTACATGCTGTTCAAATTTTCTTTTTGCTAAATCTGTTCCAGCTTTAAATGCTGTTTTTACATCGGTATCTAAATCATTAAGTATTTTCTCTACATCTGTTTTAGATTTTTCGTAAATTTTATTTATTTCGGTTGCTATACGTGTACGTTCTGAAGTATCGTTTGCTCCTGTTTTAGTTTGAGATCCTGTTACTTGATTTAAGACTTGACCTCTTGCCTGATGCATTCCTGTTAGGCCAGCTTGTTCTTTTCCAACTGCTCCTGCTTTAACATTATTAAGTACGCCTTGTTCTTTTTGGCGCAATTGTGCTGGTGCTGTTTCCGCATCTTTTTTAGCATCCTTTTTAGCATCTAATCCTTTCATAAAAGAGGGTTCGTTAGATTTTTCTAACTGCTCATCTGTTACTTTATTATCTGCCATTTGCTGATCTACTTCAGTCACATTATCTTCAAGTGGCTTATTAACCTCAGCATCTCCTCGTTTTGGAGGCATTGCTGCTTTAGGGTTTATTGTTGCTGGTTTTCCTCCTATTGGAGCTTGTGGTAATGGTGTTACTTCACGCTCTGGAACGGCTTCTACATTAGGCTCTTGCCCTGTAGTTTGAGCTACCGGTCCTGCTGCTGCTGCTTTTTCTCCTTCCACATCTTGAGCTGCAGCATCATTAACCTCATCTATATTATTATTTTCATCAAAGTTTGCTGCCTCATCTTGGTTAGCTGGTAATTGCATTGCTGCAATACGCTCCATCAACTTCGCTTTAAAATCTGCTGCATTAAAAGTGCCTGGCTCTGCTTCGGCCATAGCATCCACTTGCCCTGATTGTGCCATACTTTCACGCTCGTTAGCTGGCGAAACAGCCGCGCTTTGTGCTGCACTAGCCGATGCTTCTGGTTCTTCATGATCGCCTTGCGCTTTTGCCGTATTGTCTAAACGTCCTTCTAATTTTTTAAAGTTTGGATCTTCTTTGGGGTTTCGTGGTGTTGTAGTTACTGGTGCAGCTTCTTTTTTACCTTCTCCTTTAGCCCCTGCTTCTCCCTTGACTCCTTGTTTTCCTTCTACTTTATCTAGTTTTGCACCTTCTTTAACTTCTGCCCCTACTGCTTTAGCTTCTCCTGCCGCACTTGCTAAATCGGCAACATCCCCCCCAGTAGCAGTTCCACTAGCTACAGCTCCTTTGGCTTTTTGCAATGCTCCATTTGCAGCATCTTTAGGTTTAGAAGCACCTTGCTGTATGGTATGTGTTAATTCGTGAGCTATTAGTGTTTGCCCGTCTTTGGAGTCTGGGCTAAACTTTCCTTCGTTAAAGAAAATATCATTTTTATTGGTAAATGCTTTAGCTCCTAAATCCTTATTCATTTGAACCGAATCTGACCCCGTATGAATTCTTACGCCACTAAAATCTGCTCCAAATCCAGATTCCATATTAGATTTTAAAGCAGATGGCATTTCGCTTCCCTTACCCTTTGCGCTTTTAATTCGGCTACTTAAATTTGTTTTTTTAGGTGTTGAAACACTTAATTTAGCTTGAACCTCATCCTCCTTAGCCTGAACATTCTCCTCTTCTTTACGTTGTACTTCTTCATCTTCCTTGGCCTGAACATTCTCCTCTTCTTTACGTTGTACTTCCTCATCTTCCTTGGCCTGAACATTCTCCTCCTCTTTACTTTGCACTTCTTCATCTTCCTTGGCCTGAACATTCTCCTCCTCTTTACTTTGTACTTCTTCTTCGGCTGGAGCTAACTGAACTGTTGGTGTAATGTTTTGAGCTATAGATTTCTCTTGTACTTCTGTGTCTTCTTGTTTTTGAACAGTTGGTGTTACTGTTGGCGAGAAAAATGTCGAATCTCCTCCTAATACTCCTCCTTGTTGCTTAGAAACAACCTTATCTGCGACGGTATCTGCTTCCACTTCATATTTATCTCCAGGCTTTCCAACATTTAGCTTAGCCTGTATAAATGCACTTTCTCCTTTTGCTTTTTTAAAAGGGTTTGAGTTGCTAGGCTTAGCATTTGTGTTATTTTTTGCTGCTGGTGTAAACATATATTCTCCTACATTTTATATTTAATGCTTTATTTTTTTATTATTCTACCAATCGGTGTATATTAATTTATCTATCCAAGGCAGTTTGCTTAAACTTAAAGTCCATGGTAATTTATCTAATAGTAGATCGAATACCTTTCGCTCCACTATTACTTTAGGATTTTTATTTTTAAAACTTAATTTACCTGAGCGTTGTAAAAACTCATTACGTAATAAATCTGTAGAAGCATTATTTAAAGCTTTCCAATGCTCTACCACGGCTTTTAATAAATCTTCTGCTTTTTGCTTTAAGTCTTCTGGTATTACAACCTCTCTTCTTATAGATTGCTTAATAGCAATACCACAAAGAAATTTTTCAAAAACCATATTACTTTCATATTGCCCCTCTCTTTTAGTTGCCATATAATGTAATAGATGAACAGCTAATTCTGGATCCTTTATTTCATTTGCTTCACTTAACAATTCGCACGCAGTAAAAAAGTTTTTCAAATACGGATGTAGTATAATTAACCCTGCATTTTTAACGTAATACTCTCCTTTATTTTCCTTTGAAAACAAAGATTTTGTAGACTCCTTATTAATTAAACCGAATAACTCTTCTTGTTTGATCTTTGATAACTTACGACTATCTTTAGTGTTCTCAACTTTTGAAGTTTTTAATATTTTATTTTTTAAAACACTTTCTTTATTTAGCAGTTTTTCTTCTTTATTTTTTTCCTTTATTGAAAGAGTTTTATTTTCTCTTTCTTGTTTTCCAAAACCAGTTTTATTTATAGTTTCGCCACCTTCATTTATCTCTTTTTTACCATTGTTTTTTAAAGCATTTACTTCTTTATATAACTTATTAGTTACATCTTCCTTTTCTATATTATTTTCTAATGTATTATTGATCTCTTTTGCAGTATTCTGAACTTCACTTTTATTCTTTTGAACACTCTCCTTCTTAATCTTTTCTTCTTGTATGTTTTTTACATTACAAGATTTATTACTATCTATTTTTTCTTCTCTTTTAAAAGCCTCTTTATTAGCCTCTTCTTTACCAAGACTATTTCTTTTTTGTTTCTTGCCACTTACATAGTATTGATGCTCTTCTACATTATTTTCTGTAAGTTTTTCTGTAATTCCGTTTGGCTTTTCTTGACTATTTTCAATTTTATCTTCATTTAAACTCTCCTCTTTCTCAATAGAGTTAAAATTACCCAATACACCTTTAAATGCATTTGAAGTTTGTTTTCTTTCTAATTCTTTAGTTTTCGAATTTTTAATTCTTAAAGCATCTTTGGTTTTTATCTTATTTAAAATTGTTTTATCTATTACATTAAGCATTTGCCTTACCAACTCAGTTATTGTATTATTCTCTTTTTTAGGCATAGCCTCCAAAACCATAACCAGTTTAGAAACTAAATTTGCTTCGTTTTTGTCTATACAATACTGAATAATACGTTCCCAGAACCACTGTCTATGTATAGGGTTTAATTGATTTATTAATCTATTAATTACTTTATCTAACTCTATAAGGCTTGTAATTTTATTTTTAAAAACTTCTGATAATATTGTTATTATTTGCGTGTTAGAGAATTGATTTATAAATCTGTTTTTAACGTTATATTTTTCTATTTTTTTTATAAAAAGCACTCTAAAACTATTTGATTTAAATAGTTTAACAATTGCTTTTTCATTGAATTCTAGTGACTCTTTTTTTGTTTGCCACCAAGGCATTACTCCATTTTCTAAAAAGAAAACAATGGTTTCTTGTTTACTTTTAATAGCACTTAAAAAAACAGCATTACTTTCTTCATTATCGGGATTAGTCACTATTTTATTTATCTCATGCTTTATCTGTTTTTTTAAACTTTCTCTTAATGTTTCAAAATTGTTTTTACTATTAGCTGTTACTTCTAGTTTCAACTTAGATATTTTAATAACCTCTGTTGGCAATTCCTTTTCTAGAGTTTTAAAATAGCTTTCCATGTATGGAAATATCTCATCTTTTAAAAACCCATCAATATTATCTTTTAATGCAAATGCCGTTTTTTTACTCCCGGTATTTACATCAACAAAAACCTTGTTTATAATATGTTTATGGGTTCTATTCATAATTAAACAAATTCTAGAATTAATTAGGTGTTATTTGATTCCCTAGCAATGGTAATAGCTCCTGTATAATAAATACTTTTAGATAGTCTATTATTCCAACTTCTTTACTATAAAGAGTTAAATAGTCTTTTAGCTCATTATTAGTATCGAATACAACATTTTTGTTTTTAAGAGCATCTAAACTAGATTTAAGTTTCTCCATTACTCCCAGGATAGTATCCTGCTGATCTATTAATACTTGATGCGGTTGGCAATGCAATACATTAAATAATAATTTAATTTGAGCATTATAAAATTGTGAAAGTATTATAAATTGAGGTCCTTCTTTTAACTGCAGCAATCCAGTAGCTCCAAGACTTAATATATTAGCAAATTGATCATTAATTATTTCTTCGTTTTTATTTCCATTTAAAAACTCTTGTATTTCTGGTGTGTTAACCGTTGCATAATAAGCTTCTATTGGTATTAATACATTTTTTCTAATTGCAGCATCAAAATTTACAGGAACACTTAACATTTCGTGGTCATTTTGAATAGCTGTTGTTGTATCTGTAATACAATCTACCCCATCTTTTACTTTAAAAGATTTAATTGTTTTAGCGTTAACCCCACACAAGCTACTTGTTGTTAAAGTGATATCTATACTATTAGTTTCAAACGTATTTACATCTAATTTTACTTGAGACCTAGTTGTTCTTTTTATAATCTCACCTCCAACATTCCAAGTATATGAATTGGAAATCTCAGAAGTGTTTGTTAGTATTAAAAATATACCTCCATCACTTTCTTCAATATTAGTTGTAAAATCTGCTACCGATGCTTCTTTTAGAGTAACCGCTAATAAGTTATCTCCATTTATTCCTAAATTTACAATCCCTGCACTTGTTAATTGTGTAGCGCTTGGAATAAACACATAATTTCCTGAAGGTTGTAATACAACTCCAGCTCCCTCTGGTATAGTATTATCTATATCTTCTGGTAAGGTTGTAATAGCATATGGATTATTATCATTAAGACAGAATTCGGTTTGATTTTCTGGTAATGCTATAGAAAAATTAGGATAACTTACTGTTTCTGTTATTTGTACTGTTGTAATACAACTACCAATATTTGTTACTTGTAATTCTATATTAAATACATTCTCTCCTTTATCTATTGGTAAATTGAATTTTAATCCTTGTTTTGTACTTACAACCTTATTATTGATTTTCCATTGATATGTTAATTGATCGCTAAGCCCTATTGGTGCTGCTCCATAACTTCTAAATAAATTTCCATTTGCCCAGAAAAACAAACCTTGAGCTTTAGAAATATTAACCGCTAACAATTCGTTTATTGTTATTGTTGCATTAGTAGGCAATCCTAAAACTGAAAACTTAATTAGTTTACCAAAGTTATTGAGGTTAAAATCTGTAGGGATTATAATAAGTTCATCTCCTTGTACTTCTATTCCTTGGAAATTACCATTTGCTATTTCTATTGACGCATCTGCTGGATTTTTACTTGTAAATGGTATTTTAATAACTTCTAAACCAGATATATCTAAGCAATAAGTTTCTTCAATTGTTAAAGTGACATCTATAGGGTCATCAAAAACAATAGTTTCTATTGTTATATTATCTTCACAAAACCCATTACTAATAGTTAATGTTGGCGTAATGCTATTTTCTGTATTTACTGGTAAATTGTATGTTATTACAATTTCTCCATCGGAATTAGGTATTTCATTAGATAATTCTCCTTTTCCAAGATCCCATGTATAGGTTATATTCGGAATAGCATTTACTACCGTATAGGTTACTGTCGCAATAGTCTTCGCATTATTATATACTACTTGAGGCGTATTTACACTAATATTTGAGTCAGCATAGACTGTTATTTTCGCATTTGTTTCTTCTCCATTTACTGTAAATGTTATTTCTGTACCGTGTAAACTTGCGTCTGTTAAAGCTGGATCGAAAACTTGTTCTCCCAATTCATTTGTTGTTATCCCACTAGCAACATCTTCTGGTACTTTTGCTTTTATATCTCCATCTGCGGGAGATACTTTAAACAGTAGAGGTGTTAAATTTATCCCTTCTTTTAAACAAATAAATGCTTGCGGTAAGCTAAGAGATATAGGGTCTTTTGGTACAATAAAGTTTATTGGTGAGCAGTCTGAACAACACATATATGGTAATGCAAAATCTGCAACTACTGTATTTTTTGTAGTTATATTAGCTTGTAATACCGTATTTTCTTCGAAGTATATTTTTGTATTTGTTCCTACTATCGCTGGATTTGCAAAATGAATATAGTTCTCTTCTTTTTGTAATACTCTATCAGTAATACGTATAATTAGTTTTTTCCTGTCTGCAGTAGCTTTTACTGAACTTTCTCCAGCTCTTTCCCATATATTATTCAAGAAAATAGCTAGGTTATTTACTGTTTCTTCTATAGTATTTCCTATAAAAACTATTTCACTTAACGGGTTTTGGGTATCATCTATAACTTTATGTAAGAATGCAAAGTTTGTACTTAATCTATTATCCCACAGTTTAATTTCACCTTCGTCTCCATCTAACCCTTCATCATCTATATTTGGCTGCTCTAAAAAATCTAATTCTAAGGTTACTGTTTCGTAAGTAGGTTTATCTGCCGCATTTTCTGTTAAATACGCCATAACAAAAGTACCACCTTCTCTTACTCCCGCTTTATGTTCTAATCCTGGGTGTTTTTTTACAAATTCTGATAGTTGAATTTGTGCTAGTATTTCTTTTTTTCTTTTTTCTATTTCTTCTAATAATATTTCTAGTTTTTTACCCGAGCAACATACCGTTGATAGTTGGTTTATTATCAGACCTAATATTTGCTTAGAGCCCTCTTTTATTTTTGTAGTTTGATATTTAGCTTGTAAATCTTTAACGCGCTTACATAATTGATCTATTGTTAGTTTATAGTTAGTAAGTGTAAATTTATCTATTTGTGTTATTCTGTCTGGAATTCTATCATCTAAAACATAAGAGTATACCAATGTTTCTGTTACGTTAGTAAATATAAAGTCTGCTAAAGGTGCTTCCGCTTCCCACTCTGGCAATTCTTTAATTTCTGCTGCACTTGCATTAAACGTTGCTAAAATATCATTTGCAGATCCTTCTTCATTTAATTTTATAGCATTCTCCAAAAGAATTCCTAATGTATTTTCTTCTACTGTTAATTGCTCCTTTACAATATTGGTTTTTACTAAATCAGTTTGCTGGGTGAATTGCCCACTTAAACCTTCTAATTTAGATATATTCCCAGAGAGTATTTCATTAGCCTCCGAAGTTGCTACTGTTCTAAGAGTTGTAGAAGTTGAAATAATGTCATCATTTGAAAGCACTGCTGTACCTCCTGTTGAGGGCCCTACTACCACGCCTCCGTCGCCTGTGACGACAGGCCCTTGCGGAGCAATTTCAAATTCAAATCCATTATTTGCTGCCACAACATTGGTTCCTACTTCTGTTGTACTAAATGCTGAGAAGAACCTACTCATTTCTGAAAGTATACAATTTTGCTCCGTCCTCCATGCATTAAGTAATATACTTAAATCTTCAAATTGACATTTATAATCATTTAAATTAATTGTTTGAGTTGTTGTATTTATAGACAGCACTTTAACATCGAAGTTTAAGCCATTATCTTCTTTTTTTCTTAATATTTGATCTAAAGCATCTTTATACAGTTTTCCTTGATGCCCTTCTATTCTGTAAAAATTATAATCATCTATATTATACGATAATGGTTCTTGTATAGATGGCACCTGCGCTAAATAATCTCTCTTATAGCTTAAATTGTAATGCTGCCTTAGGTTACTTAATTTCTCAAAACTCCAATCTTTTAAAAGCTCACTATCTACATCATAATAAAATGGGATAGCTTTGTTTCCTAACTGTCCTGAGGCATGAGATGGTGTTATTTTTATTACGTCTCCTTTATTAAAATCTATATAACTCGTTACTAATTCTGTTATTCTATTTAAAAGGCTAATTACTTTTTTATAATTAGTATTTTCATGTCCTATAATTGGGGATTTATAGAATTGATGTCTATGGGTTAAAAAAGGTTTTACTTCTTCTATTCTTCCTAACATTAAGTGTTTAGGGAATGCTCCTATACTAGGACAGCATGCTATATTAATATGAAGCAGCAATGTTTTAATTTCGTTATAGGTATCTATTAAATCCTTTAATACATCGTAACGGTATTGGTAATCAGTTGGTGTTCCATTAGAGCTAAAATTAAACAAGCTATCTATTCTTGTATCTAAAGACGTTCTATTAAATTTAGAGAATATAGTTTTTAAGCCTCTTTTAAGATTTGGTATCGTATTATTATTTTTTATTGCGTTAAAATAATTTTGCTTTAATATTGTAAAGGTTGCCGTATTTTTATTATTTAATATTACTCTTTTTGCATTTACTTCTGGTAGCGCTATAAAAGTATCGTTCCAATTATGCTTATTATAAATAGCATCTTGTCCAATTATATATTTTGCATTTTCTAAAGAGACTAATAATACTTTTAATTTTGAGACTTGCTCTATTCCTTGATTATCACAAGAGAGCTGTGTACATAGTTCTCCTTCTTTAGAATAACTTTCTACATATAACAACACAACCATATTTTTAATATTACTGAATGCTTCTAACTCTGTGTAAGTTTCATCTCCAGTCTCTGCTAATTCCCATAAATCGATCTGCTCATTATCTGGATTTAAAAAATGCTCATATTTTACATTTGTATCAATAAACTTTTTATAAAATTTATATGTTTTTTTAGATAAATCTATTGACTTCAAAGTTTTATCTTTTATTCCTTCTTCTGTGGTAGATGGGTTCTGTAATGCCACCAAATCTCCATCTGTTGTTACACCTCTTCCTTGTGTAATTTCAATAGCATTTTCTGTTTCTAAATAAACTAACTTAAAACCACAAGCAATACCAACACCGCTAAGCCCAGTTCTAGTTAAACGATCTTGATCATCAAAATAATCTAAAAACTCATTTAACTGGTGCTCCGTTAATACTTGGTTTGTACTAAACTTTCTATATTGGGTTGTTATATCTTTTAATTTAGTTTTCATCTTTGTTTATTTTAAGTGTTCCCAAATTGGTTTGTCCTAATATGATTCTTCCTTCTAGTTCATCACTCTCATCATTACAATCCAATAAGCGTCCTACAGGATAGATTGTATTTAATTGAGACATAGCATTTATTATTTTTTTATGCTCGTTATCATTAATTGTTGGTTGTTCTTGTAACTCTAAATTTGTTTTAGCGAAGAGGTAATTTTTATATGCTTCTTCAAACTGCCATAAATCATTTTCATCGTCTTCTACAATGCCTCTTCTATGGCCTACCCAACATATTTTTGGTAATATGTGTGCAGGCAATTCTTCTTTAATAATATTTTCCATGTAACGTCTAAAGTCTGGATTAGAGAACCGGTAAGTATAACCTGGTAAAATAATACTTACACGATAGGAGTAAGGATCTATATTACAGTCATCGCACTCCTCCGCACAAATTTGTATAAACGTGTCTTCTTCTGTTGTTTCTTTTGTAACATCTGGACGCAGTAACATGTGTTCTACTAAAAATATTCCTTCTTCGGAATATTCGTTTTTCATAAAAGACACTAGATCAATTATTCCTTGTTTTAGGGTTTCTAGGGTGTTATAAAATATAAATTGCTTAGCTATAATATAATCTGTGCTCGATTTTGGTTCTTCTGGATTAATAATCTGAAAGGTATATACTCCTGCTTCCGTTTTATTTATTTCTACAGTACCTATAAGTGTTTCATCCTCTACTTTCTCTTTAAACTTTTTTTCTATTGATTTTTTTGAAACTTGAATAATTTGCAGTATCGCCAAATAGAGTTCTTCAGATGCTTTATCCGCAGTTTTATAATTTGTTGTAGAAGATAATATAATGTCATTGTTACTATTTCTAACTCTCCACCTATATTCTTCGGGTGAATTTTTATACACCTCCACAAAGGAATCTGTTAAATGACGCCTCGTGTAGTTTTTAACTCCCACTAAACGAGATACTCTCTTTTGAAACCCAGAAATATTGTCTATATTCCATAATGTTGTTATATCTTGTTTATAATAATTGAAGGCACACCCTCTTTGTGAGCTAATAGTAACATAGTCCTTTAAAAAAGCTTCTTTATTCGCCAAGGTCATCTCATCTGCAGAACTACCGTATAGGGTTTTCATTAAAAATGTATAATCACCAAATCGTTCTGCAAAACGTGCTAAGAGATGATCTAAAATTTCATTTCTTCTCTCTATGTTATTATCGAACTTATCGAATAGTAATTTCGTTAAGGCCTCTTCGTCTGCTTTCGGGTAGTTTTTTACTAAATCATCAAAATCTTTTATACCATGTAATGCTTGAGCAAAATATGTTTTTGTCTCAGAACCACTTATAGAAAGTAAATCTTTTACTTTTCCTAAGTGTTTAAAATAATTTGCTAATATTTTATCAAAAAATAATAAGTACGATTTTAATTGCTTTGCTTGTGCTTTTCTTTCTGGTGTTGCTCTAGCATTTAAACCGTCTAAGCCAATACCATATGTATCTGGAAAATCGTTTTGTATAGTAGCATATTGGCTAGTTTCTACACTAATTCCTTTAGGTATGCTTAAGTTTTTATTTTTTTTAGCTAATTTTTGCGCTTCTATAGCATCTGCTTTTAATGCCTCAGAAAAACGCTGTACCTCTGTATCGTTTATATTTAAAGGCAATACTCCTTTATGGTAATTGAAGGTGCTTCTTTCACAAAGTTTTGGTTTTTTATTAGGGTCTATACATATAATCCAATCATTACCTAAAGGTTTAGAATCGTCACAATGACCTATTGAAATATCTTTAATTAGTTTTACACCTTCAATATTCATTATTATTTTCATTAAGTCCGAAAGTCTTACTTCTGTTCTTAATTCTGCGGCATTTAACTCTTTTATATCAATAAAGCCATTATTTAATAATGGACCATCAAAAACCTGATCCGGAGTATAGCCTTTTTCCAACATTTCTTTTATGCTGTAAAAACGTAATTCTGGTGAAAAATAATTATTGATTTGATTGAGTACATTAGCATGAACTTCTTCTTCATTCGCTTCTATATCCACTTCTATATTAGCACAGACTGAAACACCTTGTTCTTCCACAGTATTAATAGTTACTATATCTTCACATAGATTTCTATTGTTATGGTATGTTTCTTTTACTAATTCTAGTATATCGTTTTTTTCTTGCTCTGTTAATTCTTCTTGTAAAGCATCATACTCTATAAATAAAGAATACAATCCTTTTAGCTGAAAATTGTTTTTAAAAGCTTTATCTAAAGTCTTAAAATCTTCTTTGTTATATGATAGTTTATTCTCCTTACAGTTTACATAAACGGTTTTCTCATATTTACGAAGCCAACAGTTTTTAATACCCTTAACATCTATAAACAACTTTCTATAATCGTTTGCTGTTAGTGCTTTTGTTGGAAATACATCTGCTGCTTTATAAAATTGATTTTGAATTTTACCATTTAAATCTTTTGAAGTCAATAGGTTTTCTATAGGCATTTCTATACGCATCCCTAAATCTGTAATAGCGTAGCATAATATTTCCATAATAGTTACTCCTGGATCATGAGCGTTTAAATCTGTCCACAAACTACTACCTAATTGCTCTATATATTCTATTCCTTTTTCTCTTAAAAAGTAAAAATCTAAGTCGTTTTTTGTAGCAACGTCCTTTGGTATCGATATATGTTTTTCTATGCTTTGCATTCTATTGTTGCTTCTGTTTGTTGTTGATTACATGGTGATTCTGCTATGCTTATTCTATGTTTCTTAGCAGACACTAATATGGACTTTGGATTTAATGGCGTGATACTATTATTACTAGGAATACCATCTTTATCCATACTTACATTTTGTAAATAATCTACATAATCTAGCTTCTCTAAATAGTCTATAAACACACTTCTATGTAGTGTTATACCAAACTCTATTTCCTTTGTATCGTCGTATGCCCAAGGCGATAAAAATTTAATAATGTCATTTTCTAATTTTTTAGAGTAATAACTCTCGTCTAAGCCTTCATTAAATCTTACCTCAAGTGTAATAGTTACTTTTTCGTAGTTTGGATTTATCACTTTTGCATTTACATGCATCGTATTTAGTTCATTTAGGTAGTTCTCCACCTTATTCATTAAAGCCTTACTTAGTCTTGGCTCGAAAATATCGAACACATTTTTGTTAACTGTATCTGGCACTACTACTACAGTTACTTTTCCAGCCGCTATAAAGTTTTCTTCTTCTGTATGATTAAGGCATTTTACTTTATAAATTTCTGGAAACTTCTGTAATACTAAATGTTCGTAATCCCAAAGTGTTATTGCTCTATTTTTATGTCTTAATCGTTCACTAATTCTTCTATAAAACAATGCATCAGACTCCTCAGAAACCCCTCCAAAAGAACTATATGGTTGCTTAACTGCTTTTATTTGTGGTTTTCTTGTTACTAGCTTCGATATGATTTCTTCTGGCAACCCAGTTTCTAAATGAGACAATTCATTATCATTATTTTTAAAGGTTGCTTGTACCGCTTGTGCGTGTATATTAATAGCTTTACAAACTGCATCATAATCTCTATGCATTCTTGCTTGTAACCATATTAATCCACTTGGGAGCTCTGTATTATCTACAGTAGCCTCTTTAGGAATGCTTATTTTTACAATACCTGAGGTTAAAAAATTATCTGTATTATTAGATATTATATCATCTTTTAGACTTTTCCATTTATTATCACACAATACAGACCAATTTACTTTTTCATTACTACTAAAAGAAGGCACTAAAGGATTTTCACTTCCTTCTAACACTTGCACTAATAATGATACTGTTTGTGATACCTTAGCATTTTCTAAGCCAATATATAATGCTCCTCCTTTGCAATATTTTGGGACTAAATAGGTGTTTATATTATTGTTATCAAATACATCTTTTATTCCTTTACTTTGCTTTATTATTTTTAAATAATTATGTTCTTCTTTTTCTCCAAATGGATGGTCATGAAACAACTGTATTCTATTTACATTAAAAGCTTCTCTTGTTTCTAATAAGTCTGTTTCATTTACTGGTAATGTTTGTGAGGTTATTTCTATAGTTTCTTGTGCAGTATAATCTAATGTTATACTTTCAACTATTGGAGTATAAGGCTCGTTTGGTATTAATGGATCATCTTTACTTGTTAATGCCAAAGCATAAAGTCTTGGGTATATTTCATGAAGAAATGTTTCTTCTAAAGATAAACGCATTGGCCCAGCTTTATCTACCTTAAAAACAGAATTATTAGTCCATACTATGTTACTTTCAAAATCTCCTGTTTCCTCATTTGTTTTTGGGTCTACAACTTTTGTAAATAATACTTGCGGTAATGCTTCTACACTCCATTCTTCTTTATGAAGCAATGCCTTTTCTGCTTTAAAGTGGCTATTACTAGTTACAATAAGCATGTCATTACTTATTGTTATTGGATGATTATTTGCATCCTTAAGTACAAATTGACTTGGTTTAGTTGCTAGTTTTTGTGCTTTTAAATACCCTTTATACCATATTTTAAAATCTTCTGGTGTGTTTTTCCATTTTAAATTGACTTTTATTCGACTCCAATCTTTAGAAAACACTTCTGGATAGTCTATATAAAAGTTTGAATTCTTTACCGGTTTTGTACTAAATGGATAAAATGGCTTTACTGTTTTTAATGCACCATTATCATTCTCTAACAGTAATGATTTTGCTCCCTCAACTTTTACATTTATAGTAATTTTACTAACAATTCTATTTACTAAAGCGCTATAAAACTTATATCCTTTTTGGTTTGCTGTATCTATTGAAAAGCATACTAAAGGAAACTTTGTATTATATTTTTTTAATAATACTTGTTCATTATAATTAACTAATGCTTCTACATCCTTATTTAATTGAAACACTAGTTTTAATGATTGATTAGAACTTATAGTTGTTATAGTTTCTCCTGTTACTCCTTCTACTTTAAGCCCTAATGTCTCTATCCATTTTTTAGTGCCACTACCTTTAATGGACAAAATATCTTCTAAATCTGTAGCTATAAAATTACTTAAGTTATTTTTATTCGCTTCTGCTTTTTCTTCAACAAAATCTATTGTTATTTCTACTGTTCTAAGCCCCTCTTTTAAATTAAGTAACGGTGATGCAATAGCAAAGCCTACTTGTGCATCTTCCAGTTCTATATAATCTTCATTTTCTGCCGATGTGTAACCAAAAGGGTACCAATAAGGTGCTTCTTTGGGAAGCTCTTCTTTTATCCCATCTAAAGTATTAGCAACTTGACTTACTTTAAACTCAGAAACATTAGTTCCTTTAAATTCTGGGCTACTATTTCTTAAGCCATTATAAACAGTTTTTAAACTTGCTACACTTGCTTTATTTACAATTAATTCCTCTTCTGTTTTATATTCTAGAGGTAGACCTTCGTTATCTTTTTTAGCATTTAACGCTGTGTTTTCTTTTACTTGCTCTTCACTACTCTTTTTTGCTAATTCAAAAATAACATGAACACTATCTGGTGTTGCTGCTAGTTTATCTACTTGTAATAATTCTTTGTAATAGAAATCTAAATGACGCTTAATAATACCATTAAAGCGTTTTTTTGAAAACTCTAATAATTGTAAAAAACAAACAAACAGCGTTAAATGAGGAGTTAAATTTTTATCATCTTTATATTTCGATAATACATTTGATATAGAATCTTTTAATTTTAAATACTCACGTTCTTCTCGATCTGGAACATTTACATTTTCAAGATTTAATTTATTAAAAAAACCTTGCCAATCTCCAGAAGGGTTATCTGCATCATTTGTATTATAATAGTTAATATTTTCTGCAAAATTATAAGCAAATAGAATCCAATCTTCAATATCAAAATCGAACAGTTTAAAGGTTTTCGGATCTAACGCTTCTATAAATCGCTGCCCTTGCCCTGTACCGCTTCTTTTTAATACTTTATCTATGTTATTACTATTACTCATATTAGTTTACTAATTAATATCTGTTCCTTCTTCTTTATAAAATGGGAATACTACGTTTGTTCGCGAGTTTGTAGCTCTTATTCTATACTCTATTTCAATAATTAACTTTCCTTCTAAAGGCTCAGTTTCTGATATATCTATTTTTATTACATCTATTCTAGGTTCGTGATAAAGTATTGCTGTCTTTATAAGTTCTATTATATATGTAATTAGTGTTCTATCTAAATTTTCAAACAATAGCTCCTCAAGATTGCAACCGTACTCTGGCAGCATAACACGCTCTCCTAAACGGGTTGTTAATAGAATGTGTAAACTACTTTTTATATCTTCTTCGTCAGAAATCATCTTGACACTTTTTTGACCCATTTTAAATTCAGGAGGAAACCCCCATCCTACTCCTAAAAACGATTTTTTATTTTCCATTTTTATCCAATTAAAACTGTTGGTTCTCCTGCAACTATAGTACCTCCATGGGCGGTAGAATCTCCTAATCTTGCGGCTGGTGATCCTCCAATTAACACTGTTGTAGACCCTAAAATTATAGAGTCTGGTGGGCCAACACATGTTGCCATATCACCAACTCTTGCGGCTGGCAAATTCCCTATTAAAACTGTTGGTTCTCCTGCTGGTAAAATTGGTCCTCCTACATGTGGTACACCCCCTGTTACCATTGGACAAACATGCATATCTGTTATTCTTGCTGCTGGTGCTCCCATAATTATTAATTAATTTGTACTAACGATCCTTTTAATACCGCTATAGCACTTGTTGAAACTTCTGCTCCTGCAGAACCTTCTGCTTTAAATTCTGCATTTGCCGCAATACTTACATTATTTCCTTCTATGCTCACATCTCCTGATGCTTTTATACCTATATCTCCTGCACTTTCCATCATTATACCACTGTCATCTATGGTTATTACATTAGAATTATCGTCTTCTATTACAATGGTTCCCGCGTCTTCATCTAGTGAAACTATTTTCCCTGCTGGTGTAGAAATATTTATTGATTTTTTATCATCATCAAAAAGTACTTTCATTTCACTTCGTGTTACAAATCCTTTTTCATGATTATCATCTGTTGCTGTTATTGGAGATGGTTTTGCACTACTATGCAACATTCCTAACACCACAGCATCATTAGGGTCTTGGTTTATAAAGCCTATTATAACCTCGTCTTCTATTTCTGGTCTAAAAAAAGCACCTCTATTTTCTCCTGCATCCAATGATGCAACTCTACACCAAATACCTTGTTCTTCATTATTAATTATTGGTATTTGTACTAATATGCGATCTTCCCCATCCGGATCTTCTTCTAATTGAGACACAATTCCTATTTGTAGACCACTTATTGCTGGCAATAAGCCAGATGCTGGTTTTGCACTTACTTCGTAGGTTTCTGAATACCATTCTGGGTTTAAACCAAATTGAGCGTCTACTAACCAGTTGCCATCAATAATTTTATGACTTACTCCAGTGATATAAACATTGCCATTAAAACGATCTCCTACACCTTCTAACTTTATTATTGTATTTGGCTTTACTGCTGGAATACCTTGAAACTTCATTCTTCCTCTTACCTTCGCCAACTGTTGAAATAGCCATTTACCATCTGCCCAATCTTGCAATTCGGTATCTGTAACAACCCCTCCATGTCTTAATTCTAGATTTTCTAGACCAATAACACCATTTAAATCATCATTAGAGATGTTTCCATTTAGGGACACTGCTGGATCACTTCCTTCTATCTCTATAAGTTCCTGATCTGCATGGCTCCAGCCATAAGATGACACCTTTTGTATTTGATGTCTTGCATCTATTTCTGCATCAAAATCTAATAAAGATGCACCAAAAGTTACAGTTTCTATTTCTGACTGCCCTATATCTGGTTTTGCAATAGTAATCTCTCCATCTTCAACAAAACAAAGCTTGCCATTGGCTTGAGCTCTTACTACCATAAAATCCCAATCGGAAGCATTGTATTGCACTAGCTCTGTATGTGTATGAGACGTTACTTCTACAGAGCTTGACAAATTATAATTACCAATTAATTCTTCTGCAATATCACTATCCTTACTATCATAGAAATATTTACTTTTTCTTCCTACAGTCATCTTTACAGCTTCATCTTTACATTCTATTATTAACTGTGCTCCGTTAGCTCTAATTCTTATATTATGCTTAATAACTATGCCCTTAAAAATAGTTTCTTCGTCCGAATGATAACCTGCTGTTACTTCTATAGATTTCCCTGGAACCAAGAATTCTTCATTACTTAATTCGAAATCTCTTTTTGCTGCATTTCCATCTATCAAAACAATTTTAGCAGTTGGTATTCTATTAACTTCTTTGTTTACTACAATACTTTTTACTTCGTATATTTTTGAAAGTTCTTCGCCTTCTGTTAATATCTTAAAAGTAACTAAGTCTGCACTTTTCGAGGTTTGTATGACACCGCTATTATTCATTTATGATTGTTTTGTTAATGGAGGAAAAAATAATTCTTGCCCTGCTTTCAGTTTTCTAAAATTTAATAAGTTATTTACTCTTGCTACTTCTAAATAATACTTAGAATCTCCATAGATTCTATGAGTCATTAATGGCAGTGTATCTCCATCTTTTGCAACTCTATAATGTGTTAAATCTGGTGATTGATTATTTTCTCTTGCAGCACGTAAGTTATCGTCTACCGACCCGCGTACTTTAATTTTTGCAACTGCACGAATCGGTGTTCCATCTGGAGCGAATAGTTTAAATTCTATACTTAAATCTACAAGCGACCCTTTAAATAATAATGCTCCCCATCCAACTTGTAAATAGTATGGTTTATGTTCTTCTCCACTATAATCGAAAACGATTTTTTTAAAAGCATCTATTTTATCTATAATACCATCTTTTTTATTTGGCTCACCATCTATAATACCTGTACTATCAAATAACAATTCGAAATCTAATTCTTGTGGTGCTATTCTTAGAAAATTAGGTTGTTTTGTACTTGTACCTTGCCCTTGTTGCTCTTCGTACTCAGGTTTATATACTACAACATACTTATCTGGGTTTACTAGAGATGTAAACTCTCCACCGTCTACCGGACTATTAAATTTTTCATCCGTATACGCTTTTATTGTCAGTTTTTTTAATTCTCCTTCACCCATTTTATCGTTCTTTTGCTTGCTCTAAAATTTCCATGACACCTTCAATGCAGGCTTCAATTATTGCTTTTGTACTTTTTTTATCATCAGATTTCCCTCCTTTTGGACTACCAGAAGGACCTTCGTCTACATTAATTTTAATATGCATTTCTTTAATTTCTATTGGCATAGCTTATAGTATTTCGAAATAGTTATAGGATAGTTCTAATGTTTCAATAACAAACTTGCTTTCTTCTGCATTAAAATCACTTACATTCCATTTTACAGGAAATGCATTTTTTATATTCCATGAACGTAAGGGTTTTGCCGTAGCCGATGTTGCAATATCACCTTCTTTTACCAATAGATTTACCATAATATCTAATGGCTCAAAATTGTAATTTTCTAAGGCTTCTCTACACCAGTCAATTACTTTAGAATCTAAAATCATCCCTCGCTTTAAAACCAAATTTGGATATTTGGTTTTAACTGGTAGTTTATGTTTAAATCTATTTTCTCCACCTTCGGCAATCTCTTCGGTTTCCAAGTCTATGGATAGACCTGAAACCGATTGAAATTGATTATCTTTAGTATTCTCATCGCTTCCTAATGAAAATTCTACTGAAAAGTAAAACCCTACTGGTGGAAAATATTTTGCCATTATAGTATTGTTAATTTATTAACTGAGAATACAGCTGTTTCTATAGCTATTTCATTAGCATCTGCTTTTAAGTCTGTAGATTGTATTTTCTTAATAAAAGCTCCTGACGCTAACCAAGACATTACTGGGTTACCATCTTCTCCTAATAAACTTATTGTTAAATCTCCACGATATTGCTCACCATTTTCTTGGAAATAAACTGTTTTAGCCCATTGTGTATAAAACTCTTTGGTTTTACCCACAAAGGTTCCTCTTTTAAGAGTGATGTCTGCGTATTTAAACATCCCCGCTTGTTTTCTTTTGTGGAATTCGCTATCTGCCCCTCCTCTATATTCTATGGGTTCGTTTTCAAAATCTAACCCTGAAACTTCAGTACAGTTAAATTCTGCACCTCCAAAGTCTACTTTAAAATAAAACTTTGATATTGGATATTCTGTTGCCATGATTTATATGCTTTTTTAAATTATTTAATGATGTTAATTATGCTTCTTGCATTTTATGAGAGAATCTCAATACAATAAATTCTGCCGGTCTAACTGCTGCCATACCTATTTCTACAATCATATTTCCTTCTAAAATATCTTGTGCTGTCATTGTTTCTCCTAAACCAATGTTTACATAAAATGCAGATTCTGGTGTTGGCCCCGCAAGTGCTCCTGCTCTCCATTGTAAAGTCAAAAAGTTATTTATCATCGCTTTTATTCTCACCCACGTATTAGCATCATTTGGTTCGAAAACAAATTGCTCAGTTGCTTTTTTAACAGATTCTTCAACCATATTAAAGAAACGTCTAACAGGCACATAACGCCATTCGTTATCGTTTCCAGCCAGTGTTCTTGCTCCCCATACCAAAACACCTTTCCCAGTAAATGTTCTAATAGCATTGATAGATTTTCCTGCTACAGTATCTACATTAAGGTCTTTTTGGTCATCATGAGAAACTTGTACAGATGGCTTTACAGTATATGTAACTCCTACATTTGCAGGCGCTTTCCATACTCCTCTATCTGTATCTACTCTTGCATATATTCCTGCCATTGCCGAACTAGGTGGTAATTTTATTGGCATAGAGTTTATTTCTGCTTTTATACGGTTATAGGTTTGATCATCTTCATCCTTTAGCACGTTTAATTTTTTAACAACCACACTTCCGCTAGATGTTGGTAATACTGAAATTAGATCTCTTAGCTCTCCTGCTCCAGTATCGTCTAACTTATCTACTTTATCTACTATAGCATCTGCTGCTACATTATCATCATGCGTCCCTAATACACGTTGTAATGATGGATTATTTGTAGCTGATACTGTTAAATAATCGACCTCTTTAATTAAAGTTGCCTTAGTTGTGTCGGCATTTAATCTATCTATTGTTTTATTTAAATCTAAATTTAACTGCTCTAAAACGTCTGTTATCCATGTATCTAACGCATTAGCTTCTGTTGCTGCTGCAGGTTCTTCACTTGCAATAACTAATGCATCATTAAGCTGACCTTTTACTTTATCTACTTCTACTTTTACTTCATTTATTTTAGATATAAATGATGGAATCATGGCCACAGCATCTGCATCTTGACTAGGTCCCGCAGGAATAGCATTAGCATTATCTGCTAAAGTTTTTAATTCTGTTATTAAGTTACCTAGGTTATTCGTTTTTGTTTTTGCTGAAATACTAATAACTTCTGCTTGCAAGTTTCTAGGTGCTGTTGTACTAATTGTTACATCTATTTCAGCTTCATCATACCTGTAGTCTAAAATAGTTTCTAAAAACGGATAATATGCAGCCCCATATTTTAAGTAATCTTTTCCTAAAGAAATACCATTTCTTAATCCTGCATCTGGTAAGATATCTGGATCTGCTGGTACTTTATTAGCAAATGGGACATCTGAATATGTATCTATAATTGTGAAACGATCTTGCAATTCGTTACATTGTGTTAATGCATCTCCATACACAGCATAAAAATCATCGTAATCTGCCAATGATGTAGCATCAGGAAAAACCAATAATGTTGGCTCATCTACTTTTCTAATCTCTGCAAGACCATTATCTAAAGGCCCTTTTGTTACAGAAGATACTTTACTAACTTCCCCTTCTCCATATTGACCTACAGATGTAATGTAACATGGACCTCCTCCATTAGCAAAATATAACTGTAATGAATAGTACATTAAAAATGGTGATTTGTTTGCTGCCGATGGTGGCGTGGCTGCTACAACTCCATCTATTACATTTACCGTAATATCTGTTTCTGCTTTTGCTAAACCAAAATGATTTTCATACTCCAACATAGAAGTAATACGTGTTGGCCTGTCATGTAAATCGCCAGTAACTTTTCTAATAGCTGTTTCCGTATACCCTATAAAGGCAGGAATAGCTGTTTCTACTTGAGCTACAGAAGGCGGAAATTTTACAATCTCCTCTATGTAAACTCCTGGTGTTTTGTAAGATGTCATAATTTTTAATATTTAGTTTTAAATGAATACTTCTGAATAATATTTATCATTCTCTTTTTTAATAATCTCTGCTGTTGGATTTGAGAATTTATAATCGTTAGGATTTGTTGTGGGAGGATCTAGTCCAGCTGGTAAAAAATCTGAACTCTTAATTTCTACATAGCCATTTTTTGAAGACCATTTTTTATTTTTAGTTGTCAGTATCGCTCCATCTGATAGGCTAATAAAACGCCAAAATGTTCTTCTATTTATAAAGCTTATTATAAAATTTGGATATTCGTTTATTGCATATTGATTTGGTCCTTCAAAACTCAATAGGTCTTGAGTATTATCGTCTCCTTTTATTGTTAGCCTTACGTAACCAATAACTCCTTTCTTTTTTCGTTTTTTTATAATATTATCAAGAAAACTGTTAATTGCACTTGTTTTTTGACCATTGGTTAAGGAGTCGTCGTTTTCAATATTATTAATTTCGCTTACTATAGAAAATTGATCTGTAATAAACTCATCTTCTTCAGCTATACTTCTTATTAGTGCCCTTGTTGATGCTTCTTTTAGCAAAAAGCTAACATCTACTTTTCCATCTTGATTTTCAAAAAGTGTTTCGAAATTATTAGATTCCCCTTCTGGTATTTTATTAGTAAACAAGTACATTCTATCATTACCAAGACTTGTACTTTGTGTATAATTATAAAAATATGGATCTGTTGCTTTTAACTCAAAGGTTAATGTTAACTCATCTTCTAGCTGTATTATTGATGTAAACTTATCTTGTACTTCCTCAGTAGTACTCATTAACACTCTAAAACCTTGCTTATCTTTTTTAAAAAGCATGCGATAGTTTTTTAATGTTGCTACAGTCGCAGCTGTTGGAGACACTATAAGATATTGTGAAAAATCGTATTTCCTTAATGCTTCTTCTTTATCCTCATCACTCATTGCATTATTGTTATTGGATGTAAGAAACTTTTCTTGCCCGTTATCAAGAAAATAACCATGATGAATATTTATATTAAAAAGTGTTTTATACTGCATACCTAGTTATTATTTAAATCATTACTAAGTCCAGAAATAACAACTCCCTTTTTAAGGGTAACATCTCTTTCTATTTCTATTAGAGATACTTTATAGATTGTCGATGGGTATTGTTTCCCTCCCAATGCCCCCCATATATAATTAAGCTCTTCGAACGAAGGCGTAAACAAGTCTACCAGAAATCTAAAATTATTGACATTACTTAGTTCTCCTTCTCTTAAAAATGTAGTATTCTCTTGTGTAAAAACACGCTTTCCTTGAAAATACTGCATTACTTTAGAGATACTCTTTAATGACTCTGTATAAGTGGAATTATTAGCACTAAACAATACATAAAGGTTTAAGTTAATTTTTGGGTTTTTATAATTAACTTCTGTACCGTTTACTTGGTTATTGGAATGGTTTTTTAGTGCGTACTCTTCTTTCATATTAAGTAGTGTAAGAACTACACCACTAGAATCTCCTTCGCCTTCTTGCTCTATGTTTGCGATATTTTCTAAAGAGACTGTATTTACTCCAAAGTAATCATTTACTTCTTCGGTTATAATCTGTAAGATTTCAAAAATCATTGAACAGAGTTTTAATGGATTAATAGCTTTAATTGCGAGAATTAAAAGTACTTCCACTATTTATATTTATAGTAGGTTAAAAAACCTATTTGTTAAAAGTTGAAAGCCCTATTTTTTCACAGGAAAAACACTGTTTTTATTTTTTCACATAATATTATTGTGTTTTTTTGTAGTGAAATCATACTCTTAAAGAAATAGAGTTTTTACTCTTTTTAATCTATTGTTTGCTTAAATTAAATGAGTCCTTGGCGTGTAAATGAAAATGCGATTTAAAAACTGGCGAAGATTATGAGAAATTCGCATTAGGTATTTTTAATGACGCTGGAATTAAAGATATTAATAGACTAGATAAATACGCTTATAGTTCTATTATTGTTTCAGATATTAATGATGAAGATTTAAGTATACTTATTAAAAAAGAACTTCAAGATGCAGAGATCTCAAAATATCAATTAGAAAATGTTAGTGATTTTAAAGGAGGTTTAGTTATAAAATTTGAAAATAGAGCAGTAATAAATCACAGCTGTTGCTGTAGCATTTCTGACTATAAAAATTGGTTAGAATTAATAGAAGGCAAGCCTAAATACTGGAAAGAAATTTGGATAGGGTACCCTTGGGTTTATGGTAAAGTAATAGAGAATAAAGTTCTACTATCAAATTTATTAGACGAAACTAATCCAAAACCAAAAGAAAATGATGTGAGATTTGAAATTGATTTTTTAGATTTTAAAAGTAAACTAATAGAGGCAATTAATGATTTGGTTATTTTAAAAAAACGAATTCGTACTATTCTTCTTAATGAGAAGAATCAATTTGCAAATGAATTACCCGAATTATTTATTGAAAATGAATATTAAAAATGTGTAAATATGCATTAAGAATTACTTCTCTTTTTATAATCTTTCATTAACGCCATAAGCTTATCTGTTGAAATATTATAGGCAGACTGAAACGCTCCTTCACTACCATTAGACAAAAATTTGGATATCTTTTTTCCGCTTTTCCATTTTTTATGCTTGTCGGTGTAATTATAGAAAATCATTTTATTTCCACTGATATATCCTTGCCTGAAATCTTTAACCTCAGACCATTTTGTAAAATGAGCACGAAACAAACTTTTAACTTCAAACCCTTCTTCATTTAACTTTATATATGAAGCATTGGGATAAAATTGAATTAAAGATACAAGTATTCCTAGCCCAAAAAAAGAAACTACTAACCATCCTAATAAAGGAACGTCTTCTATCGCAAAAACTCCTAATACAACAAAAGTAGAACAACACAAAAACAATATTACATTACTCAATTGTTTTGGCCTATATATTTCTGGTTGGTTTTTCATAAATTATATAAAAGTAATTTTACTGTATTTATTGATGTAAATATAAATTATCGCAAGATTATTTTAAAAAATCACAAAACGTATAAACTTGTCTAACTTGTCTTTTGTAACGTTTTATTTTTCTCTTTTAAAATAGCTAATTGTTTTTCTAAAAATGTAATAGCTTGTTCCGTTTTATAACTAGTTTTAGAAGTTAAGTCTTTAATTTCTTGCTTAAGCTTATCTTTGCCAGAAACTGCCGATTTAGATAAGTCTTCTTTAACCTCCTTAAAATCCTTTACCAGTTTGTCTTTTACATCTTTACCTTCTTTTTTAAGGGTATCTCGGGTAACACTCCCTTTTTCTGGTGCTAACATTACACCAATTCCAGCTCCTATTAATACGCCTAATACTAAGGCTCCTTTATGAATCATAATCTATTTTTTATAATATTAAACTTGTGATTTTATTATATGTATCAAAACACAAGTTTTTGTTACAAACACGAAGTCAATCACTTACACTTATATAGCTTCTTATACACAACAATTTGTAAACCATATATTATTTTATAACTTAGATACCAACTAATACTTTATCATGTCGCAACAAGAATCTAATGCTTATATTTTAGGCACAGAAACAGAAGAATTACATCGTTTAGGTTTACAACACCAAGTATGGTCTAGCGAAGCTATTACCAGTTGGGAATTAGCAGGTTTTACTACTGGGCAAACTTTATTAGATTTAGGATGCGGACCAGGATTTTGTACAACAGAACTGGCATACATAACTGGATCTAAAGGAAAAGTCATTGGAGTAGATAAATCTGCTTATTATATAGATTTTTTAAATAATATCTCTAAACAGTTTAATCTTAATATAGAAACACATTGCTGCGATTTTAATGACCTTAAATTAGATAACAACAGTATTGATGGTATATACGATCGTTGGGCTTTAGCATGGGTACCTAATGCTAAAGCTATATTAGCTAAATTACATAAAACTTTAAAGCCTGGAGGTATCGTAATTACTCAAGAATATTTTGATTGGTCTACCTTACAAACAGAACCTCACCTACCCGATTTAGCTAAAGGGATTGCTGCCGCTTTATTGAGTTTAAAAGAACAAAACGGTAATATAGATGTTGGCAGAAACCTTCCTGTTTATTTTGAAGAAACGGGTTATGAGATTATTAGTAGCAGACCACTTACTAAAATGGCTACACCTAACCAATTTGCTTGGCAGTGGCCCAAAAGCTTTTTTCATATTTACTTCCCGAAACTAGTAGATACTGGATATTTATCTCAGCAAGAAGTTAATGATGCGTTAACTGCTTTTGCAGATTTAGAGCAAAAACCTGGAGCTACTATTTTTACTCCAGCAATGCGCGAAGTTATTGCAAGGAAATTATAAAAGTATTTAAATTTGAAAACACATTTTTACAAAAAAAGCTCAAGCTAATTGAGCTTTTTTTGTATTTCTAGAATCCTTTTTCCTTCTGAAGTTTCTCGTAGGCTTTTTGTACTTCTCTAAATTTAGCTTCAGCTCCTTTTTTATGTTCCTCCCCTAAATGTTCTACTTTGTCTGGGTGGTATTTTTTTGCCATTTTTCTGTAAGCTCGTTTAATTTCATCTGGCGTTGCATTTTTTTCTATTTCTAATATTTTATAAGCATTATCCGTACTGTCATAAAACATCGCCTTTATACTATTGTAATCCCTAGAACTAATTCCTAAATACCCAGCAATGGTATAGATTTGGCGAACCTCATCTTCTGTAACCATTCCATCTGCTTTAGAAATACCAAATAGAAAGTGAAGTAATTGTAAACGAGAGGCATGATCCATCATTTGCTGGATTTGTTTACAAACCTGACGCGTAGATATATTTTTTTGTTCGTTTATTTCTTTAAATAATCTAAAGGCATTATTAGCGCGTTCTTTACCATACATGGTTACAAATTGCTGACGCACATAATCTAATTCTCTTTTATCTTGTTTACCATCTGCTTTTATAACTATTGACGCCAATATGAGTAAGCTAACCTCAAAATCCCCTGGCCTAGTTTGCGATTGTCTTTGCGTTTGTGATCTATAATTTGGTCTATTTCTAGAATTAGTTCTCTGTCTATATTCTGGTCTACTCGTTCTTGGTTGTCCTTCTCCTACATATGGGTTTTTATCTGTAGAGGAAAAAGCATCCCCTAAACTTCCTAAGGCCAACCCTATTATTGCTCCAATAGGCCCTCCAAAAGACCAACCTATTGTTGCCCCTATCCATTTTAATGCACTCATTTATGTATAATTATGTTCAGTCTGTAAATATAATATTTTGTTTGTTGCCACTTTTATGTTTTTGTTACGATTTACTATCGTAAATATTAAAAAACTAAACCATAGACTGACCTTATGACACCATAAAAGTTATAATGAGAGATATCAATAAGTATTGCATGGTTTTTGATTAACTTTGCATAATTAGAATTAATAAACATAAAATATAGAAAATATGTATCCAGCAGAATTAGTAAAACCTATGCGTGAAGACTTAACAAATGTAGGTTTCCAAGAATTACATACAGCAGATGCTGTTGATGCTGCTATAGCAAAAGAAGGAACAACCCTTGTAGTTGTTAATTCTGTTTGCGGATGTGCAGCTGCCAATGCAAGGCCTGGTGCGATAATGAGTACTAAAAACGAAAAATCTCCTAATAACTTAGTAACAGTTTTTGCAGGAGTAGATAGAGAAGCCACAGATAAAGCGAGAGCTCATATGGTACCATTCCCTCCAAGTTCTCCAAGTATTGCTTTATTTAAAGATGGACAATTAGTGCACATGTTAGAACGCCACCATATTGAAGGACGTCCTGCAGAATTAATTGCAGAGAACCTTATGGACGCTTATAACGAGCACTGCTAATATATAGAGCTTAGCATTAAAAATATTAAACCACTACATTGTTTTGTAGTGGTTTTTTTATGTGTATTTTTGGCAATACAAGCAGGTATACCATATTACTACAATGATGAAATTATTAGCCTATCCTTTAACCATTATTTATTTTATATTTTTTGGATTAACACTTTTAGTATTTCACCCTATACAATGGTTTTGTTTTAATGTTTTTGGTTATCAAGCTCATAAAATAAGTGTAGATTGGCTTCAGTTTTTTTTAATGCGTTGCCTAAATATTTTAGGTTCTAGATACACATTTAATAATCCTTACACTATATCTACAAAGCAACCATTAATTATAGTTGCCAATCACCAAAGTATGAGTGATATTCCTTCACTAATATGGTTTTTTAGGCAACATCATGTTAAGTTTGTTAGTAAAAAAGAACTAGGTAAAGGTATCCCAAGTGTTTCTTATAATTTGCGTCATGGTGGCTCAGCTTTAATAGATAGAAAGAAACCTAGAGAAGCCATTATAGCCATTAAAAAATTTGCAGAATATATTGCAGGTACCAATCGTGCAGCTGTTATTTTTCCTGAAGGAACAAGAAGTAGAGATGGTGTGCCTAAAAAGTTCCACACCAAAGGCCTAGAAACTCTTATAAAATATATTCCTGATGCTTTAATTGTTCCTGTGTCTATAAATAATTCATGGAAAACATTACAATATGGTAAATTTCCAATGGGACTAGGAGCCCACTTAAAATTTAAAGTACATCAACCTTTAAAAGCTAGTGATTTTGAAACAAATGCTCTTTTAGAACATTTAGAAAAAACAATTAAAGCAGATATTGTAGTTGAAAGCACTTCTAAATAATTTTTAAACGAACATTATGACAACCGATTTATACATTTCTAAAACAATAACCTTTGTTAAAGAGCAATTAAAAAATGCTGAAGGCGGACATGATTGGTTTCATATAGAGCGCGTTTATAATAATGCCATGCTCATTGCTAAAAATGAAAATGTAGATATATTAATTGTTGCACTTGGAGCTTTATTACATGATATTGCAGACAGTAAATTTCATGATGGTGACGAAACCGTAGGCCCAAGAGTTGCCAGAGAATTTCTATTTAGTATTAATGCAGATTCCACTGTTATTGAGCATGTTATACAAATTATAGAAAACATTTCTTTTAAAGGAGGCAATGAAGCACAAAAATTTAAATCTCTAGAGTTAGATATTGTCCAAGATGCCGATAGATTAGATGCTATTGGAGCTATTGGTATTGCCCGTACTTTTAATTATGGAGGCTTTAAAAACATGGCTATTTACGATCCTAAGATTAAACCAAATCTTACCATGACAAAAGAAGAGTATAAAGCTTCAACTGCTCCAACTATAAATCATTTCTACGAAAAACTTTTACTATTAAAAGATATAATGAATACAAAATCTGGACGAAAAATAGCTCTAGAAAGACACCAATATATGCTTGGTTTTTTAGAGCAATTTTATGCCGAATGGAATGGAAAGAAATAGGTAAGTAAATTAAAACAGTTTTAATTGTCCTTCTTTATAAGTTTCATGCAAGGCAGTATTAAGTTTCGGCATTGTTTTACCTTTAAAATATTTTAGCCTAGCTAATTTTATTAAATTATTTATTTGCTCTGCAATTTTGCCTTCCCCGCTCATACGCTTACCATAACGACTATCGTTAAGCGATCCACCATGACAGCTTTCTATTTGGTGTAATACTTTATCTGCTCTATCTGGCATCGTTTTTTTAATCCAATCTGAAAACACTTTGCCAATTGCTCCGTTTAATCTTACTATAGTATGCGCAATGGATAAAGCTCCATATTCTGAAACCGTTTTGGCTAGAGGTATGATTTCATGACTATTAATAGAAGGTATTATTGGGGCCAACATAACATTTACAGGAATTCCGCTTTCGCTTAACACCTTAACCGTTTCTAAGCGTTTTTTGCTTGTTGCTGTTCTAGGCTCTAGAATACGTCGAGTTTTTTCAGAAAGAGAGGTAATAGATATATTTACACTTATTAAATTATCTTTTGCCAAATCCTTTAATAAATCTAAATCTCTAAGAATTAATGCATTTTTAGTAATTATTGAAACCGGATGCTTATATTTTAAAAAAACCTCTAAG
>Ga0189290_100067_pt1 | contig 101311 bp, 104 predicted proteins | sample UW140minimetaG_FD_130318 | JGI IMG/M metagenome (GOLD analysis project Ga0189290, IMG submission 130318) | Marine microbial communities from the Costa Rica Dome - UW140 mini metaG | ecosystem: Environmental > Aquatic > Marine > Oceanic > Photic zone | place: Costa Rica: the Eastern Pacific...
GATTGTGGCCCATAACGCGCCGTTTGATATGGCCTTCATGCATCGGCATGGCAACGGGATGGAGATCGACTGGCCGCAGCCCATTCTGGACACGGTGTTGCTGTCGGCGGTTCTGTTTGGGACCACGGAGACGCACACACTGGATGCGCTTTGTGAGCGGTTGGGCGTGGTGATCCCAGAGCATCTGCGCCACACTGCGCTGGGGGATGCGCAGGCCACGGCAGAAGTGCTGTGTCACATGTTGCCCATGCTGGCGGCGCGTGGGCACACCACCCTTGGAGATGTGTTGGAGCAGACCCGAAAGCATGGCCGCTTGCTGGACGACATGAACTGAGCCGACGCGGCTTACTTCGGCAGGATTGGGACCATAGTACCTGTAATCAGCGCGATCTGCGTGCGTTTGGCACCCTCGATGGCAAAGACTTCGGCCTGCACGATCACCAGCCGCTTGCCGGGTTTGATGACTTTGCCGACAGCCTCTAGGCGTGCGCCTTGAGCGGGAGCCAGCAGATGGATCTTCATTTCACTGGTGAGAACTTCGGCCTCCAAAGGCATTATAGCCAAGGCGGAATAGCCTGCAGCGCTGTCGCCCAGGCCGAAGGTCAAAGCGGCGTGGCCGAAGCCGTGTTGCTGCTGGCAGCTTTCTAGAACGGGGGCAGCTAACGTCACGGTACCGTCCGACACATCGGCGACGGTTGCGCCCATAGTTTGCATCATGGATTGCTTGGCAAAGCTGGCGCGAATTTTGGCGTCGAGTTCTGGTGACATGGTGCGTTGTTCCCATTTGGATACTCGCATCCTGTAGGGGGCAGCGCGTGATGGTCAATCTGTGACGTTGCGGGTTTCTTTAGGTTTTATAAAGAATTGGCTCGCGTGCCTAACGCGGCATGGGCAGTTGGCGTGGGGTTTGACCGGTGATGATCGCCATTGCTTCGGGGCGCATCAGTGCAGCCAAGGCAGTGTCGTCCGAGCGCAATCCGCCGGTGTAAGTGCCATACGCGGGCAAAATGACCCGGTCGCTGTCAAACAGGAAGGCCGGACGCGAGATGCTGCGCAGGCGAGTTTTCACGCGAACTTTAGGGTGGTAGTGGCCTGAGATTTCGCCACTCTTCCCGCTTTGCGCGATATGGCGTAAGGTTAGCGGCGGCAACGGAAGCTCCGCCAAGTGCGCGCCACCGAGGTCAATGGGGCCGGGATCATGATTGCCTTCGATCCAGACCCACCGGCGCCCGGCCTGAAGGCGGGAAATCCAAAGCCGGTCCGACTCGGGTAAAGTCTTGGCAGCTTCCACATCGTCAAAGCTGTCGCCCAGGCAAATCACCGTGGCGGCATTGCTGGCCTGGAGGTCATTTTCTAATCTTATCAATGTGTCACGGGTTTCATAGGGCGGCATCGCAGGGCCGCCTCTGCGCAGGACCCGCTCGGTTTTGCCGAGGTGCAGGTCGGACACGATCAACATGCGCTGATCCTGCCACCAAAGGGCGCCAGAGCCCAGTGCGGTGAGGGATGTACCAGCCAGGGAAAAGGAAACTCCGTTCATGGTATGTTCGTATCTCGTGTCCCGGAATCGATCAAGAGTGCAGTTGCGAGTCTTGCATATTTCGAACATTTTTCCGGCTTTTGCGCAGCTTTGTGCGCGTCAGGCTTCACAACCTAAACTTTTGCGAGCCCGCTGTCGTTCATAAGCGCCTCGGTCTCTTCCGCGATAAGACGTTCCTCTGCGCTGCCGCTTTGCACCGGCACTTTGCCGACTTCCAGCAACAGAGGTGCGGCGAGCGGCGTGACATGCGGCGCGGTTACGTGGTCAATCCGGTCCTGGACATTTTCAAGCAACGCCTCGATCCGCGAAAAATCTACCAGACCGCGCAACGCCTCTTCGCGAGTGATTTGCATCAAGACGTGATCAGGATCGTATTTGAGCAGGGTATCGTAAAGAATGTCTGAACTGAACGTTGCCTGCCGCCCTGACTTGCGCGCACTTGGGGTGTTGCGTTCGATCAAACCAGCGATCGTGGCCGCGCCCCGGAAGGTTCTCTTCATCAACGCGTTGCCAGCCAGCCACCCGTCCAAACCGGCTTTCAGCGTTTGCAGGTCAAACAGCGGACGCGGATCAACCACTTCATCTAGGCCCCAAATCAGCGTCGCGTAGTCTGATGACACAAACCCCATCGGGGCGAGGTCCATGTCTTCCATGCGTTTGGTCAGCAGCAGGCCCAGGGTTTGTTGTGCGTTGCGCCCTGCAAAACCATAGACACACATGTTTTGGCGACCATCGCGCTCAAAGGTTTCCACCAATAATCGACCCGGTTCCGGAAGGCGCGACATGCTGCGCTGCAGTTGGAGCCAGTCCGCGGTGTGGGCTGGCAGGTCTGGCCAGCTGTCCGCCTGTAGGTAGCGCAGAGTGCGCTGAGACAGCTGCGTGGAGGTGGAGAACTTGGTGCCGGAGAATACAGCCACACGGGGCTTGCGGGCGGCGTTGCGCGAGACCTGTACTGTCATGTCGCGCAGGCCTTCATAGCGCACAATCTGCCCGCCAATCAGAAAGGTATCGCCGGCGGAGAGCGTTGCGGCGAAGGCCTCTTCGACTTCCCCCAGAGGTTTTCCGCCGCGGTTGCGTTTGAGCTGCACCTTAAGGGTATCGCTGTCCTGAATGGTGCCTGCGTTCATACGCAGGCGCGCGGCGGCCCGTGGGTCGCGCAGCTGCCATTGGTCATCGGGACGCTGTTGCAGACGTTGCCAGCGGTCATAGGCCTTTAGCGCGTAGCCACCGGTGGCGCAGAACTCCAGACAGGTGTCAAAGGCGTCCCGAGTAAGGTCAATATAGGCACCGGCGCTGGTCATTTCGGCATAAAGGTCGTCGGCGTCAAAGGGGCCGGAGGCGGCGCGTAGAAGGATATGCTGGCACAGCACGTCGCGCGGGCCTGAGCCTCGTGGGTCTCCGTCCAGATCGCGCTCCTGCACAGCTTTCAGGGCGTTTACACACTCGACCACCTCCCATCGGTTGGCTGGTACTAGCAACGCTTTGGAAGGGGCGTTGTAGCGGTGGTTGGCCCGGCCAATACGTTGCACCAGACGTTTCACGTTTTTGGGTGCACCCACCTGAATAACAAGGTCGACGTCGCCCCAGTCGATACCCAAATCAAGGCTGCCGGTGCAGACAATTGCGCGCAGGTCGCCACGCACCATGGCGGCTTCGACTTTCTCGCGTTGCGAACGGTCCAGACTGCCGTGGTGGATGCCAATCGGCAGGCTCTCCACATTGGCAAGCCATAGATTGTGAAAGAAAATTTCGGCTTGCGCGCGGGTGTTGTGGAAGATCAGCGTGGTTTTATGAGCCTTGACCTGTTCTAGCACGGCGGGGATGGAGTAGGCCGCGCCGCCACCGAGCCAGGGCGGGGCTTCCTCGGTCTTTAGTATGGCAATGTCCGGTGCGGGGCCGGGATCGGCATAGAGAATTTCACAGGGATCCGGATTGCGAGCGAGCAATCTAGCGATGTCTTCTGGATGATCCACGGTGGCCGACAGGCCAACCCGTTTGAGGTCTGGGCACAGCGATTGCAAGCGGGCGAGGGCGAGGAACAGTTGATCCCCACGTTTGCTTTCGGCCAAGGCGTGAATTTCATCGACCACCACACGTTTAAGGCCTTTGAAGATGCGAGGGGCATCCTCGTAAGAGGTTAAAAGCGCGAGACTTTCTGGCGTTGTGAGGAGAATATGTGGCGGGTCGACGCGCTGCCGTTTCTTGACGGTTTGCGAGGTGTCACCGGTGCGGTCCTCGATGCGGATGTCGAGACCGATCTCATCCACTGGGGTTCGTAGGTTGCGTTTGATGTCGGCAGCCAGCGCTTTGAGCGGGGAGACGTAGAGGGTGTGAAGGCCCTCATGTGGCATGGTGGCCAGATCAGCCAGTGTTGGCAAGAAACCGGCGAGGGTTTTGCCGCCGCCTGTGGGAGCAATCAGGAGGGTGCAGGGATCATCCACACGGGCGAGCATGTCGCGCTGATGCGGGTGCGGCTGCCAATTGCGTTTGGCAAACCATGCTTCGATATTTTGCGGTAGCGCCGTTGTCTCCGGCAATGGTCAGGTCGCGTCAGGAGCGCAAAAGAGGTTATACAACAGAGAGATAACCTGTGAGGTGTTGTCGTCCGCCAAGCTGTAGAAGATGGTTTTGCCGTCACGACGTGTGGTGACAAGGCCTTCGTCGCGCAGACGCGCCAACATCTGGCTGACGGCAGCCTGACGTAGATCCAACAGGGCTTCCAATTCCGATACGGATTTCTCACCTGATCCCAAGTGGCACAGGATCATCAAACGACCCGAATGCGCCAGCGTTTTAAGGTAAGCTGCTGCGGCTTCGGCGTTTTTTTCCATCTCGGAGGGCGGTGGTGGCGGGGTTTGGATGTTCACGAATTTGGGCCCAGTTGCTCCTGACTGTGCCCCATGTAACATCGACCGCCTCGGTTTTCGAGATGTCTTACGATTTTAGTGGGGCACCTCCAGCAAAAGCGTTGCCGTTGACGTAGTCACAAGGGGCATCCTGCATTTGCAGATGTAGGCCGTCTCCGTCAAATTTGTGTTTCCTGGCAAGGGCTTCGTTGACTTCTATGCCTAGGCCGGGCGCGGTTGGTGGGGTGACAAAGCCGTTTTCGACTTTGATGGCGGATGTGATGAGCGCGTTGTGGAAATCGGTCTCGATGGTTTCGATCATAAGGAGGTTGGGGATAGATGCGGCAAGGTGGATGTTGGCGGCCCACTCAACGGGGCCGGCGTAGAGGTGTGGGGCGATTTGGGCGTTGTAACACTCTGCAATCGCAGCAACTTTTTTCATTTCCCAGATGCCGCCTGCACGCCCCAAGGCGGGTTGCAAGATTTCGGCAGCACCAGTGCGCAAGACGGTGGCAAACTCGGATTTTGTGGTCATGCGTTCGCCGGTAGCCACTGGAATCCTTACGTTTTTCGCGACACGGGCCATGTCTTCGATATTGTCAGGCGGGGTGGGTTCTTCGAACCAGAGGGGGCTATAGGGTTCTAGGGCTTGACCGAGCCGTATCGCGCCTGCGGTGTTGAATTGACCATGGGTGCCGAAGAGTAAATCTGCTTTGTTTCCAACAGCTTCACGGATTGCGGCGCAGAAGGCGACAGACATGGAGATGTCGCTCATCGTGGGCATGTGGCCGCCGCGCATGGTGTAGGGGCCGGCGGGGTCGAATTTCACCGCTGTGTAGCCTTTTTCCACCATCGCCAGTGCGCTTTCGGCGGCCATCTCAGGCGAGGTCCAGAAGTCGGAAAGGTCATGGTGTTCAAGGGGATAGAGGTAGGTGTAGGCGCGCAGGCGTTCATTCATCAACCCGCCCAACAACGCATAAACCGGGCGGTCGCGGTCTTTGCCCAAAATGTCCCAACAGGCGATTTCAAGGCCGGAAAAGGCGCCCATAACCGTTAAATCTGGGCGTTGCGTAAAGCCAGATGAGTAAGTGCGGCGGAACAATCGTTCAATGTTTTCAGGGTTTTCGCCCCCAAAATACCGGTCAAAAACGTCGCGGATCACCGCTTCCATCGCATCGGGGCCCACGGAGGAGGCATAGCATTCGCCCCAGCCGGTGAGGCCGGTATCCGTTTGAAGTTTCACCAAAATCCAGTAGCGCCCGCCCCAGCCGGGGGCGGGAGTCGCGGTGACGATGATATCCAGATCGGTGAGCTTCATCGGCGTGTTCCTTACGATAGCGTACGATAAAGTAAGGGGCCTTTTTGAGGGCAAAATCAACGTCGGTATTTTGTCTGTATCACGACTGTTTTGCGGTGGTGCGTATTTGCCCGTTGCGTTTGTTAACCTGAAGGGGCGTTAAGATGCGCATCCACGACGCGCTGTACCGTCGGGGCAAAATGCCAGAAATCCGGTGTGACCATATCAGCGCGTTTTCCGGCCTCGTCGAGGTAACGCACCTGAATGATCTTCTCCAGATTTGGGTTGGCCTCAAAAGTGGTGACTTCGTCGCCCGACATTGGGCCGCCTTGCAGTTCCAAGGTGTGCACCGAAGCCGCCGAAAGGCGTTTGAAATACTCCGGCTTGGTGGCGCAGAGGTAGCGTTTGGCGGCGACGTGGTAGAGCACGCAGTCGGTGACCACTGAAGGGAAGAAAGGGGCGAGTACTTCGGCTCCGGCGTCTTCGTGGTGGCGGTCTTCGGTGTCGTCCGGATGGTAGGTGCCAAACTCGGAGGTGAAATGGCCGATGTCATGCAGCAGGGCGGCGACAATCACATCCTCCGGCATGTCGTTTTGTTCGGCAATGGTGGCACCTTGTAGCATATGTTCTGCCATTGTGACCGGCTCGCCGAGGTATTCCTCGCCGCCGCGGCGGTCAAAGATGTCGCCAAGAAAGGCGACGATGTTGTCCTGCGTCAGGATGGAGAAATCCGGTTTCATGCGCTTGCCTCCAGCGCCGCGAGGGTGGAGAGCAGCCCGTCTTTGTCCGCGTAGCAGCCTTGCAACCAGCGTTTGCCAGCACCGGAGTAGCCTTTGCGGGCGTGCAAGACGCGGGTGTTGTCAACAATGAACGCTTCACCCGGGGCCAGTTTGAAGCGGACCTCCGACATTGGATCGTCGATGATGTCAGAGAGTTGGCGCAGGGCATCGTAGTAAGCGGACATTTTGTCAAAAGGCACGTCCACCGGCGCGGCGGCGGAACGGGCGTTGAAGCGGATGTTTAGCAGTGTGCCTTCGGGAGTAAGGCCAATTACCGGACGGCGAGAGGTCAGGCGCACGCCTGCTTCGCCAGCGTATTCAAACCGGGCGGAATGGCTGTGCAGAAGTGCAAAGCCTTCTGGGTTTTGGTCGTGTAGCTTTTGCGCAGCCGCAAAGCCATCCACGACCATGTTGTCGCCACCTTCGGCAGAATTCTCAAGGCAGGATAGGACTTGCAGGGTTGGGACCGGATCGCGGTAAGGGTTGTCGGTGTGAGCTTGTAGCCCAAGGCCGGTGAAGGCGAGGTTGGTGGGATTGACCTCTGTGCGAACCTCAAAATGGCGGCCGTAGTTGGTTTCACGCACGTAGCCAAAGAGGTCGACCACTTTGAACAGAGCGCCAGACTCTGCGGGCAGGCCGGTGACTTTGGCAAAGCCGTAGCGGCGGATGGCGGCGAGCCAGTCGCGTTTGGCGTCGGGTTTGCTGGTGAGGTCGGGGTAGTGGCCGGTCGGTACAGCGTCGTTGAGGACTTTGCCCCAGGTTTCTGCGTGCGGGGGAAGGTGGCCCGGCGTGGTGTCTTGCGGGCGGTCGTAGGCATTGGCGAGCAGCCATGCGAGCGGGAAGGTGACGGTTTTGTTGTCGGCGGCGAAGGTGACAGTGACGGTGTTCTCGGTGGCTTCGGCAGTGGCGAGCGCACAATTGTCGGGTAGGTCGGCCAGTGTGATCAGCCGCTGGCCGTTGCCTGGATCGCGGGTGTCTGCATCCAGTGCGTTGTGGCGTAGCCAGACGCCGTGGAAGCGGTGAGTGCCGGAGGGTGTTGTGAGCGTGAGGACTTGATTGTCGGAGGAGAGCTGCACCTGGGTCATGAGATGTCCTTGGGTTGGGCGGGGGCTTGGGCGCTTGTGATGTCTTGTCGACAAACTGGGGATGCGCAGGCATAAATTCAAATTATCCTTTTTCATTCTGAGGGGCGGTTTTGATAATGGATAGGGCTGGGTTTGATCATCTGCCATTGGAGTGGGTGCGGGCGTTTGAGGCGGCGGCGCGGTTGGGCAGTTTCACGGCGGCGGCGCAGGAAACCGGACTGACGCAATCGGCGATCAGTCAGAGGATTGGCAATCTGGAAGCGCGGCTGGGGACGCAGCTGTTTGTGCGGCAAGCGCGGCGGATCACTTTGACGGTGGATGGCGAGGCCTGGCTGCCACATGTGCAGGCGGCGCTGGTGGGGCTGCGTGACAGCACAGAGGCGCTGTTTGGCGTGTCACGCAATCGGCTCACAATATCAGCCAGCGGCTCGATCAATGAGCTGTGGCTGGTGCCGCGATTGGAGCAATTGGCGCAGGTCAGTGGGGCACAGATTACCCTGAGCACAATGGTGGTGGCGTCCGGCGATGCCAAAGACGACGCGGCGGTGCGCATTCGTTATGGCAGTGGCAATTGGCCGGTGGCCTATGCGGTGCCGCTTTATGAAGAGCGGTTTAGTCCGGTCGTGGCCCCTGCGTTGTTGGCGCAAAGGGACTGGAAGGTGTTGCCGCGACTATCGGTGTCAGGCCCAAGGCCAAGCTGGCGGCGGTGGTGTGCAGAGACGGACACGCCAACAACGCCGGTGGCCCATCTGCGGTTTGACAGTTTTGGTGCGGGCTTGGCGGCGGCGCGGGCCGGGCAGGGCGTGCTTTTGGCGTCTTTGCCTTTGGTACAGTCCGAGTTGGACGCGGGCCGATTGGTGCGGGTTACAGACGAGGTACTCCGTCACCACGAGACTTATTGGCTGCTTGGCGCCAAAGAGCGGCTGTCGCGGAGACAGTGGCGGCAGTTGTCGGGCTGCTTGGTGGACGGTGCGGGGTAGTTAAGTCCCGATGGCCTCGGCGAAGGCTTCGAGCTCGCGTTCGATTTCGCTGATCGCGGCTTGGGTGCTGAAGAAGTAGAGGTCCGGGGCGTCTATGTCGTCCATGAAGGCTTCAATTTCTATCAAGATAGGCCGACCGTCAAAATCGGCGGTGATTTTCCAGCGCTTTGTGTCTTCAACCGGGATATCACCCAACGCGTTGCCGATGGCCTTGGCAATGTCTTCCGGGAAAACAAAACGGTGGTTGTTGGCCAGTTGCGTGAGGAAAGGCGTCACTTCGCGGCTGTCGAAGTTCATCGAGGTTTCAGACGTGATTGGCAGTGGCGCCTTGGGGGCGTTGGGTTTGAACAGTTCGGTGACAAACTTGAGCACGGGGGCCTCCGGAGGGGATTGTGATGTTAGCTGTCAAATACAATCACATTGCGCTTTGCGCTACCGGTTTTGGTGTCGGCGATGGCCTCGTTGATTTGGTCCAGCGTCCAGCGGCCGGAGATCAATTCGTCGAGCTTCAGGCGGCCTTGCTCATAGAGGTCGACCATCCATGGGATGTCACGTTTGATGACCACGTCGCCCATTTTGGAGCCCTGCATACCCTGACCCAATGCGGCCAAAATGACCGGTTCGTAAGTGGATTGAGCGCCGGTGTGCGGCATGCCGACCATGATGACCTTGCCGCCCGGTGCGAGGTAACGGGGGGCGTCGTCATAGGCGGGGATCGCGCCGACGGTCACGATCACCGCGTCGGCCCCGCGGCCCATGGCGCGCATCGCTTTGACGAAGGGCTTTTTGTCAGTGGCAAGCACGCCGTCGGTGGCGCCAAATTCCTTGGCGATTTCAAGCTTCTCCTCGCTCATGTCCACAGCGACGATGCGGCGGGCGCCAGCGATGCGCGCGCCTTGGATGGCGTTGAGTCCAACGCCGCCGGCGCCAATGACAACCACGTCTTGACCCGCTCGGATTTGGGCGGCGTTCACAACCGCGCCAACGCCGGTGATGACACCACAGGCAATCAGGCTGGCGGCTTCCATTGGGATGTCGTTTCCGATTTTCACCACTTGGGATTGGTCGACCACGACCTTTTCGGCAAAGGCGCCACAGGCCATGGCTTGATGCAATTTACCGCCGTCGAGGGTGGTCAGCGGGCCTTTGTCGCCATCATACGGCATGCTGCAGATCACAGGCTTGCCTTCGGAGCAGGTCGGGCAAGTGCCGCAGGCGCGGATCAGGGTGACAATCACGGGGTCGCTTTCCGCGAGGCCGGTCACGCCGTCCCCGACGGAGGTGATGTGACCGGCAGCTTCGTGGCCGTAGACGGCTGGCAGGCTGCCGCCCCAGCCGCCGTCGGCAAAAGAGATGTCGGAATGGCAAATGGCGACGGCGGAGAGTTTCACTTCGATCTCGCCCATTTGTGGCGCGCGCAGAGTGACGTCCTCAACAACAAGGGGCTGGCCAAATTCATGGCAGACGGCGGCTTTAATGGTGCTCATGGGCTAGTCCCTTGTGTTTGGCGTTACATCCAGTTTGGGCCAGCTTAGGCGCGGGAGGATGGTTCAATCCAGACAAAGGGTGTCGTTTTTTGCCTAAGTGGCGCGACGTGACTTTGCAAAAACCACGATTGCGATCATCAGAAGGGCGGCGGCGAGGACAAAAGGTGCGCCGGGTAAATAGAGTGGCGCATGTTCGTCGGAGAAATAGGCGAAGGTCTGTGTCATCACCAAAGGCGCGGCGATATGGGCCAGTGAGGTGAGCGAGGCAGAGATGCCTTGCAGCTCGCCCTGAGCGTCATCGGACACGCGACGGGACATGATGCTTTGCAGCGCGGGTAGGCCGATGGAGGAGAGCGCGGCAACGGGAATGCCGATGAACAAGAGGATGCCGTTGGAGATCACGGCGAGGTAAATCAGAGCCACAACTTCCAGTCCAAGACCGATAACCACCGTGCGGCGATTGCCAAACCATTTGGTCGAGGGGCCGATCAGGGTGGCCTGCACAATGGCAAAGCAGAGGCCATAAGCTGTGAGACTAAGGCCGATCATGGCTTCTTCCCAGCCAAAACGCTCGATGATGAAATAGGGCCAGATTGCCGGGTAGACGGCTGCGGCGATCTGATAGAAGAAAAATACAATCAGCAGGTTGGTCATGGACGGCAGTTTGCCGAGGGCCTGCAGAGCGCCCAGCGGATTGGAACGCCGCCATTCAAAGGCGCGTCGGTTGGCGTCGGTTACGGTTTCCTTAAGCACCATCCATCCCAACAGAGCGTTGCCACCGGCCAGTGCTGCGGCGGCCCAGAACGGTGCGCGGGTGCCAAATTGGCCCATAAAGCCTCCCATGGCGGGGCCAAAAACAAAGCCAACCCCCATGGCCGCGCCGATCATACCGAAGGCTTTGGCCTTTTCTTTGGCGTCCGACATATCTGCCATGTAGGCCATGGCGGTTGCATAAGTGGCCGCGGTGATCCCGGCCACGATGCGGCCAATCACCAGAATCCAGATGTTATGCGCAAAGGCCATGATCACATAGTCCGCCGACATCACCGCCAGCGACACCAGCAAAACTGGACGGCGGCCAAAGCGGTCGGAAAGATTGCCCAAGAGCGGGCCGCAGAGGAATTGCATGAAGGCAAAGACGGTGGAGAGAATGCCCCCCCAAATGGCAGCGGCGCCAAGGTCGCCGCCGGTCACCTCTTGGATGAGGTCGGGCATCACCGGGATGATCAGACCAATGCCCATGGCATCAATCATCACCGTGGCCAGAATCACAAATATTGGCAGACGGTTGCGCATCATAATCGCTTTAACTCTATGGTTGTATCAGGGCAGGAAAACGCGGTTCGGTCAACTGATTACTGAGGCGCGGGGCCATATTCTGTGGGCTGAATATGGCCCCGCGCTGCGTGTAGGGCGCAAATTGCCGTGGTCCTCGAAGGGGCGCAAACCTTTCGTGACGGCAAATTGGTTTAGGCGGTAGCCATGTTCAGAAGCGACAGGCTGCTGAGCGCGATTTGCGGCAGATAGAGGGGCTCACTGGCGGCATCCGAAGTTTCTTGGAGCAGGGCGTTCAGGCCAAGGAGCTGAGCGTGCAAGGCGTCATTCTCTGGGGAGGTCGGGGCAGACATTGCAGCGCTGTCGCCCGACAGCGTGAGCCAGTTGGCAATGGTGCGGACGGGCACGCGAGTGTCTTGCGGCGCGCCAAGCTTAAGGGCTTCGCCGATGGCCGTGCCGATGTCGGGCGCTTCTGTGAAGGCCACCCGCAGGCAGGTTTCCCGGATCATCGGCAGATCGGCCATCAAGGTGGCGCGTGTGTCGCTCTCACGCAAATTTTTTAGCGCGGTTTCGGCTTGCGTGAGAAGCTGGCGCAGGCGCAGCATCAGCGCTGTGTCGGCCACGTCTTGCGGATTGGCGTTGTGTAGGATGTATTTGCTGTGTTCCGGCGCTTCCATGGCTTTGTCAAAGGCTGCCACCAAAGCAGGGATGTATCTGCCATCCTTGGCAACACCATCTGCAAGCCCGGCTGGGTCGATCTGCACTTCCATTGCACTGCGATGGATGAAAAAGGCGCTGTCTTCCGGGATGTCGCCGCGTTCGGTCTGCACTTTGGCCATAGTGCCCAGTACCAGCAAAGCGGCGCGGATTTCGGCGCTGTGGGTGAACAGGCGGGCCGCTTCGCCCACCGGGTAGAGCTTGGTGAACATCGGGCTGTCAAAAACGGAGGCAGTCATGGGGTTAATCTTTCAGGATTTGGTCGATCAGCGCGGCAAGGCCGGTTGGATCCGCAAAGAAGGGGGAGTGGCTGGTGGGCATCTCATAGACGTCTGCCGCGGGCCAGTCCTTGGTCATGGTGACCTGAAACTCTGGGGGGATGGTTTGGTCATTGGCGCAACGGATGTAGCTGCGTGGGGTTTGGCGGTGGCCGTCACCCAGCGTGATTTTGGTGTCTTGGGCGGCGATGGATTGCGGCGTGAGGTTTGCCAGCGCGAAGTCGGCGGTGCCATCGGGGCAGTCGTGATAGAAGGAGACGCGCACTTGGGAAGGATCGATGGTGTAGCTGAGGCCGTCCGCTGATTTCACCACGGCTTTCATCAGCGGCTGACGCGGCGCGGCGCGGCGCATTTCGGCCAGCGAGTAGCCATCCCAAGGCGCATAGGCGCACAGGTAGATCAGGCGGGCGATTTTGCTTGCGTCGTTTTCATGCGCAATATCTGCGGCGCGGGTGATCGGGAAGCCGCCCCAGCTGTGGCCCAGAACGATGGTGTCCTCTCCAAGCGCATCGACAATAGACTGCGCGCAGCTGTCCAGAGACACGTCTTCCACAGGCGTGGTGTCGGCACCGTGGGAGGGCATGTCGATGGCGCGGGCGGTGTGGCCGAGGGCCTCAAGTGCGGGGATCAGGTCTCGGAAGCACCAAGCGCCATGGCTGGTGCCATGCACAAGAAGGATGTCAGACATGGCCGGTTTCTTTCATGAAGTCAGTGAGCAGCGCGGCGTATTCGGCGGGTTTCTCGACGCAAGGCAGGTGGCCGGTGCGGCGCAGGAGTTCCAGACGTGCGCCGGGGATCAATTCAACGGTTTCGCGCACCAGATCGGATGGGGTGGCGCCGTCCTCAGATCCGGCAATGCCCAGCGTGGGCAGGCGCAGGCCTGACGTGGGTGTGTAGAAATCGGTGCCTTGGATGGCGGCGCAGCAACCGGCGTAGCCTTCCACCGGGGTGCTTTCCAGCATGGCTTTCCAATGGGCCAGCTCCGGGCGGGTTTGGAAATCCCGCGAGAACCAGCGCAACATGATGTCAGCGGACATGGCGGGCAGGCCTTTGGAAGTGACCATGTCGATGCGATCTTGCCACATTTTGGGAGAGCCGATTTTGGCGGCAGTGTTGGAGAGCACCATCGCACGCGCCAAATCGAGGCGTTTTACCGCGAGGCCTTGCGCCACCATGCCACCAATCGACAGGCCGACGACCAGCGCGTCTTTGACGTTGAGGTGCTCCAGCAGGGCTTCGGCGTCTTTCACCAGCGTGCCCATAGAATACGGCGCAGGCGGCACCTCACTTTCGCCGTGGCCGCGCATGTCGTAGCGGATGATGCGCAGGCCCTCGGGCAGATGTTCCAGGATCGGGTCCCAGAGGTGCAGCGTGGTGCCCAGAGAATTTATGAAGAGCACCGGCGCGCCGTTTGGGTCGCCCTCGTCGCGGTAGTGGGTGTTGATTTGGTTCAGTTTGGCGATTGGCATGGTCAGTCTTGGTCGTCTGTTTTGAGGCGCATATGGGCCATGATTTGCCCGTGGTCAGAGGCGAGCTTGTTATAGGGCGCTTCGGCGTGGCTGCCATCGGTGAGATGGTCGTTGAGCACGCTGAAGTATTCCATGTCGCCGAGGCGGTCCGGATTGTCCGGGTGGAAGTGCTGGCTGAGATAGATTTGATCGATGCTTTCGTAAACCCCTCCAAACGCCGTGGTGTAGACCATGTCGCGCAGAGATTTGCGGGTGAACAAGGCTTCGGCGGAGGTTAGGCGGACGGAGGTAACGGCGTCTTGGATGGCGTCGTTTTCGCGGCGACTGTAGCGGTCATTGGCGTGTTTGGCATCGTGGCGCAGCATCCAGCTGTAGTTGCGGAAGGGCACTTCGCCGGAGATGATTTCGGAGCTGACCGCATGTTCGCCGTCGTTGAAATCACCCAGCACCATGACAGGTCGGCCTTGGTTGAGTTCGTCTACAATGGCGCGGCGCAGGACCCAGGCTTCGGCCATGCGGCGCAGGGCGGCGCGCATGGCGCCCATGGCGCGGCCCAGTGGGTCGTAGTTGGTGAGGTCAGCTTCTGTCGCTTTCCCGTCGGCGTCTCGGGTGAACTCGCCCAGTTTGGATTTGAGGTGGCAGTTGAAGACAGTGATGATTTGATTGCCAACCGGGATGCGCGCCTTCAGGATTGGGCGCGAGGTGCGGCGCAGCACAAAGGCTCCGGAGTCGCCGCCGTCCAAGCCTTGGAAGGGGATTTCAACCGGGGTGTCCAAGTCTTGGATGATCTCGGGGGGCTCGGCAAACCCGTAACGCGACAGGATGGCGACGCCGGGGCGGCGTTTGCCGGGTTCGCCGGTGTCGTTCACGTTGGGTGCCACAAACAGGCCGCCTTCGCCATAAGGTGTGTAGCCCAATTTGCGGAAGATGGCTTTGCGGTGGTAGCGCTTGGATTTGTCGGGGATCACAGCCTCGTTGGAGGCTTCGCCAATGCGGTCGGCCTCGTCAATGACGGCGCGCAGGGAGGGTTCGTCAAAGATTTCCTGAAAGCCCACGATGTCGGCGTCCATGGAGAAGAGCTGGCTCGCAGTCCAATCCTCTTTCCAGGCGTGTTCCTCCGGCGTGTAGGATTGGAAGGTGTAATATTCCTGATCCGGACCAATCAGGTTTTTTACGTTGAAGGAGGCGATGGTGAAATTGGTCATTTACGGGAACCTTTTGAGAGCATCAGCAAAAACATCGGCGTCGACGTTGCCGCCGGTGCAGACGGCAACCACTGTGTCGCCTTCGATTTTGTCGCCGTGAAACAGAGCAGCGGCCAGGGCGCAGGCGCCGCCAGGTTCGGCGACGATTTTCAAGCGTTTGAAGGCGAGGGACATGGCCTGCAGCACCTCGTCTTCACTCACCACAAAGCCGGGGCCAACGAAACGTTGCAGGATTGGGAAAGTGAGATTGCCGGGCTGGGGCGTGATGATGGCGTCGCAGATGGAGCCGGTTTCACTGGCATTGCGCTGGATGCTGCCGGTTTCCAGCGAGCGCGCGGTGTCGTCGAAGCCTTCGGGCTCAGACGGGCGGGCGCGCAGGTTGGGGGCTTCGGCCTCCAAGGCCAAAGCGATGCCCGCCGTGAGACCACCGCCACCGCAACAGGCAATCACGTCGCCGGAGGTCACGCCAAGATCGGCGGCTTGGGCTGCGATTTCCAGACCCACGGTACCTTGGCCTGCGATCACCTGCGGCTCGTCATAGGGGCGGATCAAGGTCAGGCCGCGCTCCTCGGCGATCTTGTTGCCCACCTCTTCGCGGCTTTCACCACCGGCGCGATCATAGAGCACCACTTCGGCTCCCAATGCGCGGGTGTTGTCGATTTTTAGCTTCGGCGCGTTTTGCGGCATGATGACCACCGAGGGCGCGCCGTGCGCGGTGGCGGCTGCGGCAACACCTTGCGCATGATTGCCTGAAGAGAAGGCGATCACACCGCGTTTGCGGGTGGCCTTGTCCATGGCGGACACGGCTGACCAACCGCCGCGAAACTTGAAAGATCCGGTGTGTTGCAGACATTCGGCTTTCACCAGCACGCGGCGACCAGCGATGTTATCCAAGAACGGCGAGGTCAGCATGGGGGTGACACGGGCGTGGCCTTGGATTCGTAAAGCGGCGGCACGGATCATGTCGATGTTCATGCGGGCTCTCCGGCGGGCAGTTGGGCGATCCATTGGTTCAGCACGTCAAGGCTTTCCGGTTCGTCCAGGAAAGGCACGTGGGCGCGATCTTTGACTTCCGCGGCCAGCATCGGCGCGCGGGACTGCATCTCGGTGAAGGTCTCTTGGCTGAGAATGTCGGAGTTCTCACCGCGTAGGACGGCGAGGGGTCGGTTTTTCAGCTTGTCAAACTGAGGCCACATGTCGCCTGCGGTGGCTTTGGGATCAAATTCGGCCAGCACCGCGTTGCGCAGTTTGGGGTCGTAGTTGATGTTGAGGCCGTCGCTAGTTTCAATAAAGTGGTGCGCGGCCTCTTCTGCCCAACGGCTGGGGGGCACGTTGTGAAAGCCGGGCAGGCGGGTGGCGAGGGCTTCGGCGGCTTCGGCGCGGGTGGTCCAAACCGGTTTGCGGCCGATGAAGACAAGGATGACTTCGAGCCCGTCGGTTTCGATCACCGGTCCCACGTCGTTGAAACAGACACCAGTGATGCGGTTTGGGGCCATCTCCGTCAACGTCAATGCGATGAGGCCGCCACGCGAGGTGCCAAGGATCGCGGCTTTCTCGATGCCTAGATGGTCGAGCAGGTCCAGCGCGTCTTGGGCTTCGCGCTGGAGATTGTAGGTGGTGAAATCTTCGGCCCACTCCGATTGGCCCCGGCCACGGTAGTCCATGCGGATCACGCGGGCGTCTTTGAGGTGGGGTCGCACGTAGTCAAAGTCGCTGGCATTGCGGGTAAGGCCTGAGAGGCAGAGCACAATTGGGCCGGGCCCGCCGGTGTCATCATAACAGAGCGACAGGCCGTCAGTGGTGGTGAAATGGGGCATCAGGAACTCGCAAGGTCGGGAATGCTGGTGAGGTCTGAGAGAATGTGATTGGGCGTCCAGGGGAGGCGGTCGACAGGCTCACCTGCGCGGTTGACCCAAGCGGTGGTGAAGCCATAGCCGGTGGCACAGCCCGCGTCCCAGCCGTTGGAGGACACAAAAAGCACTTCGTCTTTGGCGCAGTTGAAACGCTGGCCGACAAGGTCATAGACCACGGCGGCGGGTTTGAAGACCTGCACATCTTCGACGCTGAGCACATCATCGAGAAATTCTTGCACGCCGGCAGACTCCACAGCGCCGTTAAGCATGTCAGGCGAACCGTTGGATAGGATCGCGGTGTTCATGCCTGCCGCCTTGAGTTTGGCCAGCATGTCCGGCACCTCGGGGTCGGCGGAGAGTTCCCAATAGAGCGCCAGCAGGCGTTCGCGCAGCTCTGGGTCACCTTGCAGGCCAGAAGCCTCGAGCGCCCATTCGAGACCGTTTTGCGTGACCTGCCAGAAGTCAGTGTGGGCGTCGGCCACGGCGCGCAGCCAGGTGTATTGCAGCTGTTTCAGGCGCCAGTCGTTAGCAACCTTCTGCCAGTGTTTGGCAAAGGCTTCGCGGCCTGGCTCTGCGGCAGCTTCGCGGGCTGCCGCGGCGACGTCAAATAGTGTGCCGTAAGCGTCAAAAATGCAGGTGGTGATGGCCATGGTGTTCTCCCGTGTCGCGGGCAGATTGGCAGGTTTGACGCGGGGCGAAAAGGCCTGTTTTACAAATAGACGTGAGGCCTATAGGGTGCGCCGCTCAAGCCGGCTGGAAGGGTCGGGGCAAGCTGATAGATGGGACATTTTATGACCGCAGCAAAATCGGGCGATACCGTCCGCATCCACTACACCGGCACCTTAAGCGATGGGTCCACTTTTGACAGCTCCGAAGGTCGTGATCCGCTGGAGTTCACTCTGGGCAGCGGTCAAGTGATCCCAGGGTTTGATACGGCTGTAGACGGAATGACTGTGGGCGAGAAAAAAGTGGCAGAGATTCCTGCGGATCAGGCGTATGGACCGCGTCACGAAGAAGCAATTCAGGATGTGCCACGCGAGCAGATCCCGGCAGAGATCCCACTGGAGATTGGTCTTCAGTTGCAGATGCAATCCCCAACCGGTCAGGTTATGCCTGTGTCCGTTGTGGAGATTACAGACGAGGTGGTGAAGCTGGACGCGAACCACATGCTGGCCGGCAAAGACCTGACCTTCGCAATTGAGTTGGTGTCTATCAACTGATCTGTGGATTGGTTGCGAAAGTGTCGAAAGCCCGCCGGTGTCGGCGGTTTTTTTTTATGGGTTCAAGGAGTGCGGCTTTGTTGATCCACAATGAAATCGCCGCGTTTACAGGTTGCCAAACTATTGGTCAAAACCACTTGGCCGCCAAGCCGATTTTCACAGTGCTTTTCGAAATAGAACTCATGCAACATGGATTTCGCCCGCATTCCGAAAGAGGGTTCCGCGCTGCCTGCCACGGTGCTTTGCAGCGCGATGAAAACAATCACGAGACTTGTGGCCACCAACAAAGGTTCCGCCTTTTTAAGGCGGGGACGAGCGTTCAGAGTGTTGCCAGCCAGCAGGACCAAAATCCCTAAGCCGCCAAGGGCGAAAATGAGCGATTGAAACTGCATTTATACAGATATCCAGAATAACAGAAGACAGCAATTTGGCGCCGTATAGTGGGGCCGTTGGGTTCGCTCCAAGCCCTTTATTCATGATTTTTTAGCGTGGCAGATATGCGGTTTTTGAATGCCAGCGTTAGGTATTTGATTTGATGATCAAATTTTTGGAACCTGAGATGATTTGCGTTCCAACGGATTGGCTAAAACTGATTTACGCTGGGGCTGAGCTTGGCCAAATAGGTGGAGGGTCAGCGCGGTACGTCACTTTGGCGTTGCGTTTGATCAGTCGAGAAGTCGTCGCGGATGCAATAGACGATACTGCCTGCCAGACGCACGATACCACCCAGATGGTTTGCGCAGTGTTTCTCAAAATAGAGATCGTGCAACATCGACTTCGACGGGCTTTTCATTGGAGACTGCGCACCGTCAGACACAGTTGATTGCAACGCCAAAAATATCGCCACCAAACTCAAAACAACAAGCAGGGGTTCCGCGCGGTTCAGGCGCGGCTTGGACGCGGTTGAGACGCTGGAGAGATAGACAAGAAGCAACACGCCTAGACCGGCGATCAAGAGAGCGACGAAGTGCATAGTGCGAAGTCCAGAGGTGGCGGGGGACGTGATTGCGCGTCATAGGGGGGCGCGTGCGTTTTCTCCAAGCGGTAATTTTGGGCAGGATGCGCCCGCTTTTTGAGCGATTGCAGGCCGGGACCTCTTAGCATTTTGATATAATTTGCGTATTTCGCGCTGCTGCCGCTGACCCCTGGAGAAAAAATGTGCCGTATATGTGTTTTTGGGCGCTTTTCTTTTGCCAAAGCTGCGCTAGCTTGTGTGCTGGGAGGCGGTTTTTATGGATTTATGTTCAATTTTGCGACTCAGGTGGCCACTGTTGCAGGCGCCGATGGCGGGGGTGTCGACATCTGAAATGGCAGCGGCGGTGAGCAATGTCGGTGGGCTTGGGGCGCTGGGCCTTGGGGCGGCGGGCGTGGACGGGGCGCGGGAGATGATCCGGGCGGCGCGGGCGCTAACCGATAGATCAATCAATGCCAATGTGTTTTGCCATGCGCCGGCGCTGCGGGATGCGGATGTGGAAGCAGATTGGTTGGCCGCGCTGGCACCGACATTTTCGCGGTTTGGGGCGAAACCTCCGGCGGCGTTGCATGAGATTTACACCAGTTTTGTGGTCGATCGAGCGATGTGTGACATGCTGATTGAGGAAGCGCCGGGGGTTGTCAGTCTGCATTTTGGGCTGCCGGAGAAGGCGTGGATTGCGGAGTTGCAGGCGGCAGGCAATCTGGTGTTTGCCAGTACGACCAATGTGGCTGAGGCGCGGGCCTGTGAAGCGGCAGGTGTGGATGCGATTGTGGCGCAAGGCATTGAGGCGGGCGGCCATCGCGGGGCGTTCGACCCGGATGCCGAAGATGAGGCGCTGCCGACACTTGCGTTGGTTGAGCGGGTGGTGGCGGCGTGTGAGCTGCCGGTGATTGCGGCAGGCGGCCTGATGGATGGCGGTGATGTGGCGCGGGCTTTGGGGCGTGGCGCGGTTGCTGCGCAGCTGGGGACGGCGTTTTTGGATTGCACGGAGTCGGCAGCGGATGCGGCTTACCGCGCGGCGTTGCGGGACTCGGAGCAGGGGCCGCCAGTGCTCACTTCGTCTATTTCAGGGCGCGCAGCACGCTGTATGCGGAATGATTTCGTGGAGCTGGGTCAAGGTTTGCATGCCAAGGTGCCGGGCTATCCAGTGACCTATGATGCAGGCAAGGCGCTGAATGCGGCGGCGAAGGCGGCAGGAGAGACTGGCTTTGGCGCGCAATGGGCGGGCACCGGCGTGGCGCGGATGCCGTCTGGTGGTGCAGCAGAGATTTTAGAAGCGATTGGCAGAGAGTTAGACGCGGCGCAGGCCTAACCCCAGAAACGCGAAATGCCCCGCGTGGGGGCATTTCAAAATTTGTGTATCGTCGCGGAGATCAGCCGCGATATTTGGACAGCAGCATCGAGCCGTTGGTGCCGCCAAAACCAAAGCTGTTGGTCATCACCGTGTCCAGGCCGGCGTTTTCGACGAGATCGGTGGCCACTTCATCCGGGTCGATCGCCGGGTCGAGGGTTTCCACGTTGATCGATGGCGTGATGAAGTCGCCGTCCAGCATGAGCAGGCAGAAGATTGCTTCCAGCGCGCCCGCCGCGCCTTGGGCGTGGCCGGTCATGGATTTGGTAGAAGAGATTGGCGGCGTGGTGCCTTCGCCAAAGACGCGGCGCACGGCTTCAACTTCGCCAACATCCCCCACTGGAGTGGAGGTGCCGTGGGCGTTGATGTAGCTGACCTTGCGGTCTTCTGGCAGTGTGGCTGTGGCCAAACGCATGGCGCGTTCGCCACCTTCACCAGATGGGGCAACCATGTCGTGACCGTCAGATGTTGCGGCAAAGCCGGTGACCTCGGCGTAGATTTTTGCACCACGGGCCAGCGCGTGCTCGAGGTCTTCCAGAACCACAATGCCGCCACCGCCGGAGATGACAAAGCCGTCGCGGTCCGCGTCAAAGGCGCGGGAGGCTTTTTCCGGCGTGTCGTTATACTTGCTGCTCATCGCGCCCATGGCGTCAAACAGGCAGGAGAGCGTCCAGTCAAGCTCTTCGCCACCACCGGCAAACATCACGTCCTGCTTGCCCATCATGATCTGCTCTGCGGCGTTGCCGATGCAGTGCAGGGAGGTCGAGCAGGCGGAAGTGATCGAGTAGTTGATACCTTTGATCTTAAAGGCGGTCGCCAGATTGGCGGAAATGGTCGAGCTCATGCATTTTGGTACGGCAAAAGGCCCAATGCGCTTGGTGGCGCCGGTTTTGGCGACAGTCTGGTGTGCCACCAGCATGGCAGAGGTGGACGGGCCGCCGGAACCTGCCACAAGGCCGGTGCGTTCATTGACAACCTGATCTTCAGAAAGACCGGCGTCGGCAATGGCCTGCTGCATGGCGATATGGGCGTAGGCCGCGCCGGGGCCCATGAAGCGCAGGGTGCGTTTGTCGACCAGCTCTTTGATGTCGATGTCGAGGTGGCCTGCGATCTGGCTGCGGAAGCCGTGTTCGGCCATTTCAGCGCTGGCGGAAATGCCGGATTTGCCCGCTTTTAGCGAGGCGGTGACTTCTTCGGCATTGTTGCCAATCGAGGAAACGATACCCAGTCCGGTAACGACGACGCGACGCATGTGCGCTCTCCCTTAGTTTGTTGAGCACTATGTAGGGGATGAAGGGGGGGCGGCGCAAGGTGGGGTGTGGGAGCAGTTAGATTGAACCCGCCTTTCGCTGTGAAGGACGGTAACTATATGCTTCTTAAGCTGAGTACAGTTTTGAGGAGATTGATTTGGAACTATTGACTTTTCTGGCACTGATGTTTGCAGTGGCGATCGCATACCTTCGCAGGCGCGCGCGCCCAAAATCTAAAGAATATCAAAGACCAAAGCCGGTCTCGGATGTGACGGTTCGTTCTTCGATGCCAGAAAGTCGCAGGCGGGCTTCAAGCGACAAGGCTGCCAGTGGTTCTTCGACGAGAGAAGGCCCAACAAGATTGGTAAGTGGGCGGGCCTATGTTGTTGATGGTGACACTTTGAAGATCTCAAAGACGCAAGTGCGCTTATTTGGCGTTGATGCCCCGGAAATGAACCATCCATACGGGCAAAAGGCTAAGTGGGCCATGGTGGCGCTGTGCAAAGGGCAAACTGTTTCAGCTGAGATAACCGGTGACGATGAATATGGCCGGATGGTTGCGAAGTGTACTCTGGAGGATGGGCGAGATTTGTCTGCAGAAATGGTCAAACAAGGAATGGCTATAGACTGGCCGAAATTCTCTGGAGGTGCTTATACAAGTTTGGAACCGGAAGGTGTGCGCAAAAAATTGTGGCTGGCTGATGCCCGACAAAAAGGGCGGTTGCATGTTTGGGAAGCCTATGAAGCGCGCCAAGCGGAACGTCGGAAGCAATCGTAGAGCTTGGGACTGGCAGTCCTTTCGACTACGAGCCAACGCGCCCGCCCAGAGGGGGCGTTGCGGGCGCTGCCAAATCTCTAATTTGGCTTCAGTCGATAGTTTCTCACGCCAACCGCGCATCCACATAGAGCACATTGCGCTGGGTGCGTTCCAGGTCGGTGAGCACCCTGTAGGTTTCTTCGATTTGGGGCAGGGCGAGGATGTGCTCGGGCTTGCCGTCCGCCAGAATGGCGCCGTCGCGTAGGAGCACCAAACGGTCGCAGAATTTGGCGGCGAGATTCAAATCGTGCAGCGCGGCCATGACCACCGGCTTTTTGCGGTCCATCTCGTTGCGGATGGAGGTCAGGATGGAGAGCTGGTGGTGCAGGTCCAGCGCGCTTGTGGGTTCATCGAGCAGGATCACGTCTGGCGCGCGTACGATGGTTTGGGCCACCGCCACCATTTGTGCCTGTCCGCCGCTGAGATCAGCCACGCCACGGTTGGCGAGATGCGAGAGACCAAGGGCGTGCAATGTGTCAGAGACGCGGTCGAGATTGTCATCGTTCACCCGCCATCCTGTGGTTTGTTTGAGCGCGAGTAGCACGCTTTCAAATACCGACAGCAGCGCGTTGCAACCGTAGGCCTGCGGCATGTAGGCGACACGCTTGGCGCGGTCTTTGCGGCCCAGATGGGTGACGTCTTCGCCTTCGATGGTCAGCGTGCCTTTGTTGGGTGTGATCAGCCCGGCGATGGTTTTGAACAAGGTGGATTTTCCTGCGGCGTTGGGGCCGATAAGGCCTACGAAAGCGCCGGAGGGGATGTCTGTGACGGTCACGTCGTGCAACACGGTTGTGCGGCCATAGCCTGCGGACAGATTGGCGATGGTCAGGGTCATTGCAGGCGCTCCCGTCGTGAGCTGAGGATGATTGAGATGAAAATTGGAACGCCGATCAGCGATGTGATGATGCCGATGGGGTAGATGATGCCCGGCGTGATGGTTTTGGAGATCAGGGAGGTGAGCGACAGCACCAGTGCGCCGACCAAGGCCGAGAGCGGTACGAAGTAGCGTTGATCTTCGCCTACCAGCATGCGGGCGATGTGTGGCCCGACGAGACCAACGAAGCCGACGGTGCCGACAAAAGACACGGCGGTGGCCGCGAGCAGGGAGATGCAGATCAGCATTTCAACACGCAAGCGGCCAACGTCCACGCCCATGCTTTGCGCGGTGGCTTCGCCCATGCGCAGGGCGGTCATCGGCCAGGTGCGGTAAAGGCTGAAGGGGATGGCGAAGCACAAGAGGATGGTGCCAAGGCCGATCTTTTCCCAGCTGGCGCGGCTGAGAGAACCCATCATCCAGAAGACAATGCGAGCGATCTGATCCTCAGAGGCCATGTATTGCATCAGCGCCAGCAGGGCGGAGAAGGTGAAGAAAATTGCGATACCAAACAGGATCATGGTTTCTGAGCCGACACCTTTGAGACGGGTGGCGAGTAGGATGAAGCCGCAGGTACAGAGCGCAAACACAAAGGCGTTTACGGTGACCAGCAAGGGGCCGACGGCGGGGATGACGCTGAAGCCGAGGACAATGGCCAGCGAGGCGCCAAAGCTTGCGGCGGCGGAGACGCCAAGCGTGAACGGTTCGGCCAGAGGGTTGTTGAGGATGGTCTGCATCTGTGCGCCGGCAACGGCCAGCAGTGCGCCGACAAGAACGGCGGTGACGGCGACGGGTAGGCGGTAGTCCCAGACAATGACTTTTAACCGGGCGCCGTGGGACATTGGGTCAAAAAGCACTTCGGAAACGGTGGAAAGGCTGTAGCCGCCCGGGCCGGTGGTGATGTCCAGAAGGAAGCTCAGGCACAGAAGGCCAAAGACAGCGGCGATCACGCCATAACGGCGGGACACGCGGGCTACATAGTCGTGGCGGATCGCCGTGGGATCAACTTCGAGGGTCACGGGGGAGGTCTCCGAGGAGGGAAAAAGAGGGTCCGGCCCCGCATGAGCGGAGCCGGGAGTTGGCGAGGGGGATTAGCCGCCAACCTTCAGACTGCCCCAGAACACGCCGGAGTAGTCGATCGGAAGGAACTTATCGTGCAGTTCCTTCATGGAGGCTTCTGGGTCCACGTCTTCAAACAGCTCCGGGTGCATCCATTTGGCAAAGGCCTGCATGGCGACGAAGTGATAAGGGCTGTTGTAGAATTGGTGGTAGACGGAGTGGAAACGACCGTTTTTCACAGCCGACAGTTCGCCCCAGCCTTCGCGAGAGGCAAGACCTGCGAGGCGTTCTTGTACTGCGGTAGGCTCCGCTTCGTAGCCAAAGAGAACGGCGGTGGTCGCCGGGTTGGCCTCAGACCAGTTGGCGCCGGTGCCGATGATGATTTCCGGATCATCGGCAAAGATAGCCTCAAGGCTGACGCTGGTTTTAAAACCTGGGAACTTCATAGAGCCCCAGTTGCGGCCACCTGCCAGATCAACCAGGCGACCAAGGTTGGCGGCACCGTAGGTGTTGCAGCATTTGTTCGGGTTATAGCCTGCGGCGTTTTCGATGAAGACAATCGGGCGGTCTTCAGCAGGGATCTGTGCCACGCGGGAGTAGATCTGTTTCATCTGACGCTGGTAGAAATCGCCAAACTCATCCGCCTGATCGCGTTTGTCAAAGATGCGCCCCATCAGCTGGATGCTGGGCACGGTGTTCTCTGTTGGGTTCTGACGGAAGTCGACAAAGACCGTGGCCACGCCGGCTTCGTCCAGTTTTTCAATGATGCCGCTTTCCTGCGCCTTGAGCAGGTTGCCGAGGTTCATGAACACCACTTCGGTGCCAAGCGCCACCACCGCCTCAAGGTTCCATTCGTCGGAGTAGGGGCTGCCGAAGCTCTTCAGATCGGCGATATCCGGGTATTTGGCGAGATATTTGCGATAAGCGTCTGGGTCATATTTGACCATGTCGTCTTTCCAGCCGACGACGCGCTCAAACGGGTTGTCTTGGTCCAGTAACGCAATCGAATAGATCATGCGGCCTTCGCCGATCACGACTTTGGAAGGGTTCTTTTCAACTTCGACAACGCGGCCTGCGACGTCGGTGACGGTGATGGTCTCTGCAAGGGCAATCGTGGCGGTTGTGACGGAAAACGTCACTGCTGCGGCAGCGGAGCAAAGACCCCGTGTCAGTGTGCTGACTTTCATGGGTCTCTCCTTGGGTATGTCGCGATAAGAGTCGCGATCTGGGCGCAAATGATATTAATGTACTAAAAGAGTCAAGTAAGTGGGTGAGGATTTCTTCAAAACGTGAGCAAAGCGGAAATCAGAGCTTTGGGTTCATTCTTTTGGGGGGCGACGCCACTGAACTAGAAAAGGACGGCGCCCTTTAATGCGCTGGTGGCGAAGGGAAGCCATAAGGTCATTTTACCGGTTGCCGCGCTTTGCTCGAACGATTGCTTTCAATTGCTGCAGTAGGGAATGAAGCTAACCATATGTCCATTGCGTTCCTTTCCCCGTGAAGCCGGCGTTTAACCCTGCTGTTAGGCGCTACGTTAGAGAACCGGATTGCCAAGTGGACAATGCCTGACTCTGTAGGTGAAGATGCAGGTAGTCCAACCAACGATCAGATCAGGCTTTATGAAAGGTAAACTCAGGGTGGACTTGTCCTGTCAATCATGGGTGAATTTAGGGCGCGCCTCATTTTGCGGCCCCCGTGCAATCTCATTCTAAACAATTCCTCGGACGAGGGAAAACTTGAACGCTTTGCAAGAGCGTTCCAGTTCAGGTACCCGTTCGAGACCTTCACCATGTCAGCCTTTCGAAGCATCATGTCCAGACGATCACGGTTGCGATCCTCGTCTCTGATGACGCTGTGACGGATATCTGTCGAAGTCGAGATCATGTCGATCAAAGCTTCGCCGCAGCATAAGATTATTGGCAGTATCTCTTTTCTAAATCGTAATTGTCGCGGGTAGAGCGCGGTCTGCGATTGACTTCGCGTTCGCCAAATCATTTCCCAATGAACGCTGTTCGGCCTGGTCTTGAGGCAGGCCAAAGTCGATCCACCGTTGAACCAGCCGCTGTTTCAGTATCTCAGTCGGCACGTTCAACCGGATTGAGACATCCCAAAAGGCTTGCAGATCTTGCCAGACGGGTGCTTCAAACAAGAGGTAGTTCCCCTCAATCACAACGCAGTCGCATTGGGCATCAACGACACCAGCCGCCGCACGCGAGAAATCTTCATCGCGATCAAAGGTTGGGTAGAAAACCCTGTCCACATGAGACAAAGCTTGTACCATTCGGAGGACACCTTCTGCATCGAACGTTTCAGGCGCGCCTTTCCGGTGCAGCAAATTCAAATCTGACAGAACCCGATTGTCCAAATGAAAGCCATCCATCGGAACTACGGATGTCGAGCAGCCAGCTTGGGACAAGCTATCGGCCAACGCCCACGACAAGGTGGTTTTCCCCGACGCGGGCGGTCCCGCCAGAGCGATGAGTTTGCGTTTTCCGCTTTGGGGCGCTGTCAAAATCTGTTCCGACAGCGCCTGCGCGATGCTATGCTGTGCTGTCATCATGCCGCGTCCTGGGCGGGTGGCTCTTTCGCCCCTGTCATGAAGGCGACAGCATCGGACATAGTGTAGTCCTTGGGGTTGATCGTGCAGAGACGTTTGCCTAACCGATGAATGTGGATCCGGTCAGCGACTTCAAAGACATGGGGCATGTTGTGGCTGATCAGGATGATTGGGATACCACGGGCACGCACGTCCTTGATGAGCTCCAGCACTTTGCGGCTTTCCTTTACGCCCAAAGCTGCCGTAGGTTCATCCATGATAATGAACTTGGTGGCAAAGGCCGCGGCGCGAGCCACCGCAACCCCTTGGCGCTGCCCGCCAGACAGGGTTTCCACGGGTTGCTTGATGGACTGCACTGTCATCAGGCCCAGTTCAGTGAGCTTTTCTCGGGCGAACCTCTCCATGGCTTGTTTATCAAGCATGCGTAGGTACTTTCCAAGGAAGCCGGGTTTGCGCAGTTCCCGACCCGTGAACATGTTGTCTGCGATGGACAATGCCGGAGACAGGGCGAGGTTCTGATAAACGATTTCGATCCCCATTTCACGAGCCTCAATAGGTGAGGAAAAGTTGACCTGCTTACCTTCGATCAGGATCTCTCCCGCATCCGGAGAAGTGGCGCCGCAAATCGCTTTGACGATCGACGATTTCCCTGCTCCGTTGTCACCAATCACTGCAAGGATTTCGCCAGGGAGTAATTCGAAATCTGAGTGATCAATGGCCGTTACGTGGCCGTAGCGTTTGACGACGCCTTTAGCTTGGACAACTGGTGTCATGCTGAAACCCTCCGGATCCATTGGTCAATTGCGACCGCGATAATGATAAGCCAACCGATTGCAAAAACTTGCCAAAGCACATCGACACCGGCCATGCGCAGACCTGATTGAAAGACGCCGACGATCAATGCGCCAAAAAGTGCCCCCATGATCGACCCTCGTCCACCGAAGAGAGAGATGCCGCCTATGACAACAGCGGTGATGGATTGCAGGTTGCCTTCATAGAACGACTGCGGAGAGATTGATCCCACGCGTCCGATCGAAGCCCACCCAGCGATGGCGCAGACCAGGCCAGCCAGCATATAAACGGAAACCAGCGTGCGTTCTGTGCGAATACCGGACATCTCTGCTGCTTCCATATCGTCACCGATGGCATAGACATGACGCCCCCAGGCCGTCTTGTTTAGCATGTACCACAACACAATGAAGATCAGGATCATGAGTATCACGCCAAAAGTGATGCGTGCACCGCCAATATTGACCGCGTTTCCGAAGAATTTCAAAAGCCCGGCGTGCTCATCAATGTCTTGGCTTCGAATGGATTGCGCGCCGGATAGCCACAGGTTCAACGCAAAGAAAATGGACCACGTGCCCAGCGTCGTAATGAATGGCGGCAGTTTAATCTTAGTAATCAACAGGCCGTTCATGGCCCCCGCTAACATACCGCCAGCACAGCCGACGATGATCGCAATCGGCGCAGGCACACCCATATGGACAGCCAGATTTCCCATGATCACCGACATCAGGATCATGATCGCCGCGACCGACAAGTCAATGCCAGCGGTAATGATAATAAGGGACTGCGCAGCAGCCAGCATGCCGATTATTGAAACCTGCTGCATGATCAGAGACAGGTTGAACGCGGAAAAGAACCGCCCCCCTGCGATGATCCAGAACACCGCTAGGCTCAGTATCAATACTATCACCGGTACGAAAGTTGGATTGTTGTGCAATATGTGTTGGACACGTTTTAGCAACGTGTGGCGGGTTTCGAACCGTGCGACTTGTGTATCGCTACCGTCCAAGACCTGTTCGTAGCCTGGTTTGGTTGTCATGGCGATCTCCCTCGCCCCCAGCCTAAGCTGGGTGCTGAGTGTGTTCAAAGGTATCGGTGAATAAATTAATCCAGGGCGATGAGCGCCCTGGACCATTTCTTGATTAGTGTGGTGTCAGCCCCAGCACTTACCCAGACCCTCGGCCGAAGTGAGGGATGGAATGCCATCAATAGGTTCGTCGGTGATCAGCTCGACACCAGTGTTGTAGAAATCCAACCCTTCGGTGTTACGTGGCTTGGCACCGGTTTCCGCCCACGTCTTGATCGCATCAATGCCAAGCGACGCCATTAGAAGAGGGAACTGCATCGATGTGGCGCCGATCACACCTTCCGAGATGTTCTGCACGCCGGGGCAACCACCATCTACAGAAACAATCATAACGTCGTTTTCACGCCCCACGGATTTCAATGCTTCATAAGCGCCAGCGGCGGCAGGTTCGTTGATTGTGTAGACTACGTTGATTTCCGGGTCGATCTGCATCAGGTTTTCCATTGCAGTCCGGCCGCCTTCTTCGTTGCCGTTGGTCACATCATTGCCAACGATGCGCGGATCGTCTTCGTCGCCAATGTCGGTCGGGTCTTTGATGTCGATACCAAAGCCCTGTAGAAAGCCATTGTTGCGCAGGTAATCAACAGAGATTTCTGACGCTTTCAGGTCGAGCAGTGCGATCTTGGCGTTCGCGGCTTCATCACCCAATTTGGCAGCAGCCCATTCACCGATGAGCACACCGGCCTTGAAGTTGTCGGTGGCGAAGGTTGCATCCGCGACGTTGGCAGGCTCAAACGGCGTGTCCAGCGCGATGACCAAAGCACCTCGTCACGCGCCTGCGAGATCACTGGCGTTAGTGCGCGACTGTCGGTCGGTGTGATCAGGATGCCCTTGGCCCCAGACGCAATGCAGGTTTCCACAGCAGCGATCTGGCTTTCGACATCGCCGTCGATTTTGCCTGCAAAGGTAGACAGGTTAATTCCGTTTTCCTTAGCCGCAGCTGTTGCGCCTTCTTTCATCTTTACAAAGAACGGATTGGTGTCGGTCTTTGTGATCAAGCAAGCGTTGATATCTGCGTAAGCCGCGCCAGCCATCGTGGTCAGGGCAATGACCGAGGAAGTCATTAGGTTTTTCATGGTTTCCTCCCATCCATGTCAAATCAATTGTGTGGCCGCCTCCATGCTAGCCACCCACCTGCTCGAGTGCAGGCTGAGGCACAAAAAGCCAGATTCTGACATCTCTGTCAATTAGTTTGTAAACTTTACTAACAAAATAATTCGATCTACCTTCACATTAGATAGCGAGGAATATAATGTGTCCGACATGGATGGTGACATGACAAGAAGACGACGCGGCGGCGTTAATCAAAGCGGGCTGCGTGACCATAATGAACGTCTGATCCTATCCGTTCTGCAACGCTATCAAACGGTTCCGGCCGCAGAACTGGCCCGGCGAACTGGCCTCTCCAAACCTACGGTTTCGACAATCCTGCGCAACCTTGAAGAAGATGGGCTTGTTCGACGCGGAGACCCAGTCCGCGGCAAGGTTGGTAAACCATCCATACCCATTGAACTGGATCCTGATGGTGCTTTTTCCGTGGGCCTGAAAGTCGGGCGTCGCAGCGCAGATTTGCTGTTGTTGGATTTCGCTGGAAACGTACGCGAACAACTGCACACTACTTTTGACTATCCTATGCCCGACGCCGTCTTTGGGTTCTTGGAAGCCGGGTTAACCGACCTGCTGGCAAATCTCTCAAGTAACCAGAAGCGTCGTGTCTGCGGGATTGGGATCGGCACGCCGTTTGAACTCTGGAAATGGCACGACCTGACTGGCCCGGCAGTTGAAAAATTCCGCTCATGGAAAGACGTGGATTTTGCAAAGGAAGTCGCCCGGTTCAGCGATCTACCGGTTTTTGTCGCGAATGATGCCACAGCAGCTTGCCATGCAGAGCACCTGTACGGACGAGGTAAAAAGTATCGCGACTTTGCTTATTTCTACATCGGCTCTTTCATTGGCGGTGGCATTGCCTTGAATGGCACCGTGTTTGAGGGAAACCAAGGAAATGCAGGTGCGCTGGGCTCCATGCGCACCACTGGCCCGTTGGGTGAAAGTCAGCAGTTGATCGACACGGCCTCACTACATCTGTTGGAAGCGCGATTGACAGAAGCTGGTCTTGATCCAAAGCTCATGTGGCAAAAGCCACAGGATTGGAGCGGTCTTTCCCGATATGTTGATCCCTGGATAGGGGAAACAGCCCAAGAACTGGCAAAGGCGTCGCTGTCGATATGTTCGGTTATCGATTTCGAAGCGATCCTGGTCGATGGTGCCTTTCCATCTGGAGTTCGCGAAGAGCTGGTTGAACGGGTTCGCCGGTATTTGGTCAATCAGGATAAGCGCGGATTGATCGCCCCGAAAGTCGAAATCGGAACTATTGGAGAAAATGCTCGTGCAATTGGTGCTGCGAGCGGCCCAATTTTCGCGGAATACCTTCTGAATACAAATGCGGGATTGTCGTCGATCTGATGTACAATACTCTGTTTTGAAAGCAGACCTTTACAAGACCTAAGGAAGTGACCGTTTTGTCCGCAGAGTTGCCATTTGACCTTGGAAACTAAGAAGCTCCCGGAGATATCTTCGGGAGCTTCTTTCTGTCTAGATTTGATGTAATCTGCGCAGATTACTCAGCCGCCAGACCAACCTTCATGTCTTTGACTTCATAGATCTCTTCGCCGTCAGCAAAGACTTTACCGTTGGCCACGCCAAGCTTCAGCTTGCGGTCGATGATGCGGGTGAAATCCACATGGTAGGTCAGCATTTTGCGGTCTGGTTTGACCATTCCCTTGAGCTTCACTTCGCCCACGCCCATGGCCATGCCTTTGCCGGGCATGCCGCGCCAGCCGAGGTTGAAGCCGGTCAGCTGCCACAGGCCGTCAAGGCCAAGACAGCCAGGCATGATTGGGTTGCCGGGGAAGTGGCACTCAAAGAACCAAAGGTCCGGGGTGATGTCGAACTCTGCAACAACGTGGCCTTTGCCAAATTCACCGCGATCGGCGGAGATGTCGGTGATGCGGTCCATCATCAGCATGGGCGGCGCAGGCAATTGCGCGTTGCCGGGACCAAACAATTCGCCACGGGCGCATTTCAGCAGGTCGTCTTTGTCAAAGCTCGTGGGATGGTCGGCCATTCTGGGAGGTCCCTTGTCATTCTGGGGTTGGTTTTGCTTGCTTTATCACCTGCCAGTGTGGTCCTGCAAGGCAATGTCGCCGTGCGAGCCGGAGCTGCAAATCTGTTTGCGACTCATTTTCATTTGAACTCTGGCAGGTTTTTGCGCTAAATATATAGCTGACGCACAGGAATATACAGATGACCACTGAGGCACTTCGCAACGGCACCCAATGGCTCGCATCGGCTGGACTGCGCCCAACACGACAACGTGTGGCGCTGGCGGCGTTGCTTGTCGGTGATGGAAACGACAGGCATGTAACGGCGGAAAGTTTGTTTGCGTCGGTGCGTGAGCACGGAGACAGGGTGTCTTTGGCCACTGTTTACAACACGTTGCGCGCGTTTTGTGACGCTGGGTTGATGCAGGAAATCACCGTGGATGGTGCCAAAAGCTATTTCGACACCAACACCGGCGATCATCCACATTTCTTCTGGGAAGATGACCGTGTGTTGACCGATGCGCCCGCCGAAGAGCTTGAGATTTCCCGTTTGCCCGGCGCGCCTGAAGGGGCGGAGATTTCCAAGATTGACGTGGTGATCCGCCTGCGTCGCACCTGAGCGCGACGCTGGGTCAAACATTTCTGAGAGCAATTGTCCTTGATTTGGGCCTGTGACAGCATAGGCGAAGAGCAGGGAGGATGTGTTATGAAAGCAGTGACGTGGCGGGGCTTTGGGCCTGCGCGGGAAGTTTTGCAAATTGAAGATCTGGCGGTGCCCAAACCTACGTTTGGCGAAGTTTTGGTGCGCGTGGCGTTTTCTGGTGTTAATCCGTCTGACTGTAAAGCGCGCGGTGGCGCGCGGCCTGGTGTGACCAAACCACCGTTTGAGGTGGTAGTGCCGCACAGCGATGGGGCTGGTGTGATTGAAGCGGTTGGTGAAGGTGTTGATGCGGCCTGTGTGGGCGAGCGTGTATGGCTTTGGAATGGGCAATGGCAACGGCCTTTTGGCACCTGTGCGGAGTACATCTCGGTGCCTGCAGAGCAGGCCATTGCCTTGCCTGATGATGTGCCGCTCGAGGACGGAGCGGTGATGGGCATTCCGGGGCTCACGGCAGCACAGACGGTGTTTGGCGGGGGCGATGTGACGGGGCAGACTGTACTGGTCTCTGGCGGCGGCGGATCTGTGGGTTTCCTGGCGGTGCAGCTTGCGGCTTGGGGTGGGGCGACGGTGATTGCGACTTGCGGTGCGCGCGATATGGATCGTGTGAAGGCTGCAGGCGCGGCACATGTGTTTGACTATGCCAGCCCGACATTGGCGGCGGACATCTTGGCCGTGTGTGACGGTTTGGATCGCGCCGTGGAAGTGGAGCTGGGGCCAAACCTGCTGTTGTTGGCCGAGGTGATGAAACCCTTGGGTACAATTGCAGCCTATGGCTCAGCCAAAGACATGGCACCGGAAATGCCGTTTGGGCCGATGCTGTTCAAGGCTTTGAAGCTGGATATCTCGTTGATCTACATTCTGCCGCTCGCGGAACGTGCGGCGGCGATTGCGCGGTTGCATGGGGCGTTTGCGGATGGGGCTTTGAAGCTTGACGCGCCCAATGTGTTTGCCTTGGAAGAAGCGGCTGCGGCACATGAGATGGTGGAGGCCGGAGGGCGCACGGGGGCCGTGTTGGTGAAGTGCTGAGCCGCTAAGTCAGACCTTCGAGGCCAAACCACTGCGGCAACACAGACATGACCCGTCGCCAGAAACCTGCGTCCGGGTCTTTGGTGACCACTGTGGGGGCGACTGCCTCGGGTTGGTGTGTCCACTGTAGACCTTTGTCCTCGGCGGTGACCTTATAGGCAAAATCGTTGAGGTTTTTCCAAGTTTCTCAAAATGCTACGGGCATAGGCGGGGCTGTCCACCAGAAGGCCGATTTCCGCGTTTGTCTTGATTGAGCGCGGGTCGAGGTTGAGAGAGCCGACCAGCACAGACGTGTTGTCGATCACAGCCAGCTTGGTGTGCAGGGTGATGTGCGGTGGGTTCTCTTGGTCTGTGAGATTGAGCGCTGCAATGGCGTCGTGACGCAATTCGTAAAGCTCAACACCTGCGGTTAGCAGGTCAGCGCGATGGCGGGCGTAACCGCCATGTACATAGGCGTGGTTTGTTGAGGCCAGCGAGTTGGTCACAATGCGCAGCTTCACGCCGGAGCGGGCCAAGTTGGCATAGAAGCGCGCGCCGTAGTCTTCGGGCACAAAGTAAGGGCTGATTAGGGTGACCTGTGATTTGGCTTCACCAATGGCGGCAAAGAAAGCTTCGCCCAAGATATGCGGGCCTTTGCCATCTGGATTGCGCAGCTTTTGAGGGGTGTCGGCAATGATACGCGAAGTACCCCGGAATGGGGTAATCTTTCGTTTGGTAATGTCTTGGAGGTAAGGCGTGTTGATCGCATTGATGTAGGCGGCGACTTCGGGGCTGTCGGGATTATAGGCCCAATCAGAGAGGGTAATCTGTGGCGGCTGCGACGCGGATTTAGCGCGGAGGGTGGCGATGGGGATGGCGTAGATATCGTTCCAGTAGGTGTCAAAGATTGGGTTGATCTCGGCCGCCTCAGAGCCAAAGACCGCGAGGTCGTAATCCGCAAACACCTCAGTGGGTTTTCAGCTCGTAGTATTCATCGGCAAAGTTGCGCCCGCCGATGATCGCCATGTCGTTGTCGACCACAAAGGTTTTGATGTGCATGCGCCGGTTTACGCGTTTGAAATCCCACAGAAACCCCATGGCTTTGGGTGCATTCCGCGAGCTGGGGTTGAAGATGCGGATTTCGATATTGGGGTGGGTGTCGAGCACGGCGAGGTCGGTATCATCTGCGGTGGTGAAGACGTCATCCACCAAGAGACGCACGCGGACGCCGCGATTGGCGGCGTCAAACAGGCGGTGGGTAAGGATGCCACTGTCGGTGTCCGGTTTGATCAGGAAGGTGGCAATGTCGATGCTTTGCTGCGCGCTTTCGATCATGCGCAGGCGGGCGCCGAGCGCGTCGGTGCCGTTGGTGAGCTCGAAATAGGCGGACTGGGTGCCGGTTTGCGCGGAGACCGCGCGGCTGACTGCGTCTGAAGAGGTATCGGCGGTGAGGGCGTAGGAGGGCGTGCGCGGGGCGTCAAAAGGCACTTTTGCGCAGGCTGTTAGGGTCAGGGAGGCCGTAAGGGTCGCGATAATACGCGTGCTGTGTAGGCTTAGAACCACTGACCGGGCTCCATCAGGCCGAGGTCAAGCAATTGGCGGGAATGCCAATCAAAGCGCACAGAGTTGTGCCAAGTGAATTCTTCAATGTCGAACGTTGAGCCCGGGTTGGCTTTCAAAGCTTTAGCGGTGCGGAAGGAGCAGACTGCGGCCGTCAGGTTGTTGTGCCAAGGGCAGGCGTAGGTGTTGTATTCTTCATCGGTGAACGTGAAGTCGTCGCGCAGTTTCAGGCCGGGTTTGGCGCGGAAGATCGAAATCCGGTCGATCTTGCGTTTGTTGGCTGGGATGTGCTCTTCAAACCGCCAGCGCAAACCCCCAAAGAAATCCAGTTGCCGTTCTTTCGGGTGGTTGTGGTTGTCTGTATCAAGGCGCGCCAGGGCGTAATAGCCAGAACGGTCTAATTGTGCGTCTTCCAAAGACACGGCGTTGGGAGCATGTTCTAGGTTGGGGGCATATAAATCTATCACATAAGTGAGCATCGCATCGCGTTGCTCTTCCGTGTGGAAGGCCAGCATCTCGCCAATACCGCGGGTCTCGCAAAACGGATAAAAAAGATACTCGGCGTTAAAACAGTAGTAAATCCAGAGGGATGGCGCGGCGTCTATGACTTTGTTAATGGCATCCTTCATACGCTGCCCGCGCGGTGCGTCCATTGTTATGCGCGGGCACAGCACTGACAGTTCTTCAGAAAGAGAGAATGCAGCGGGCATAAATACGATGACTTTTTTGAAACCAAGGTCGAGGTGATGATAGAGCGTGCTTTCAATTTCGATATCGTCTTCGACGAAGATCAAAGCCACAGGGCCTTTCGCCAACTCTGATTTGCTATCGCGCAGAAATTGCTCCACCGAGTCGTATGTCATGCGCGCCTCATTTTGCGTGTTTTTGTCCTTGTTGCGCTCAAAATCCGCTAAAAGCGAGCGCATTGCAAGCGTCCCTGGTTTTCTGTAGGGAAGCGCCTTGAAACAGCTACAGGATATGTCCCATGGCCGAGAACACCACTGCTGACAAAAAGAAGCTCTTCATCAAGACCTACGGGTGTCAGATGAACGTTTATGACAGTGAACGCATGGCTGAGGCTATGGGTGGTGCGGGCTATGAGACCACGAACACGCCGGATGATGCAGACATGATCCTGCTAAACACCTGCCACATTCGCGAAAAGGCCGCCGAGAAGGTTTATTCAGAGTTGGGGCGGTTCAAGGGGCTGAAGGCGGAGAAGCCGGACCTGAAGATTGGCGTTGCGGGCTGTGTAGCGCAGGCTGAAGGCAAAGAGATCATGCGTCGCCAGCCGTTGGTCGACTTGGTTGTAGGACCGCAGGCCTATCACCGCCTGCCGGAGATGGAAGCCAAGACGCAGGAAGGCGTAAAGGCGCTGGACACGGATTTTCCTGAAGAAGACAAGTTTGAGAAGCTTAAGGGCCGCTCCAAAGCAAAGCGCCAGCCAGCGGCGTTTTTGACTGTGCAAGAGGGTTGTGACAAGTTTTGCGCCTTCTGCGTGGTGCCGTATACCCGGGGTGCTGAGGTGTCCCGCCCGGTGGATCGCGTGGTTACAGAGGCGCGTGATTTGGTGGAACGCGGTGTGCGCGAGATCACCCTATTGGGGCAGAATGTGAACGCCTACCACGGGGCACACGGCGGCGGAGATATGACTTTGGCCGGGTTGATCTGGGAGCTGGATAAAATCGACGGTCTGGAGCGTATTCGTTTCACCACTAGCCACCCGAACGACATGATGGATGACCTGATTGAGGCGCATGGTACCTGTTCCAAGCTCATGCCCTATCTCCATCTGCCGGTGCAGTCAGGTTCCAATAAAATCCTGAAGCGCATGAACCGCAGCCATGATCGTGACAGTTACATCAAGTTGATTGAGCGTATTCGTGCGGCTCGGCCGGACCTGCTGTTGTCCGGCGACTTCATTGTTGGTTTTCCAGAAGAGACCGAAGCCGACTTTCAGGACACAATGGATTTGATCCGTGAAGTGAAATACGGGCAAGCCTATAGCTTCAAATACTCTACTCGTCCGGGGACCCCAGCTGCGGAGCGTCCGCTGGTGGATGCCGCTGAAGCAGATGACCGTTTGCAGCGACTTCAGGCCCTGCTTGGTCAGCAGCAGAAAGAGATACAGAACGGTATGGTTGGTAAAGAAGTAAACGTTCTTTACGAAAAAGCCGGCCGTCTAGAGGGGCAAATGGTTGGAAAGTCCGACTATCTGCACGCGGTCTATGTGGCTGATCCTAAGGGGCAAATCGGTGACATCAAACGGGTGAGAATCGTGGAAAGCGCGGCGAACTCCCTCGGTGGTGTTTTGATCTGAGATTGACCTTGTGTCGGAAACAATCTTGGTTAATTTGAGAATATTGATGCGCGCGTTCTGCTTTGAGTAGGGCGTGAGTGACACATTTTGGACATATTTTAGGGCGCTGGCCACGCGAATTAATGATTTCTTCTTCACATGAGTGGCAACTCGGTGCATCTTGATGGGATATAAAAAGCTTTGATTTAGAACACTGTTTCAAGAAAATGGCTTTCGGGGGATAGGAGAGGTACTCGCTGTGGCGAACAAAACCAAACAATTGGCGCGGGCGGCGCTTGGAGGTGCGGCGGCTGCCTGTGTTGCGCTTCTGGCCATTGCTCAGCCCGCTGCGGCCCAAAACCAACGCACTGTTCTGGGCCAACCTTACGTGCCAACCGTCTGGGTTGATCCGGATGGGTGTGAACACTGGGTGATGGATGACGGTGTCGAAGGCTATATGACCCCGCATGTGAACCGTCAGGGTATCCCGGTGTGTCGCCGTGGTAATGTCTGTGGTGTGATGAATTCTGACCAGTTCTTTGCCACTGATAAATACGGGATCAATTCGGCAAACAAGCAGCGATTGGCAGAATTTTTCAACAGCTCGACTGCGTCGGCGTTCATTATTGCCGGTCACACTGACAGTCGTGCCAGCGATGATTACAATATGCGTCTGAGTTACAACCGCGCCAATGCGGTTGCAAAAGTGGCGCGCGGCACAGGCGCTCGTGTGGTGGATGTGCGTGGCTATGGTGAGCGTATGCCAAGGGCGACCAATCGCACTTCTGCGGGCATGGCGGAGAACCGCCGTGTCGAAATCATCTGTCTGCGCTGAGGGAGTGGCGATATGAAACTGACCAAAAGCGTACTGCTTCTCGGTGTCGCTGTGAGCCTTTCGGCTTGCATCGACAACAAAGTTGACAAGACCGTGGACAACTTCACCGATGACGGCCACCTCAGCAATCTGATTGCTGGTATCTGGGTGGACCCAAACGGCTGTGACCATTGGATCATCGATGACGGTGTTGAAGGCTACCTGTCTCAGCGTCTGGACCCATATGGCAAGCCAGTGTGTTCCGGTGCGGCCCCTCCCGGCGTTGCCACCGGCCCGTTCAAAGCGGGTGCGGGTATCGGCGACTGGATCTGATCCACATCGCTTAAGCGTTACAAAGGTCGCCTGGGTATGGCGGCCTTTTTTCTTGGCGAAACCCTGCCGTATGTGCCCGCGTCACGGAAAATTCACGCCCGCCCGCTTGCACCTGCCTGCGCAACTTGGCACCATGGGGCTATACCCTTCTTCACAGGAGATGTGATTGCCCACAGGCACCATGACACCACCGCCTTCATCCGATACGCCGAAAAAGACCTCGGTGGAATTTCCGGACAACCGACTGCTGATTGAGCTTTGCGGCGAATATGATCGCAATCTCGCGGATATAGAGCAGAAACTTGGCGTGCAGATCCTGCGACGGGGAAACCTGCTCGACATTCATGGGGAAGAGGCGGCTCAGATTGAGGCCGCCGAGGTGCTGACCGCGCTGTATACACGGCTGGAAAGCGGTAAGTCCGTTGACGGTGGAGACATCGATCGCGAGATACGCATGGGCGCTTCTGAAGAAGACACCGGCGTGCGGGACGGCGACCAAATTGAGATGTTCAAAGGCGGCGCGGTTGAAATCAAGACCCGCAAAAAGCTGGTTGAGCCGCGCACCGATGCCCAGAAAGCTTATGTGCTGTCGCTGTTTGACAATGAGCTGGCTTTTGGCATCGGCCCGGCTGGCACGGGGAAGACCTACTTGGCTGTGGCTGTTGGCGTGAGCATGTTCATCTCCGGTCAGGTGGATCGGATTATTCTATCGCGTCCCGCTGTAGAGGCGGGCGAGAAGCTGGGTTACCTGCCCGGTGACATGAAAGACAAAGTCGATCCCTACATGCAGCCGTTGTATGATGCGCTAAATGATTTCCTGCCGGCCAAGCAGTTGGGCAAGCTGATCGAAGAGAAAAAGATTGAGATTGCGCCGCTGGCCTTTATGCGCGGTCGCACCTTATCCAACGCGTTTGTGGTGCTGGATGAGGCGCAAAACGCCACCACGATGCAGATGAAGATGTTCCTGACCCGTCTGGGCGAAGGTTCGCGCATGGTGATCACGGGGGACCGCAGCCAGATCGACCTCCCGCGCGGTGTGCCGTCCGGTCTGAAAGATGCGGAGCGTCTGTTGAACAACATTCCCAAGATAAGCTTTAACTATTTCACAGCGGATGACGTTGTGCGCCATCCTTTGGTGGCGGCCATCATCAAAGCCTATGATGCCGACGCGGTGCGGGCACTGAAGGATCGGGAAGGCAAAGGATCCGCCTGATGCGCCGATTTTTGCAGTCTTGCTTGCGCGGGATACGCAAGCCCGATGCGGTGCTGTCTGATGCGCCGCGACCACCTTATCTCGAAGACGAAGCCGCATACCGGGCTTTTCTGGCGTCCGTGCTGGATGGTCAGAGTGATGAGGTATTGCGCAAATTGCATGCTGCGGTGGACCGGTTGCCGCAGAAAGCACGAGGGCTGCATATCGTCGTGCATTTGGGGCAAGAGGAAGACGGAAGCTTTTGGGTGCAAATGCACGTCGTGGGCCCAGATTTGCATGTTCTAAATGATGCAATAAAAGGCTACGCCAATCTGTTTGAAGGGCGGGCGTCCACTATTGAAACGGCGATTGCCAATGTACCGCAATTTGATCCTTTCAACGTGCCATTCGACGTGTCCGCCGCTATTGCCGAGGAGAGTTCTTCCTGGATGGAGCATGTTTGGTGCCGGGCCAGTTTGCCGGATTTATCGGTGCCGGTGTGCCTGGTGTCTGACGACGGATATGGCGGTGCGGTAATATTGGCGCGTGACCTCAGCAGGATTGGGGCTGCGCATGCTCACTGACATCATCATAGAGGATGACCGATGGCGCGAGGTGGCGTTTAACGCGTTGGCAGAAACGGCGGCGCAAGCTACGCTGGCGCATCTGGGCATGGCGGCGGACCTGTTTGAAATAGCCGTGCTAGCCTGTGATGACGCGCGCATTGCCGAGCTGAATGCCGATTTTCGGGACAAGGATAAAGCCACCAATGTGCTGAGCTGGCCAAGCGAAGAACGTGGTGTTGCAGTGGATGGCGACGTGCCAGCGTTGCCCGAGCAGGGCTTTCCTGGCATGCTGGAAGAGCTGGGCGATATTGCGATTTCCTATGACACCTGTGCGCGGGAGGCGGCAGAAGCGGGCAAGACTATAGCGGAGCATGTCACGCATTTGATGGTGCATGGCACCCTGCATTTGCTGGGGTATGATCATGTGCGTGACAAAGATGCCACTTTGATGGAAGGTTTAGAGACCATCATACTTGGCAAAATGGGTCTGGCAGACCCATATGAGATCAATTAGCGGGCAAAATACCGCAAGAAATCTTGGAAAGGGCCTATGGGCGACAGTGCAGACGGATCTTCTAACGCAGCGCCAAGCGCGCAGCCAGAAGGCCAGAAAAGTAAACCGAAGGGCTGGGTAAGCCGCCTGTTTGGTATGAGTGATACCCCGGAAACTGTGGCGGAGCGCCCGGTGGCCGCAACCACGCCGGTGCCGCAGGCGCATGGTATGATGAACTTGCGACGGATGCGGGTCGAGGATGTGGCGGTGCCCAAAGCCGATATTCAATCGGTGCCCACCGTTATTACAAAAACAGAACTGGTGCAGCTGTTTCGCGACAGTGGCCTCACCCGACTGCCGGTGTATGAGAACACTTTGGACACACCAGTGGGCTTTGTGCACCTGAAGGATTTTGCTCTGCGTCATGGGTTCAATGGCGACAATGCCAAAGACTTTGACATCACCAAAGTTCTGCGTCCCTTGTTGTTTGTCCCCCCAAGCATGTCGATCGGTGTTTTGCTCACCAAAATGCAGGCGGAGCGTCGGCATATGGCGCTGGTTATTGATGAATATGGCGGCGTCGACGGCTTGGTGACCATCGAAGACCTGATCGAGCAGGTCATTGGGGAAATCGAAGACGAGCACGACGTTGAAGAGGCTGACCTTTTTATTGAAGAAAAACCTGGGTGCTTTCTCGCACTGGCCAAAACGCCTTTGGAAGAGTTTGAAGCCGCTGTCGGTCGGTCGTTGAGTCATCACGAAGAGGTCGATCCGGAAGAGATCGACACACTTGGCGGGCTGGTCTTTATGCTCGCAGGACATGTCCCTGCGCGTGGCGAGGTCGTTGAGAGCCCCGATGGCGTAGAGTTTGAGGTAGTGGACGCCGATCCGCGCCGGATCAAGCGGCTGCGGGTGTTCCTGCCAAGCCCATCGGTGGTGGTGCAGGATGGCTGACGGCGCTTTGCGCCGCCGGTTGCAGGTTGTGCCTTTCAAAATGCTGTTGCGCGGTGGCACGCTGGGAGCGGTGGCCGCGTTGGGGCACCCGCCCTTTGATCTGTGGTTTTTAACGCTCCTTGGCTTTGCCGCAGCATTTTATCAGTTGATGCGCGTGGATGCCGGTCGGTTGGCGTTTGTCCTGGGGCTGGGCTTTGGCACCGGTTATTTTGTCCTGTCCTTAAACTGGATCGTGGAGCCGTTTTTTGTCGATCCGTGGCGACACGGATGGATGGCGCCTTTTGCGATCACGTTTTTGGCGGCGGGTTTGGGGCTGTTTTTTGCGGTGGCCTTTTGGAGTGCGAAACGTCTGAGCGTTGCAGGCGGAGCGGTGGTTTTGACGATGACGCTTGCGGAGGTGGTCCGGGCCTACCTGTTCACAGGGTTTCCCTGGGCCATGCCCTCTTATGTGTTGATAGATCAGGGGGTTGCCCAAGGCGCAGCGATAGTAGGGCCACATGGGTTGAATTTGCTGTTCTTTGTCGTGGCCTGGAGTCTCGCATGGGCGGTGTTCAGTGGGGAGCGTCGGGATGTTTGGAGCGTTGCTGCGCTGGCCATGATCGCCGGGCTTGCCGTGCCCGTGGCGTCGCCAAGCCCGTCGATCTCCGAAGAACGACCGGTTGTGCGACTAATCCAGCCAAATGCGCCGCAGCATCAGAAATGGGATCCGCAATACGCTGGCTTGTTCTTTGAGCGGATGGTGAAATTCACCCGTACAGGAGAAGAGAGACCGGACCTCATCGTGTGGCCTGAAACAGCAGTACCTGTTTGGCTGCATAACGCGGCGAACACGCTGAGGATTCTCTCCGGCGCGGCGGGCGATGTACCGGTGGTTTTGGGGATCAACCGCGCCGAAGGGCGGCGGATTTTCAACGCTGCAATCCTGATGGACGCAGAAGGGCAGGTCGCGGAGACCTATGACAAGCATCATCTGGTGCCGTTTGGTGAGTACATCCCCTTCGGAGATTGGTTGAGCAAGATCGGGATTCAGGGGTTGGCCAGCCGAGACGGCGGCGGATTTTCCCGCGGCGCGGGCGCGGATGTGCTCGACTTGGGTGCATTGGGCAAAGCGTTGGTGTTGATCTGTTATGAAGCGGTGTTTCCGCAGGATGTGCGCGCGACCCCTGAACGGCCTGCATTCATTTTGCATCTCACCAATGACGCCTGGTTTGGCAATTTCTCCGGACCCTATCAACACCTCGTGCAGGCGCAGATGCGCGCGATTGAAAGTGGCTTGCCAGTATTGCGTGCTGCAAATACCGGCATCAGTGCTGTGATTGATTCACAGGGGCGCGTGCTGGATGCATTGCCGCTTAACGCAGAGGGGTTTTTGGATGTGGCCTTGCCAGAGGCGTCGCCTAAAACCCTTTATGCGAAAGGGGGCGATCTGCCTTTGGTTCTTGTGGTTGTATTGCTGCTGTTAATAGCGCTTTTACTGCATCGGCGCAAAACGCATTGACCCTGCGCGAACGGAGGCGTAAGCCAAGGTAGTTTTTGTCGCCACAACGGCTTCCTGACGTGGCGATCGACTTTCAATGGAGCACTTCATGACACGACAGAACTATACGTTTACTTCCGAAAGTGTTTCGGAAGGCCACCCAGATAAGGTTTGTGACCGCATCTCGGACGCCGTTTTAGACGCCTTTTTGGCAGAGGAACCAGAGGCACGTGTGGCGGCGGAAACGTTTGCCACAACGAACCGGGTGGTGATTGGTGGCGAGGTTGGTCTGTCAGATCAAGACAAGCTGCATGATTACATGGAACGCATCGACGAGATTGCACGCGCCTGTATCAAAGACATCGGTTACGAGCAGGACAAGTTTCACCACGAGACCGTGGAGATCACCAACCTGTTGCACGAACAATCCGCGCACATCGCGCAGGGCGTGGATGCGGCGGCCGACAAAGACGAAGGCGCCGGTGATCAGGGCATCATGTTTGGCTATGCCACCACCGAAACCGAGGCTTTGATGCCTGCGCCGATCCAGTACAGCCACGCCATTTTGCGTCGTTTGGCTGAGGTGCGCAAATCTGGTCAGGAGCCGACGCTTGGGCCGGATGCTAAGTCACAGTTGTCTGTGCTGTATGAAGGTGGCAAGCCGGTAGGCGTGAGCTCCATTGTGTTGTCAACGCAGCACCTGGATGAGGCCATGACCAGCGCCGATGTGCGCGCCGTGGTGGAGCCTTACATTCGCGAGACCCTGCCAGAGGGCTGGATCACAGATGCCACCGCGTGGCACGTGAACCCAACCGGCAAGTTTGTGATTGGCGGGCCTGATGGCGATGCGGGTCTGACTGGTCGTAAGATCATCGTGGACACCTATGGTGGGGCTGCTCCGCATGGAGGCGGCGCGTTCTCCGGCAAAGACCCAACTAAAGTGGACCGCTCTGCAGCCTATGCCGCGCGCTATCTGGCGAAGAACGTTGTGGCTGCCGGCATGGCGGAGCGCTGCACCATTCAGCTGTCCTACGCGATTGGCGTATCTGAGCCTCTGTCGGTTTACGCAGATACACATGGTACCGGCGAAGTTGCCCCTGCGGATATTGAAAAGGCCGTGCGCAGTGTGATGAGCCTGACGCCACGGGGCATTCGAGAGAAGCTGCAGCTCAACAAGCCGATCTATCAGCGCACGGCAGCCTATGGGCACTTTGGCCGGACACCCACCGAGGACGGCGGTTTCAGCTGGGAGCGCACTGATCTGGTTGAGGATCTGAAAAAAGCGATTTGATCTGCGCGGTATCGCAGGATGTGAAAGCCCGTCGAGTTTATCGGCGGGCTTTTTTTGTCCAGTGCATGCCATGGACAACATGCCCCAACGGAAGTCTTTGGCATCGCAGGGTTCCTGTGTCACGGTCAGCGTGGGAAATGGGAGGAATGCGCGATGTTGATCGATGTGGCTTTGCCGCTGTCGTTGGCGATTATTATGTTTTCACTGGGGTTTGGGCTGACTTTTGCCGATTTTGGCAGGGTGTTGACCATGCCACGGGCCGTAATTGTAGGCGTGGTGATGCAGGTGGTCGCGGTGCCCGCGGTGGCGTTTTTGCTGGTGTCTTTCACAAACTTGCCGCCTGCGATGGCCTTTGGGGTGATGCTGTTGTCGTTTTGCCCTGGCGGCGTAACGTCTAACATTCTGACCAAACTGTCTGGTGGCACGGTGGCGTTGTCGATTACGTTGACGGCAGTGGTGAGCCTGCTGTCGGTGCTGACCGTGCCTGCGTTGACCAGCTGGGCTGCGACGACCTTTCTGGGCGGGAATGCACCGGTGATCAATGTGACCGCGATTGGCATCAGCATGTTTGTGATCACCGCCGTGCCGGTGGCGATTGGCGTGTTGTTGCGTTTTGTGGCGCCAACTTTTGCGGACAGTAACGAGGGGCGTGTGTCGGCTGTGGCGCTGATTTTGTTTGTGGTGATTGTCGGCGCGGCTCTAGCGACCAACTGGACGATGTTTAAGGCAAACATTGGTGGGTTAGCGCCGGTCCTGATGGCGTTGAATGCGGTGTTGTTAATTGCGGGTGTTGTTGTGGCGCGTGTGCTGGGACTGTCGGGGCCGGATGGGCTCTGTATCTCGGTGGAGATGGGCGTGCAGAACGCGACCCTTGGCATCGCCGTGGCGGGCATTATCGCGCAAACCGGCGGTATTCCCGAGTTTGCGGTACCAGCGGCGGTTTATGGGATCACGATGTATATTGTGACCATTCCGGGCATGTTCATTCTGCGCAAGATTTTTGGGTGAACTTGACCTTTGCTGCGGGTTTGGGCAAAGGCAGGCCCGCAGCATAAGGTAATTTGGCATGTCCGACGACAAACACCCCGGCAAAGATTCTGGCAGACACGCAAGCGGTGCGCCGTGGCGCAACTTCTATGGACGCTTCAAAGGTAAAGGCTTGCGGCCGAGCCAAGAGGCCTATCTAGACGAAGACTTGGCGGCGCTGTCTCCCGGTAAGGTCGGCTGGGACGAGAACCCGGAGCGGGAGAACCTCGACCTTGAGGCGCTGTTTGGTGGCAAGGATGTCTGGCTTGAAGTGGGGTTTGGCGGCGGTGAGCACATGGTGCATCAGGCCGTGCAGAACCCCGACGTGGGCATCATTGGCTGTGAGCCTTACATCAACGGCGTTGCCATGCTGCTTGGCAAAATCCGTGAAGCTGGTGCGCAAAACATCAAGGTGCATCCCGGTGATGCGCGCGACATGTTTGACGTGCTGCCCGATCAAAGCCTGAGCCGCGCATTTTTGCTGTACCCTGATCCTTGGCCAAAGAAGCGCCACCACCGCCGTCGTTTCGTGACGCCGGAGCATCTGGAGCCGCTGTCGCGCAAGCTGAAGCCGGGTGCGATTTTCCGCGTCGCGACGGATATTGAGGACTATGTGCGCCAGACGTTGGAAGAAGTGCCTCGCCAGGGGTTTGAATGGTTGGCGGAGAAACCGGTGGATTGGCGCGAGCCATGGAACGATTGGATTTCCACGCGTTATGAGCAGAAGGCGTTCCGCGAGGGGCGCACGCCGCATTATCTGACCTTCCGCAAGACGTAACTGCGGCGCTGGAGCGACGGCGCAACAATCGCGCCATTCCGGCCATGGACCTTGGGCATTTGTTGCGCTAACAGCGTTGTCAAAAGCAATAAGGATGACGCGCTATGTCTGGCCACGGCACACCCATTCCGATGACTTCTTCCGCTTGCGGTCCGCTGAAGGGCGAGGCGCATGTGCCTGGTGATAAGTCGATCAGCCATCGCAGCTTGATCCTTGGTGCGATGGCAGTGGGCGAGACCAAAATCTCCGGCCTGTTGGAAGGCGAAGACGTGCTCGACACCGGCAAAGCCATGGCGGCTTTTGGCGCAGAGGTGATCAACCACGGCGAAGGCAATTGGTCTGTGCATGGTGTGGGCGTGGGCGGGTTTGCCGAGCCGGACACGGTGATTGACTGCGGCAACTCGGGCACCGGCGTGCGTTTGATTATGGGCGCAATGGCGACCAGCGACATCACGGTGACCTTCACGGGAGACGCCAGCTTGAACGGCCGTCCGATGGCGCGGGTTACTGATCCGATTGCGCTGTTTGGAGCGACCTCGGTGGGGCGTTCCGGTGGACGCTTGCCGATGACCATAGTTGGCGCAAAAGATCCTGTTCCGGTGCGTTACGAAGTTCCGATGCCGTCTGCGCAGGTGAAATCTGCCGTGTTGTTGGCTGGACTTAATGCGCCGGGGCAGACTGTGGTGATTGAGAAAGAAGCCACGCGTGATCATACCGAACGTATGTTGGCCGGCTTTGGCGCGGAGATTTCGGTGAAAGAGACCGAAGAGGGGCGTGTGATCACGCTGACCGGTCAGCCGGAGTTGAAGCCGCAGACCATTGTGGTGCCATGCGATCCAAGCTCCGCCGCGTTCCCGGTCTGTGCGGCGATTATCACGCCGGGCTCTGACGTTTTGGTGCCAAACATCGGGCTGAACCCAACCCGCGCTGGTCTGTTTTGTGCGTTGCAAGCGATGAACGCGGACTTGACCTTCGAGAACGAGCGGGAAGAAGGCGGGGAGCCTGTTGCGGATCTACGCGCGCGGTTCTCGCCTGATCTTACGGGTGCTGAGATCGACCCAGCCCGTGCGGCCAGCATGATTGACGAATATCCGGTGCTGTCTGTGGTGGCCTCTTTTGCCAAAGGCGACACCGTGATGCGCGGTGTAAAAGAGCTGCGCGTGAAGGAAAGCGATCGGATCGACGCAATGGCAAAGGGTCTGCGCGCCAATGGCGTTGAGGTCGATGAGGGTGACGACTGGTGGATCGTGAAAGGTCTTGGCCACGGCAATGTGCCAGGTGGCGCGACGTGTGAGAGCTTTTTGGATCACCGCATAGCCATGAGCTTTATGGTGATGGGTATGGCGACACAGCAGCCTGTGAGCGTCGACGATGGTGGTCCGATTGCCACGTCTTTCCCGATTTTTGAGCCGCTGATGGACGGCTTGGGCGCAAAGGTCACCCGCAGCTAAACCAGCGTTGTCGCCCCTCGGTGCACGTTTTTGTTGATTTTGGCGAAGCCTCGGTCATGATCGGGGCTTACGTCATCTTGGGCAAGGGCAAATGAGCTTCAGTCAGCGGGTTTTCTGGATCAGTTTCACCGGCGCAACCAGTATTTATCTGGTGATGGTATTTTGGACCATGCCAACGATCAGCGTAGCGGCCGGAGGACTGGCGCCGTTTGACATGCGGCCCTTTGGCTATTCACCGCAGGAGGCGCGGGGCTTTCTATCTGCACTGAGCGCAGAGGGGCGCGATTTCTACATCACCGTACAGCAGCGGCTTGATCTGGTGTATCCAGCGTTGTTGGGCATCATGTTGATTGTTGGCTTTCAGAGCCTGTTCCCGCGGCGCTTGAGCATGGTGTTTTCCTTTGTTGCGCTGATCATGGTGTCGGCGGATTACTTGGAAAACTACATGGTGGCGACGATGCTGCATATCGGTGCGGATGGGGTAGAGGATAGTCTTGTCACCATCGCCAGTTTCTGGACGCGTTGTAAATCTGTGGCGGCTACCGTTGCCTTTGTGGGCTTGGTGGTGGGCGCTGTGATGCAAATGCGCCGCCGCTGGGCATAGACGCGCTGGCCCTTGCCTCGCGCGCTGTGGCTGGGTAGAGCGACTAGAAGTCAGAATAAGGCAGGGCAAGACATGCGGTTTACCATTGCAATTGATGGGCCAGCGGCAGCGGGCAAAGGCACAATCTCCAAGGCTGTGGCGGTGCATTTTGGTTTTGCCCATCTGGACACGGGTTTGCTGTATCGGGCGGTTGGCGCACGCACACTGGACGGGACAGACCCTATTGCCGCGGCCAAGGGGCTGACTGCCGAAGACCTGGACGCGGACAATCTGCGCACGCCGGACGTCGCGCAGGCGGCCAGCAAGGTTGCGGTGATTGGTGGGGTACGGGCTGCTTTGGTGGACTTTCAGCGGGCTTTTGCGCGTCGCGCCGGTGGCGCCGTCTTGGACGGGCGCGACATCGGGACGGTGATTTGCCCGAATGCTGAGGCCAAGCTGTTTGTCACGGCAAGTGCAGAGGTGCGGGCGGAACGCCGTTATCTGGAGCTTGTTGGTAAAGGCATAGAGATCGATCTCGAGACTGTTTTGGCGGACGTCAAGGAACGCGACGCGCGCGATATGGAACGGGCCGAGGCGCCCCTGAAGCCTGCGGCGGATGCGGTTTTGATCGATACCTCAGACCTTGCCATCGCAGATGCCATTGCCGCTGCTGTGTCGGCTATTGATGCGGTGTGTCCGGCTGAGTGAGCCCATCACCATTCTGTGATGTAATCTGGCAATTTGAACCAAATTCTCCTGAGCCTGCGTAAGGGGCTGAAAAACTGGGAGGATAGTTCATGTCATTACAAGCACTGTTTCCGACGGTGGGCAGCAGTTTGCCAACGTCGAATGGTACGCTATCTGCGGTGGCAGATTTCGAAGTATTGGCGCGCGCCTTGGATGCGGCGGGCCTATCGGCCAGCGTAGGAGGCTTGAGCGACTTTACATTGTTTGCTCCGACAGACGCCGCCTTTGCGGATTTGGCAGTCACTTTGGGTTTTTCCGGCGACACCGACGATCCCGATGCGGTGTTTGGGGCGATTGCAGGGGCGCTGTCTGGCGTGGCATCCGACGGTGATCCCATCCCGCTGCTGACAGACATACTGCTGTACCACGTGAGTGGTACGGAAAGTGATGCGGCGGGTCTAAATGCTGATGTACCGGTGGATACTTTGCTGACAGACGCTTCGGTTGAGGTGACTGACAACACCGTGGTCGACGGCGACCCTAATTTTCAGAACGCAGACATCATCAGTCCCGATGTGGACGCGGGGATGGGGACCATTCAGGTGATCGACCAAGTGCTGCTTCCGCTGGACACACCGGCGGAGAGTGATCCCGGGACCTTGCTGGACGTACTCAAAGAAAGTGGAGGCCGTTTCGATGATGACAATACTGATTTTGACATGCTTCTGGCGGCGCTACAGGCGACGGGGCTAGATGCGGCAGCTGATGATCCGGACGCTGAGCTTACTGTTTTTGCGCCCAACGATGCGGCCTTCGTCTCTTTGGCGCAGAGTCTTGGGTATGAGGGGGAGGATGAGGAGGGTGCGTTTCAGGCCATTGTTGACGTGGCTGGGGTGCTACGTCCCGAAGATCCGCTGTCCTTTGTCAGTGACGTTCTGAGCTATCACGTCAGCCCGGGAGAACAGGACAGCACCGCGGTTCTTGGTGCGGATAGTATTGATACGCTGTTTGGATCAGAGCTGGGTGTCGATGGCGCGTCGTTGGTGGACGCGGACCCCGATGCGGATGATGCCGAGATCATTGCGACAGATATTGGTGCCAGTAACGGCGTCGCGCATGTGATTGACGAGGTGCTTCGGCCTTTGGATTTGCCGATGCTGGAGGAAGGGCCGGATGTAGAACCGGAAGTGACCTCGGGAGGCGAAGGCGACGGTGATGATGGATTTGGCTGGCTCGAAGGCTTAGGGTTTGCTGGGCTGTTTCTCGCTTTGGTTTTTGTGGTGTAAAACGCGCTTTGTCAGGCGGACTTTTTCTGCTCCGCCTGTGCGTCAAACTCCATACGAGCCTCATCAATATTGGGCAGGTTATCCAAAGCCCATAGGCCAAGTGCTTTGACCGGCGCGTAAAACGAGTATCCCAGCTCCGTGAGCGCGTATTCGACCTTCGGCGGGATCGTCGGGTAATATGTCCGGTTCACCAAACCGTCGCGTTCCAGCTCCCGTAGTTTCAGTGACAACATGCGCTGGGAGATACCCAGATGACGTTTCAGCTCGTTGAAACGCAGCACTTTATATTGCGCAAGCGAGAGTACAATGAGCACAGACCAGCGGTCCCCGACACGCCCTAAAACCTCGTTGATACGGGAGCATTCTGGGCATTGGCCATCTTTCTCAACAAAGCACATGGCGGTTCCTTTCGTGTAACCAGGTCTTAGAAATGTGCCTTCTTGTGGCAATTTCCAGTGCCTCCTATATTGCGAGTATCAAAATGTTACCAGCCGAGGCCAGGGTACATTGTACCCGCCGGAAACAAGGACACTACAGAATGACATCTCTTAAAGATTTGATGGGCTGGCGTTATGCCACCAAGAAAATGGACCCAGCTAAGGCCGTTCCGGCTGAAAAAGTAGATGCGATATTGGAAGCGATCCGCATGGCGCCAACGTCGAGTGGGACACAGCCGTTTGAGGTGTTTGTCGTAACCAATAATGAAATGCGTGAAGAGATCCGTAAGGTAGGCTGGGATCAAAGCCAGATCACCGAAGCCAGCCACCTGTTGGTGTTTGCAGCCTGGGACAACTACTCGGCAGAGCGCATTGATGCGGTGCGTGCTCATATGGAAGAGTTACGCGGCGAAAACGAGATGTTGTCTCAGTATTATGAGAACCTCAAAAACGTGTATCTGCCGCGTGATGAGACTGTGAACCACGACCATGCGGCGCGTCAGGCCTATATCGCGCTGGGCTTTGCCATGTTGGCGGCAGCGGAATTGGGCGTGGACACCTGCCCGATGGAAGGATTTGTTCCAGACGCTGTGGATGAGATCATGGGTTTGAAAGAACTGGGCCTGAAATCTGTGACGCTGTTGCCGCTGGGCTATCGTCAGGAAGGCGCGGATTGGCTGCTGCCGATGGCGAAAGTCCGTAAGTCTCGCGAGACTTTGGTTAGAGAGATCAGCTAAGGTCCCTTGCATGAGACCACCATTAGAAGGCGCTCCGGAACGGGGCGCCTTTTTGCGTCTTAGTTGGGGTTGAAATTCGCGAGGATAGATATGTAATAACATAACTAAATGAATCTGTCGGATATGAGTTTAGCCATGGGACGGAATATCAAGAGCAATCTGCGCGGGCGGCGTAGGCAGGGCAATGTCATGCAGGCTTATGACGCGCTGCCGCCAGATCTGCGCCAATGGTTGCATACCGCAGCCTTGCCCTGGAGCCCGGCCTCGGCGCGCGGCATTTGGCGCAAGGCAGGCGGTGCCACGAACCCCAAGGCGGCGCTTGAGCGGTTGGCGGCGGTTGAGGAGGCGACCCTGAAAAAGGATCGCCTGGACGGGTGTGCACAGGATATTGCACGGGCCATAAAAGCCTCTTAGGGCGAGACTTTCTCCATATCGCCCAGCATCCAGCCGCTTTCGAGCCAGCCTTTTTCAGGTCCGTAGAGCCGGAACAGCAAGAAGTAGTCCTCAGTGGTGGGGATCCAGTTATTTTCCAGGCCTTTTGGCGCGGTTGGTCCGAAGTAAATGTCGTAAGAACCGTCGTCGTTTGCCTGCATGGTGTCGGCGTCTCGGGAAGACAGACCAACGCGATCCACGTTGCGAATGAAGCTCTTGGTTTCCATGGAATAGACAATCACTGACCAGAAATCTTTCGCAGGTGTGTCTGCTGGCACGTTAAGTTTATAGGTGGCTGAAGGATCATACATGTCGCCGTTTTGATCGCGCAGACCAGTCAAGTAGAACGTCCCACCGCCAAGGAACTTGGGCAGGTAGGTGATCCAGAAATAGCTTCCGCCCGCACGGTCATCGACCAGCACTTCGGTGTCGGTTTCATAGGGAAAGCCAGCTTCGGGTTGGCCTTCGGCGAAGTCCCAGACCAACCACTGTGATTTGAGCGCACCATCTCCGTCGGTCCACAGCGGAACAGTCGCAAGACCCGGTTCGACAAAATAGCGCTGCATCGCGGCGTAGGCGAGGACCAAGCCTTCGTTCATGGCTTTGAGTTGGCGGTCGTTGGGTTCAAAAGGCTTGCCCTTTTCGATGCCCACGTCTTTCAGAAAGTTGACCATGACTTTGTCTTGCGGGCGGATCGGATTGTTTTGAACGTAGGCGTTTAGATCCCGAAAATAGGTTTGATTGTAATACGGCAACGAGTCGTAGGGGACATCCGAGGCTTCGTGGTAAGTCGTGGGCGGTGGGTTGTCTGCCTCTGACAGATAATAGATTTTGATGGTTTGTGCGTAATCCGCAGCATCCGCGTCAGTCGCGCCATTGTACAGCCGCGGGCGGAAGGAGAAGCCGTACTCGTATGTGTCGGTTTCAAACGGCATGTAGCCAGCAGCGGAGAGGTCTTCCAAAGATCGTGCGCCGTCATAGTCGGGCGGCAGCATCAGGTATTTACCGCCTTCGCCTTTGTCGTGGCCGTCTGGTCCGACATCCACAATCGGAGAGTCCCAGGCATTCACGATGGTGCCGAAATAGCTGACTTTTTCCGTGGCAGCGGGCACTTCGATCACCAGTGGGCCAGGCGCGGAGGTCATGGAGGACCAGGCATAGGCGGTGACGTCATTTGCGGTGAGAAAGCCGTGTTTGGAGTCGAATGGTTTATTGAGATAAGCGACGTCGTTGTAATCGCCGCCCAGATCGCGCCGGATCCCTTTGAGGAAGTCAATCATCCCGGCAGCAGGCATGCCCCAGATTGCAGTCTGTGTCGCGCGTTGCACCATCATTTGGTACTCGATGTCTTCGACCTGCGCTGAGCGGGCCAGAATGTCACCTGTGTCGTTGAAGGTTTGTGCGTGGGCAACTTGCGAGATAAGCGTAAAGGCTGCGGTCAACAGTGTGCGTGTCGGGCTTGCTTTGATCATGACGTCCTCGAAAATCAATGAAACAATCAACGAGAGGTTACGAGGCGGCAAAGATTTTGTCACTTTTGGAATGAAAGCGACCTGCCAAAGCATGTGCAGAGGACCAGGACGCTTGAGGGGATTGCAAAGCAGCGAATCCGCTTGCCCACAAAGGCGATTCTGGCTATATCGCCCCTGTCTATAAGGCGCTAATGCCATAAAACAACGGGACGAGCAGGGTCGGAAACGCCGGCCCTCTTTGTTTTTTGTGTGTTTTTCCAGTTGTTTGGCGCGCCATTGACCAAATCGATCTGCCAGAATGGCGGACGCTAACCAAGACCGGCGGAGACAACCGCGCGGCCAGTAAAAATGTTTGAAAAGGAAATGACGCCACATGGCTGATACAACCATGGAGGAATTCGAAGCCCTCCTTAACGAAAGCTTCGAAATGGACACACCGAACGAGGGTTCGGTTGTCAAAGGCAAAGTCATCGCAATTGAAGCGGGCCAAGCCATCATCGACGTAGGCTACAAAATGGAAGGCCGCGTTGATCTTAAAGAATTCGCAAATCCAGGTGAAGCTGCTGAAATCGCTGTTGGCGACGAAGTAGAAGTCTTCCTGCGCTCGGCAGAAAACGCCCGCGGCGAAGCGGTTATCTCCCGTGAGATGGCGCGCCGTGAAGAAGCTTGGGATCGCCTCGAGAAAGCCTATGCAGACGAAGAGCGCGTTGAAGGCGCAATCTTTGGTCGCGTCAAAGGCGGCTTCACAGTTGACCTTGGCGGCGCCGTGGCCTTCTTGCCTGGTTCCCAGGTTGACGTACGCCCAGTGCGTGACGCTGGCCCACTGATGGGTCTGAAGCAGCCGTTCCAGGTTCTGAAGATGGACCGTCGTCGTGGCAACATCGTTGTGTCCCGTCGTGCGATCCTCGAAGAGTCCCGTGCCGAACAGCGCGCAGAAGTCATCGGCAACCTGTCCGAAGGCCAAGCGGTCGACGGTGTGGTCAAAAACATCACCGAATACGGTGCGTTTGTTGACCTCGGCGGCGTTGACGGCTTGCTGCACGTAACTGACATGGCATGGCGTCGTGTGAACCACCCATCTGAGATCCTGACAATTGGCGAAACCGTCAAAGTTCAGGTGATCAAGATCAACAAAGAAACCCACCGCATTAGCCTGGGCATGAAGCAGCTGCAAGAAGATCCATGGGATCTGGTTGCTGCGAAGTACCCACTGTCTTCCGTGCACAAAGGCCGTGTGACCAACATCACCGATTACGGTGCCTTTGTTGAGTTGGAGCCTGGTGTTGAGGGTCTCGTTCACGTGTCCGAAATGTCTTGGACCAAAAAGAACGTACATCCCGGCAAGATCGTTTCCACCTCTCAGGAAGTGGACGTTATGGTGCTGGAAATCGACGGTGCCAAGCGCCGCGTTTCCCTGGGTCTCAAGCAGACACAGCGCAACCCATGGGAAGTGTTTGCAGAAACACATCCAGAGGGCACCGAGGTCGAAGGCGAAGTCAAGAACATCACCGAATTCGGTCTGTTCATTGGCCTGCCTGGCGAGATCGACGGCATGGTTCACCTCTCCGACTTGTCTTGGGACGAGCGCGGCGAAGAAGCCATCCAGAGCTACCACAAGAACGACGTTGTTCAGGCCGTTGTGTCCGAAGTCGACGTTGAAAAAGAGCGTATCTCTCTCTCGATCAAAGCCCTCGGCGGCGACAAATTTGCAGATGCAGTTGGCGGCGTGAAGCGCGGCTCGATTGTGACCTGTGAAGTGACTGCCATCGAAGACGGCGGCATCGAAGTTGCGTACGAAGGCATGAAGTCCTTCATCCGTCGCTCCGATCTGTCCCGTGATCGTGCCGAGCAGCGCCCTGAGCGTTTCTCCGTTGGTGATAAGCTCGACGTACGTGTGACCAACATCGACAGCAAGACCCGTCGTCTGGGTCTGTCGATCAAAGCACGCGAGATCGCAGAAGAGAAAGAAGCCGTGGAACAGTACGGTTCTTCCGACTCCGGTGCGTCCCTCGGCGATATCTTGGGCGCAGCGCTCAAGACCGGCGACGAATAAGATCAACCGATCTTTCGTTTGAGAATTGGGAAACCCCGCCAGATATGGCGGGGTTTTTCTGTTGGAAGGCAAGCGCGGGCTGGGAATAGTCCTACAAAAAACGCCTTAAACGAAGGCCATGGATGTGGCGCCGGAAGCACAAGAGCTGTCACGATGGACCGGACGGCCGCGCAACACGGCTTGCATTGCCGCAAATGGCTGCGGCGATGTTTCATTTTTCTTTCAGCGAACGGGGTACGTCAGCCGGAAGTGCATCGGCGGAGGTATTAGACGGGCGGTTTTCATGGCGTTCCCAAAACGTCTCTCTGAGACGTTCAGAGGCGTCGGTTTTTCTGGTGGCACGCTTGGCTGCTTGCGTACTCCCTCGATTGGGGCGCAAAGCACCTTTTGTCATCTGTGCGCCGTCATTTATCAACTTATCTACCTGTGACGGGCTAGAGGTAGAGGCGTTCTGCCTGTTGTGTCAGGGCCTTCATCGCGGCGCGGTAAGGCGCCGGGCCAAAACTGATCCGGGCAACGCCGGTTCCTGCGAAAGCTGCCAGGTCTGCGGAGACATCCCGGCACATGGCGTTTACGGGTAGGGAGATCGCTGTACAGATGGTGCGGATCATCTTTGGGTCAGACAGGCCAGGGATGAAGAACCCACTGGCGCCGACCTCGGCGTAGGCTGTGCCACGGGTGATGGCGGCTTCGATATGCTGTCCATGCTCAGAGGGATCAGACTGCAAAAACAGGTCGGTGCGGGCGTTGATGTAGAGCGGAACGCTGTGGGCATCAGCCTCAGCCCGGATGGCGGTGATGCGCGCGGATTGCGTGTCGATGTCGTGCAAGCCGGTGCCTTGCACCACGCGGTCCTCAAAGTTGATGCCAATGATGCCCGCCGCCAGCACGCCTGCGATGTTCTTGCGTAGCGCGTCCGGATCGACCGCATAGCCGCCTTCAAAGTCGAGCGAGACCGGCACATCACAGGACTCTGTGATGCGGGTGGCGATTTGCAGGAGGGTTTCCAGTGGAAGAGCTTCACCGTCAGCATAGCCTTGTGCGGCGGCCACGGACCAGCTGCCAGTGGCCAGGGCAGGGGCTCCGCCCTTGGCAATAGCTGCGCCGCTGCCGGCGTCCCAGCAGTTGTAGAGCACTAGAGGCGTGCGAGCTTGGTGCAGCGTAGCAAAGGCGCGGGCGCGATCAGCTTGGGTCATGATGTTGTCTTTCGTTGATATTGGCGTTCGATTTCGATGAGTTTCTGTTTGCGCCACAGGCCGCCGCCGTAGCCGGTCAGTGCGCCATCTGCGCCGAGCACGCGGTGACAGGGCACCAGCAAGGCAATCTGGTTGGCGCCGTTGGCGCGGGCCACAGCGTGGATGGCGGAGGGGCGGCCCATGGTTTTGGCCAGTTCGGAATAGGTGCGGGTTTCGCCTGCGGGAACGTCACACAGTGCGTGCCAGACCTCTTTGGTGAAGGCGGAGCCGTGAAGAGCGAGGGGCGTTTCAAAGATTGCGTTTTGACCTGCAAAGAAAGCGGTCAGTTCGGCCTCGACCTGATCGGTGGGGCCGTATCGGCCGAGGCCTAGGTCGCCTTTGGCAAATTCGCGTAGGCGGGTCAGCTCTCGAGGCAGGGCCTTGCGTTCGACAAATTCCAACAGATGCAGGTGAGAGGCGCTGGAGACGGCGATCAGGTCACCCAGCGGTGATGTGATCCAATCTGCGCGCAACAAACCGCCTTGATGCAGGTCGGCAGGGGCACAGCCCAACAGTCGGGCAAAGGCCGCACGGAAGGCGGAGGGGCTGTCAAAGCTGGCACTCATCTGCGCGTCGATGACTTTGTCGCCTTGGCTGAGGACTTCGAAGCCTTCACGCAGGCGGCGTTGGCGCGCCATTTCAAGGAAGGTCATGCCAAATTGGCGTTTGAACGACCGGCGCACGGTGGAAAGGTCAAAACCCATTTGGGCGATGTGGCCCTCGGACCAGCGGAAATCCGGGCGCTCATCCAATGAGGCCAAAAGCGCGGCAATGGCGGGGTCAGACTCGGCGGCAGGGGCCATAGGGTGGCAGCGCTTACAGGCGCGGTATCCGGCGTCGATGCATTCGCCGATGGAGGCAAAGAAGGTGCAGTTTTCTGATTTGGGTTTGCGGGCGGGGCAAGTGAGGCGGCAGAAGACACCGGTGGAGGAGACGCAGACATAGGCGCGGCCGTCATAAGCGGGATCGCGGGCCAGCAGGGCCGCATAAAGCGTGTCATGGGTGGGCAAATCAAAAAGCATGATGCCACCCTAGCAGGCGACACCCGCCGTGCCGCCGGAAATCGGGCGTGTATTTCAGAAAGCTGGTCAGGAATGTGTGACTGGTAGTTTACCTTAGGGCAGGCTTAAGGTCAGGCAACAGGTGTGAGGGTAATGATGGCAGAGAACAGTTTGTATTCAGATCCGGCGCTGATTGCGGTCTATGACGCGCTCAACGCAGGACGGCAGGATTATGATTTTTACCTGTCGCAATTGCCCAACATGCCGCAGCGGATTTTGGACATTGGCTGTGGCACCGGCCAGTTTGCGCTAGAGTTGGCCGCCCGAGGGCATGATGTGTGTGCGGTGGATCCAGCGCCGGGAATGGTGGCATTTGCGCGCGAGAAACCAGGCGCAGATTTGATCGAATGGTATGTCGGACGGTGCTGTGTTGTGCCCAAGGCGCGGCCGTTTGATTTCATTTTCATGACCGGCCACGCGTTTCAGTGCCTATTGAGCGATCAGGACATCTTGCGGCTTTACGCGGAGGTCGTAGCGCGGCTGGCACCGGACGGGGTGTTTTTTGCCGAGAGCCGTAATCCGGCTGTGAAGGCCTGGGAGCGGTGGTGTCCAGAAAACGCCGGTCCGGCGGTAGCTCTGCCGGATGGGCGCTCGGTGCAGGTCTCGCATGAAGTCACTTCGGTGCATGACGATCTGGTGCGATTTGTGGAGACCTATCGTTTTGATCCAGACGGAGCCGAACTGCGCTCGGAGAGTTGCTTGCGGTTTTGCTTAAAAGACCAGCTGGAGATTCTAGCGCAGCAGGCCGGGCTGGGGGTGCAGAGTTTGGCTGGAGGCTGGGATAGTCAGGCTTTTGAGGAAGCCAGAAGTCCCGAGATCATTATGGGTTTGCAGTTCCAGAATTAGAAAGGCCCGCCGGAGGGGCGGGCCTTTGAGGCTTTGATGTTTGTCTTACCGGCCACGGATGCGGGGGTCGAGCGCGTCACGCAGGCCATCGCCGAGGTAGTTCACTGACAGCACGGTCAGCGAGATGCCCAATCCGGGCCAGAACACGCGTTCTGGGTAGTCTTGCAGATACTGTACAGCATCATTCAGCAAGCGGCCCCAGGTTGGGAAGTCTGGTGGGAAACCAAGGCCTAGGAAGGACAGCGCCGATTCCGTGATGATCGCGTTGGCGATTCCCAATGTGGCGGACACCATGATTGGCGACAGCACGTTGGGCAGGATGTGACGGGTGATCATGTTCTTGTTGGACGTCCCGATGGACCGGGCGGCCAGTACAAATTCACGCTCTTTCAGCGCCAACACATCACCACGCACGATCCGCGCAGTGGGCATCCAGGACGTGACGCCGATGGCCACCACGATCAGGATAAAGATGCCGCGTTCCGGACCAACCGCTGAGGAAAGAGGTTCGCGGAAGAGCATCATCATCACCAGCAGAAGTGGCAGGATGGGCAGCGCAAGGAAAAGGTCGGTCAGGCGCATAAGTGGACCGTCGAGTTTCTTGAAGAACCCAGCGATGATGCCCACAAAACTGCCTAAGCTCAGAGCCAGCAACATGGCGGTCAGGCCTACGGCAATTGAGGTTTGTCCTCCCGCCATCATCCGCGCAAGCAGGTCACGGCCCAGTTGGTCGGTGCCAAACGGGTGTGCAAGGCTTGGACCTTGGTTGCGCGCCCGGATGTCAATGTAGGTCGCGTCATATTGCCATAAAAGCGGGCCAATGAACACGCCAAACACGATGATCAGGAAGATGATGCCACCCAGCAAAGCGCCTTTGTGCGCCTTGAACTGGTGCCAAACGTCATACCACTGGCTGTGCGGTGGGGTGGCTGGCTCGGTGTTGGTGGTATCAGTCATAGCGGATCCTCGGATCAAGAATGCCATAGAGCACGTCTGCGATCAGGTTGAAGAAGACGATCAGGAAAGCGAACATAAAGGTCAGCGTCTGCACGGTTGGCAGATCATTTGCCTGAATGGCTCCGATCAGCTGGGCGCCAATACCGTTCACAGAGAACACTTGCTCAGTGATAATGGCGCCGCCGAAGATGGCTGGCAAACCCAGCGCAATCACGGTCACAACCGGGATCATCGAGTTGCGTAGCACGTGCACCAGCACAACCACACGCTCGCTCAGGCCTTTGGCACGTGCAGTACGCACGTAGTCCTGATTGAGGTTGTCCAGCATCGAGGCGCGCATGTAGCGGCTGATCTGGGCGGTGGTTTGCAGGGCAAGTACCATTACCGGCATGATCATCTGGCGCAGCTGATAGACAAAGCTGTCCCAGTCTACCACCTCATGTGTGGTGTCATAGATGAACGGGAACCAACCCAAATTCACCGAGAACAACACGATCACAAGTGGGCCGGTGAAAAACGGCGGGATGGAGTAGCCGATCATGGTGATGAAGGTACCAGCCTGATCGAACAGGGAATACTGCTTGTAAGCTGAGTAGATGCCAATTGGCAGCGCGATCAGGATGCCCACGATGTAGGACAGACCCACAACCCAAAGCGTTTGGGGCAGGCGCTCGACAACCACGTCCATCACAGGACCGCGGTGCTGCCAGCTGATGATACGCTGCTTACCTTCGGCGAAGGTGGTGCCAAACATGTGGTCAAACAGGATCTGGGGTTCCACCCAGAAGAACTGGACCAGCCATTTGTAGAATCTGATGTAGCCAGGTTCGCCAAGGCCAAGGGCCAGGCGCATTTTTTCTTTGACCTCTGGCGGTACGGTCAGGGGAACTTGTGCCATCGGGTCGCCCGGCGCGAGCTCAAGCAGGAGGAAGATGACAAGTGAGATAAAGAGCAACGTCGGGATCGCAAGGATCAGACGGCGTATGGTGAAGGTCAGCATGAAAGCGCCTTTATGCGTCGTTTTTGTTGTTGAGCTCCGCGCAGTGACCTTACTGTGCGGGGCTTAATAGAATTGGGGCGAGCCCGAAAGCTCGCCCCTGATCGGTGAATTACTTCACACGATGCCAGTCTGCAACATTCCACAGCTCGGAGTCCCAAACGTTCAGGACAACGCCGCCCAGAGTGTTGGAGTGTGCCGAGACGCGGCCACGGTGCACGAGAGGCACAATGGTGTAGCTGTCTTTGGTCAGCATGTTGTTCATCTTCTTGGCGATTTCGCCGCGCTTCTCGATGTCACCGGTGCGTGCCAGTTCGTCGATCAGTGCGTCATACGCTGGATCACAGAAGCGGTTGATGTTCTCACCCTGCCACTGGGAAGATGGCTTTGGCTCGCCGCCACAACGGTACGCTGCAAGGTACTGCTGAGGGTCGGTGCCGTTGAAGGTGTTGGCATACATTTCCACGTCTGCGTAGAACTTCTGGAAGGTGTCTGGGGAACCAGCGTCACCACCGAAGAAGACAGATGCGGACAGGTTGCGCAGTTCGGTTTCAACGCCGATCTCGCTCCACCACTGCTTAATCAGGGCTTGGAAGTCCTGACGCACAGCGTTGGTGGAAGTCTGATACTGGATGGACAGCTTTACGCCGTCTTTGGCGCGGATACCGTCACCACCTTTAACCCAGCCAGCTTCGTCCAGCAGCGCGTTGGCGCCGGCGATGTCCTGAGTGGCACAGTAATCGTTGGCCGCTGCATAGTTCGCAGGCACAGGCACCAGATCACAGGTCACTTTACCAGCTTTGCCGTAGCCAATTTCAACCAGCAGCTCGCGATCGATCGCCATGGACAGCGCTTTACGAACGTTGATGTCGGACAGGAATGGGTGTGGGTGAGCCACAGTCGCACGCTCGCCTTCCGGAAGATCGGAGGACGGGTTGGTCATGTTCATTTCCAGACGCTCAACCAGCGGACCGAAGCCTGCGATGGCTTTGCCTTTGCCGCCTTCTTCCATCTTGGCGATCACATCGGGTGCCAGCTGGAGGTTCCATGCGTAGTCAAATTCGCCGGTTTCCAGAACCGCACGACCAGCACCAGTTGCATCCCCGCCACCTTTGAAGGTCACAGTTGCAAACGCTGGCTTGGACGCGTCACGGTAGTTCGGGTTTGCTTCGTACTGGATCACGTCGTTGGTTTTGAAGTCAGTTACAACAAACGGGCCGGTACCGATTGGGCCAAAGTTCTCAGCGGTACACTCAGGAGCCTTGGCGCCTGTGCAATTCTCGAACTGAGCTTTCTGGATGATTGGCGACTGACCGCCAACAAATGGACCATATGGGTTTGGCTTAGGCTGGTTGAAGGTCACTTTGACGGTTTTGTCGTCCAGCGCTTCGATGTTTTCAACGCCGTCAAAGAAAGCTGCCTGTGCACAACCGCCTTCTGGGTGCATGCAGTACTCGCCGGTGAAGACAACGTCAGCGGAGGTCACTGCGGAACCATCGGACCAAACCATGCCGTCAGCGATGGTCCAAGTGATGGTTGTCAGGTCCTCAGATACGCCGCCGTTTGCTACGGTTGGGATATCAGCTGCCAAGAACGGAACCATTTTGCCGGTTTCGTCGTAACGTGCCAGAGGTTCCAGGGTGAGGGAGGCGGATTCAACGTCCTTGGTACCGGAAGACAGGTACGGGTTCAGGATGGATGGCGCCTGCCAATAAATAATGTTCACGTGGCCGTCCGAACCGCGCTCTGCCATGGCTGCTGGGGCCATCACAAATGCTGCTGCGGCGCCAAGCATCAAAGTCTTTGCTTTCATGTCTCACTCCATGTTGTTGCACGCGTGAGGCGTGCTTTTAGGTGGATTGTCTCCACCCGGTTTTTGGTTGTCTGGAGAAGGCGCAAATGAACTCATTTGCGGTTTCACAAAGTGAAAAAGTCGGACTCCCCTCAGACTGCAGTCATCACAGACCAGTGAGGGTGAAATTGCAAGGGGCCAAATTGAATAAATGTTCATTCAGGGTCGGAATCTGGGTCTACATGGTTTGACCATTGCATTTATGGGCGATAGCTTCGCGACGAGGGACAACAAAAACAAGAGTAAGGGGAGTCACCTTCATGTTGGACAACGCCATTGCGTCAATCGAGAATCTGCGAGTCGAGTTCCAGACCAAGGACGGGCCCGTGGTGGGCGTGGAGGATGTGTCCTTCAAGGTGAACCCAGGCGAAACCGTTTGTATCGTTGGAGAATCCGGCTCCGGTAAATCGGTGTCTTCTCTATCGCTCATGCGTTTGGTTGAGTTTGGCGGCGGTGACATTGCGGGCGGTAGGCTGTTGTTTGATCGCAAGGATGCGGAGGATGTGGACCTTTCCCAGGCCGATCAGGACCTGATGCGCACGATTCGCGGTAACGAGATCGGCATGATCTTCCAGGAGCCGATGACCGCATTGAACCCTGTGTTCACCGTGGGGCGTCAGTTGACCGAAGGGTTGCGGCTGCACGAAAAACTATCAAAGTCTGCTGCAGAAGCGCGCGCAATTGAACTTTTGCGTGAAGTGCGTATTCCGGAACCTGAACGCCGATTGAACCAGTATCCGCACGAATTGTCCGGCGGGATGCGCCAGCGTGTTGTGATCGCGATGGCGATGGCCTGTGAGCCGCGCCTGCTGATTGCGGATGAACCCACCACTGCGCTAGACGTTACTATTCAGGCGGAAATCCTGGCGCTGATGGATCGTTTGAAGCGTGAAACCGGCACGGCTGTGATGTTCATCACCCACGACATGGCGGTTGTGGCGCAGATGGCGGACCGCGTAGTTGTGATGTTCCGCGGAAATAAGGTCGAAGAAGGCACGGTCGAGGAAATCTTCGAGAACCCGACGCACGATTATACAAAGGCGCTGTTGGCGGCAGTACCAAAGTTGGGTGAGATGCGCGGGACCGATGTGCCAAGCCCAATGAAGCTGTTTGGCGACAATACTCACAACACGGATCCGATCCCAGGCACGGATGAGCCGATCCTTGAGGTGAAAAACCTCGTGACCCGCTTCCCGGTAAAGGGGGGGCTAATGCGCCGCACCGTGGCAAATGTGCACGCAGTGGAAGACCTGTCTTTTACGGTGAACAAAGGGCAGACCTTGTCTCTGGTTGGGGAATCCGGCTGTGGTAAATCAACTGCTGGCCGCTCCTTGCTGCGCTTGGTTGAGCCGACGTCGGGCAGCGTTCAGTTTGATTGTTGTGATGTGATGGCGCTCAATTCCAAGGAATTGCATACCACGCGTCAAGACATGCAGATGATCTTTCAGGATCCGTTTGCCTCGTTGAACCCGCAGATGATGTTGCAGGATCAAGTGTCCGAGCCAATGCGCAATTATGGCACGCATTCTGGTAAGGAACTGCAAAAACGTGTCGAGATGCTGTTTGACCGTGTGGAACTTCCGCGCAGCTTCATGCGCCGTTACCCACATGAGATGTCAGGTGGTCAGCGCCAGAGGATCGCAATTGCCCGCGCGTTGGCCCTGAACCCGAAGCTGATTGTGTCGGATGAAGCGGTCTCCGCTCTTGATGTATCGGTGCAGGCGCAGGTGTTGAACTTGATGATGGAACTGCAGGCCGAGTTGGGGATTTCCTATGTGTTCATCAGCCACGATATGGCGGTTGTGGAACGCGTGAGCCACCATGTGGGCGTGATGTACCTGGGCCGGATCGTGGAAATTGGACCGCGCCGCGCGGTGTTTGAAAATCCGCAGCACCCTTATACGCAGGCGCTTATGAAGGCGGTTCCGATTGCTGATCCGCGTCAGCGCAAGTCCGAAAAAGACCTGAACTTTAAACCAATTCCGTCGCCCATTCACCCTGTTGGCTATGAGGCTGCGCCGTCGGAATATAAAGAGGTTGGTCCAGGCCACAAAGTTCTGATCACCGACAGCGGGTACTAAGCGCATGGCGGAGCGTTTGAGCCCGCGGGCTATTTTAGACAAGCTGGTGTCGTTTCCGACTGTGTCGAGCGACACCAACCTGCCATTGATTGAATGGGTGCAAGACTATCTGACCTCGCATGGCATAGAGAGCCATCAGCATCCGCATGAGACCGATCCGGCTAAGGCAGGACTGGTCGCCCATGTCGGGCCGCATGTTGACGGCGCGATTGTGCTTTCCGGTCATACGGATGTAGTGCCGGTCGAGGGCCAGCCTTGGTCCACCGATCCTTTTGAGGTGGTAGAAAAAGACGGTAAGCTCTTTGGCCGTGGCACCTGTGATATGAAGGGCTTTGATGCTTTGGCGGTATGGGCCATCGTCGACGGCCATTACGGCGACCTCAAACGTCCGCTTCAATTGGCGCTTTCTTATGACGAAGAGATCGGCTGTACCGGCGCTGCGCCGTTGATTGAGGCCATGAATAGGCACTTCCCTAAAGGCTCTGCCACGATTGTGGGGGAGCCATCGATGATGGGCGCGGTGACAGGTCACAAGGGCGGGCAGGGGTTCAATGTACATGTGCGTGGCTTTGAGGTGCACAGTTCGCTGATGCACACTGGTGTGAACGCGATCATGTATGGCGCTAAGCTAATTGAGTGGGCCAACGAGATGAACGTTGAAAACCGCGCCAAAGAGGCCGGGCCGGTGGCTGCGACGTTTGAGCCGCCATGGACCACAGTACATGTTGGCGTGATTGAAGGCGGTACTGCCCATAATATCACCGCGTTGGATTGCCGCTTTGGGCTCGATTTCCGGATTGTGCCAGATGAAAGCCGAGATGACTGGATCGCGCGCTTGAAAGCCAAAGTGGCCGAAGTTGAGGCCGAGATGCAGGCGGTGGTGCCTGAGAGTCATATCGCGCTTCAGGAGAAGTTCTACGTGCCTGGTCTGATACCGGAAGAGGCAGGCGAGGCGGAAGCCTTGGTGCGTCAGTTAACTGGGGACAATGCCAGCCGGGTGGTCAGCTACGGCACCGAGGGTGGGCATTTTCAGGATGCGAGCTATTCGACCGTGATTTGTGGCCCCGGTGACATTGCGCAGGCACATCAGCCGGACGAGTTTTTGTCGGTAGCTCAGTTTGAGGCCGGGCAGGGCTTTATGCAAAAGCTGATTGTCGCGTGTTCCTGAGGCATTGCCAAAGGGTGACGAAATTGACCGAAATGAACGGTTAATGCCTGTCAAATTTTAACCATGGTCCCAGAAACCCGCCTTTTTCCCCCTTCGAGGGGCTTGGCGGGTTAAAAAGCTGTTGGTAACGTCAAAGGCAATCACAGGTGTTGGAGTGCCATGCGTCATAGTCTTCCTATCGTTCCGCAGTTTTATGTGACCGCCTCACAGCCGTGCCCGTATCTGGACGGCCGGATGGAGCGTAAGCTGTTCACGGCGCTGCAAGGGGACAACGCGACAGCGTTGAACGACTCTCTTTCACAACAAGGCTTTCGACGTTCACAAAACGTGCTCTACCGGCCATCTTGCACCGACTGTAACGCCTGTATGTCAGCGCGGATTGATGTGTCAAAATTCTCGGCGACCAAAAGTCAGCGCCGGGCTGCGCGTCGCAATGCGCATCTGCTGCGCCGCGCCACGTCGCCCTGGGCAACAGAGGAGCAATTTGACTTGTTCCGCCGCTATCTGGACAGCCGCCATGCGGAAGGCGGCATGGCGGATATGGATGTTTTTGAGTTTGCAGCGATGATTGAGGAAACTCCTATCCGCAGCCGCGTGGTGGAGTACTCTGATCAGGAGAGCGAACACTTGATTGGAGTGTGCCTGACCGACGTGCTCGAAGACGGTGTGAGCATGGTTTATTCGTTTTACGATCCAGAAATGAGCCGCACGTCCTTGGGGACGTTCCTGATCTTAGACCATATTGAAATCGCCCGAGAGGCGGGCCTGCCGTATGTCTACCTGGGCTATTGGGTGCCGGACAGTCAGAAGATGGGCTACAAAGCCAAGTTTTCTGGTCTGGAGGTCTTTGTTGGCGGCAAGTGGCAGGTGATGAACGATCCTGAAGACTTCGGTCAAGATCACCACCCACTGTCGTCTCCGCCAATAGCCGAACAAGTGGCGAATATTTCCCTCCCTGATGTCCATGGTCACAAAGTGTAAATGGCCCGACATTTGCATGCTGTTGCACTTGTGGTGCCAGACTACGATCTGGCGCTTGAGTTCTATGTTCAAACTTTGAGATTTGTGTTGCGTAATGACCTGCGCCTTTCCGATGAAAAACGGTGGGTTGTAATCGCACCAGATGAGGCCTGTGCGACCAACATTCTGCTGGCAAGGGCGAAAGATGATGTACAAGCGGCGGCGATAGGCAACCAGTTTGGCGGCCGTGTGGGGTTGTTTTTGCACACTGATGATTTTGATCGCGAACATGCCGTTATGACGGCAGCGGGTGTGTGTTTTGAAGAGGAACCTCGAGTAGAGGAATACGGCAAGGTCGCCGTCTGGCGCGATCCTTTTGGCAATCGCTGGGATTTGTTGCAGTTGACTTAAGCATCATGACAATCACGGCCCAAGAGACAGAGAAAAGAGGGGGCACGCCCCTCTTTAGTCACAATAGCTAGCCCGTGTGTACGACGCTTTAGGCGCTCAACAGGTCCACAATTTTGTCGATGGTATCAGCTTTTCGATCCGCCACCCTTGCGCCAATTCCCATTTCGAGAGCAATTTTGACAACGTCGCTTTCAGGCATTTTGGACAAAGAAGCGCGGGTGTGTTTGCCTTGTGGTGCCGTTTGTTTCTTCCACATTTTGCCAACCGTGCGTTTCTGATCGTGCAGATCGCCACCAGAAACCCGGTCCCAGAACCGACCGCCCACATATTGTTCGGCGTCATAGGTTTTCACCAAAAATGAGCCAAGGTCTTTATCCTGCGCCTCATTATCGATTTTGAAGGTCCAAAGTTTGAAGCCGCCGTTTTTGTGCTCGGCGAAGACACTTTTGACAAACCCATGTGGGATAGGGATATCGATCCCATGTTTTGATTGCCTGTCACCTATGGTCTCTATGGGTTTCCCAAAATCGAATACAGGTGCGGTGAGCACATAGGTTTCCAAAATGTCATCATGAGAGTCCAACTCGCGGACGGCCTCTTCCAGCTTGCGCCAGATCTTGCGGTTAAATTCCGGGGCTTGCGGAGACATGTTGGACAGCAGGAAGGTCTCACTGTTTTGTAGCACAGTTTCGCGCAAGTCTGCGCTGGCCACCAGATGTCCACGATCGTAACCGCTGCCTTTATACGCTCCTAAGCTGGCCCGAAAGCGCCACGGGATACGTTGATCAGCTCGAAAGTTATCCAGCCTGTCCCCGTCTGCGTATTCAACGTCCAACAGTCTCTCTAGCGGGTTGATGATCTCCAGAACCCATTTGGCTTGTCTGAAGTACCAAGAGTACCCAATGGTGAAGTGCCGGCCGGTGAGAATTTGATCACTGACCGGAGCGCCGTAACGCAGTTCGCGTTGCATTTGAAATGGATCATTCATTCTGAAGTCTCCCGAAAAAAATTGATTGAAAAGTGTCGTCTTTAAACGAAATCAGCTTAGGCCTAAATTCCCTATTGGAAAAGGGCTGGCTGTGCTGATTGCTTGCATAGCCACGCGGAATGGGGCTTTGGGAGTGTCACAAGAAAACGCGGTGCCCGGAGGCTCCGCGTTTCTTGTTTGTGACGCTCTGTCTGCGAAAGACAAAGCAGATAGCTGGGAAGACTTAGTTGGTCGCGCTCAAGCCCATGGCGCGCTTAGACATCAGCTCGATTGCGTTGCCTGCGGCGCGTGTATAAGGCGGCCAAAACATGCTCTCCTCAAAGAATTCCGGGTTGGCTTCGATCAGCGGGTTGGTGTCTACCAAGGAGGAGGACGCGACCATGCCCAACCCTTCAACCACGCGGGTCTGAACCTCTTTGCCGATGAAATAGTTGGCAAAGATCTCCGCGGCTTCAAGTTTGTCGCCTTCCAGATGTTTGGCAAAGTTGATTGTGTCGAGCCAGACGGTATTGCCTTCCTCAAATGGCACTAGCCCCCAGTTACCACCCTCTGCAATGGCTGCGGACGCGCCGACGCCATAGGAGGCCACCAGATCATATTCACCAGTGAAAGGTGGTGAGGCGCTCCAGAACTGGCCAACCTGGCCGTATAGTGCATTCACGGTCTGTTGCAGGTCGCTGTCAGGGGAGGCGAGGGCACCCAAAGATGCGCGGTCGCCAGAGACGTCGTTCACCTCAAAGGCAGAACGGCCAAGCGCGAGCAGCGCCAGGGATACGTTTGGATGCACTTGCCCATCGGTTAGCGACAAGCGGCTTTTCCATTCCGGCTCCAGCATAGCCTTCACGGAAGTTGGCATCTCTTGAACTGTGTCCAGGTTGGCCCAGATCCCATAGGCTCCACCGCCCCATGGAATGTATAGGTGTTCAGCGCCCTTCATTCCCATTGGAATGTCGGTCAGCGCCTTGGACAGGTGCTGGTAGTTCTCCAGGCGGGGCGAGTTTACGTTGATTGGCTGCAGCATGTTGGCAGAGGGGCTGCCTTCCATGTTGATGTAGTTCAACGTCAGGAACGAGACATCCACATCTCCGGAGCGCAGCATGTCAAACATCTGCCGCGGCCCTTCTGCTACGGTTTCCAGTAAGTTGACCTGGACGTCGTAGCCTTGCTCCTTAAGGAGAGCATTTACAGCCGTGATCTCAGCCTCGGTAACGTAAACATCCCAAGTAAAGACATTAAGTTGCTCGGTTGCGTGGGCCATGCTTGCGCTTGCCGCCAGAATACTTCCGATTAATGCGTGTTTCATCTAGGAACCCCAGTTGTTGAAAACAGTGTTTGCGACGAACGAGTAAATTGTCCTCGTTCGACTTGGCGCCAGATTGTGTGGCAACCAATAACAACTTATGAATGAAATCAAATCGCCCCCTACCGTTCCGGGTAGATTGTTGCGCAAAGTTGAAAGGCTCCTAATTTCAATTTTCCACAGTCTGTTACACAACAAAAAAACGCGGCGCCCGGAGGGCACCGCGTTTCCACAAACCGCATATGCGGTGATGTGATTATTCTTCGGCTGCGGCTTCTTCGCCTTCAGCTTCGCCGTCTTCGTCATCACCAGCAGAGCGCAGGCCAGATGGCGCGGACAAGTTCGCGATTACGAAGTCACGGTCGATGGTTGGCTTGGCGCCTTCAGGCAGATCGATCTGGCTGATGGTGATGGTGTCACCAATGTCTTTGCCTGTCAGGTCAACAACCAGACGCTCAGGGATGTCGCCTGCGGTCACGTTCAGCTCAACTTCGGGACGCACGATGGTCAGCACGCCGCCTTTTTTGATGCCGGGCGCTTCTTCTTCGTTTTCAAAATCAACATGGATGAACAGGCTGATTTTCGAAGTGCGGCGCAGACGCAGCAGGTCGATGTGTGTTGGCAGGTCTTTTATGGTGTCACGTTGAACGCCGCGGCAGATCACACGTACGTCTTCTTGACCTTCCACTTTCAGGTTGAACAGTGTGGACAGGAAGCGGCCGTCTTTCAGTTTCTTGAACAGAACGTTGAAAGGGATCTGGATTGCCACTGGGTCGGCTTCGCCGCCGTAAACAACACCAGGAACGAAGCCGTCGCGACGTGCTTGACGAGCGGCGCCCTTGCCTGTCCCCGTGCGTGCTTCGGCGATAAGATCAGGAATTTGACCAGCCATTTTGAATTCTCCATTTACATAGGCAGGGATCCTCCAAGGCTGTATCCCCGCGTGAAGCCGCGCCTATAGCGTGGATTTGCCAGAATGCAAAGGGGATTCGCACTTTATGTGCTGTGAAACTCCCGCAAAATGCCGCCGGCTGCGACGACCTTGTCGTAAAGCGCAAAATCTGCTGGGCGTGCGAGCCGGAAAGCGGCCTCCACGTCTGGGGACAGAGTGGCCTCTACTGTCGGGGAAACGTTCTTTTGACGGGGCAAGACGTCCTCGCCAAACCGCTCTCTTAAAAACGCCTGCAGCAGGTCTTGGCGTTCATAGGCAAAGAGGTGGTCGACTGGGACGTCGCCAACGCCCAGAGACAGGAACGACGCCTGCGAGCCGATACCCGCGGCTATAGAGGGGTGGGGGCTGATGGCGTCTAGCAGGAAGTCATCGAAGCTGATGCCACCGTGGCAGGTTGGGTTGTTGTGATCCATACGCTCTGGACTGCGGTATTTGTACCAGCTGCGGGCATGGTCAATCGGATCGCGCACCACTGCTAATCGTTCGGGTGCGATGCCGTAGGTGTCTTTTAGAAAAGGGGCGAGCTTGGCGTGATATTTGCCGATTGTCATGTGTTTCACGCGTTTGGTGAACACCACGTCTGCGCGTTTGCGTAAGGCCAATTCATAGGCAGTGGTGCCGGTCTTGGGCACCGACAAAAATGCCAAATTTGGTTTGAAAAAGACCAACATACGCGTGCTACCTCTTGCCCGGTTCGTTTATGGCGCGCCGGGCAAGAGCTTGTCAAAGCGATTGATCAGGTCTGCCAGCGGCCTTCGAAGTTTTCTGGCACCAGAAGGACATCGCGGTCCAGCTCATCAATGGTGCGGCGACCGCAGAGCGCCATGGAGACATCAAGCTCCTTGTGGATCACCTCAAGCGCTTTGGTCACACCAGCTTCGCCCATGGCGCCAAGACCATAGATGAACGCGCGGCCGATGTATGTGCCCTTAGCACCCAGGGCCAGAGCCTTAAGCACGTCTTGTCCAGAGCGGATGCCGCTGTCCAGATGCACTTCTACCTCATCGCCAACGGCCTCCATGATGGAGGGCAGGGCGCGGATGGCGCTGAGTGCGCCGTCAAGCTGGCGTCCGCCATGGTTGGACACCACAATCGCATCAGCCCCAACCTTGAGCGCCATTTTTGCGTCGTCGGCATCAAGAATGCCTTTGAGGATGACCTTGCCGCCCCACTTCTCTTTGATCTTCGCGACTTTGTCCCAGTCCAGCGTGAGATCAAAGCTTTCCGTGGTCCAAGCACCGAGGTCGGCGGTGTCGGTAATGCCGTCTACATGGCCAACGATATTACCAAAGTTGCGGCGTTTCGCCCCGAGCATTTCAATTCCCCAGCGCCACTTGGTCATCAGGTTGGCAATGGTGGAGGGGGTCAACTTGGGCGGGGCGGACAGGCCGTTTTTTAGGTCTTTGTGACGTTGGCCGAGAATTTGCAGGTCCAAAGTGATCACCAATGCGGAACAGTTGGCGTCCTTGGCACGTTGGATCAGTCGGTCCACGAAGTCTTCGTCCGTCATGGTGTATAGCTGAAACCAGAAGGGCTTGGTGGTGGCCTCGGCTACTTCCTCAATCGAATTGATAGACATAGTGGACAAAGTGAAGGGCACGCCAAATTTTTCGGCAGCGCGGGCGGCTTTGATTTCCCCATCAGCGCATTGCATGCCTGTGAGCCCTACGGGCGCAAGGGCGACCGGCATGGCCACGTCCTGGCTGATCATTTGACTGGCGGTGGAGCGGCCAGACATATCCACTGCCACGCGTTGGCGCAGATAAATGTCGGCAAAATCAGATGTGTTTTCGACAAAGGTCTTTTCTGTCCAGCTACCGGTCTCGGCATAATCGTAAAACATACGGGGCGCGCGGCGTTGATAGAGGCGCTTGAGGTCCTCGATACAGGTGATAACAGGCATAAATCCACTCTTAGGTCGCTTTTTGGTAAATGTTCCTTACCAATGTGGGGGCTTTGATGCAATCGCTTTTGGCTCTTAACGATGCGTTTACTGTTTGTACCTATTCTGTTCTTGTGGTTATCGTATGAGTGGCGCGGAGGTCCGCATGAAAGGCATTATTTTTGTCGAATTGATACGTATGGCCGAGTCCGTGATGGGCGAAGAGGCGGTAGATGACATTCTGGAAAAGGTGAACTTGGAGAACGACGGCGCATTTAGCGCGGTTGGCAATTATCCCTGTCGCGAGCTTTTGCAGATTGTGGATGCGGTCGGTGCAGAGCTTGGCGCGCCAGTTGAGGCGCTTCATAAGCAGTTTGGCCATTGGATGTTTGGCCGATTTGTGGAGGGTTACCCAACTTTTTTTGAGGGCAAAACCGACGGTTTTGACATGTTGGAATCGATTGAGAACGAAGTCCATGTTGAGGTGCGTAAGCTTTACCCAGAGGTTGAGCTGCCTACCTTTGCAACAGAGTGGTTGGCGGGAGGACAGTTTAAAATGATTTACGCCAGCGAGCGACCACTTCAGCATTTTTGCCACGGGCTGGTCGAGGCCTGTTTGCTGCATTTCAAACAAGATGTTTCTATCGAAATGACTGAGCGCAAGGACGGTGGTAGCTTCTATGCGGAATTCCTGATGCAAACGGCCGCGTGATGTATCTGCGTGATCCAATCGCAGTTCCTGCGGATTCTGTTTCTAGGCGACGATACTTGCGAGAACGTGTCGCGCGCGAGGAAGCCGAGGCGCTTCTGGAGGGCAAAAGCCGGGAGCTTTACGATGCCAATCAAAGGCTGCAGGGACTACTGAGCACCATGGAGCAGGCGGTGCATGAGCGGACGCAGGAGTTGGTAGAGTCGCGCGTGGCGGCAGAGTCCGCAAACGAGGCCAAATCTGTGTTTTTGGCCTCTATGAGTCATGAAATCCGCACGCCGCTCAATGGAATTCTTGGAATGGCGCAAGCGCTGGATGACAGCGGCTTAAGTGACGAACAAGCTAAACTTGTGACAATACTGGGCGACAGCGGGCGGCTGTTGCTGGCGATCATCAATGACGTGCTCGACATTTCAAAGATTGAAGCCGGTAAATTGGAATTCGAAATTATCCCTTACCAGCTTACGGAATTGCTGGAGGGCATGCGGCACCACTATCAGTTTCGTGCGCAGGAAAAGGGACTGGAGTTTCATACGGAATTGACACCGGCGGCCCGGTGCTTGGTGAAGACGGATCCCGTGCGCCTTCAGCAGGTAGTGGGCAATCTCTTATCAAACGCAATAAAGTTCACGGAGGTCGGATCAGTGACGCTGAGTGTTGATGTGATTCCACATCGATCTGGCAAGTCGGTTCTGAGCATAAAGGTCAAGGACACCGGACCTGGCATCCCAAAAGCGCTGCAATTTCGGTTGTTTGAGCGGTTCAGTCAGGCCAACGCAAGCGTCACGCGTGTGCATGGTGGTACAGGGCTTGGTCTGGCGATATCTCGCCATATCTGTGAGCTTATGGAGGGAGAGATTTCCCTGCGCTCGGTGCCCGGCGAGGGGGCGGAGTTTCATGCCAAAGTTATGGTCGAGGAGACGAAAGGCAAGGTTGCACAGTGTAATGGGAGATCGACCACGGATGCCGGGAGGAGCCTATCCAACTTACGTGTTCTTGCGGCGGAGGATAACCGGACCAATCAGGTAGTGCTCAAACACATGCTTAAGAAAGTTGGCCTGACTTTAGACATTGTCGACAACGGAGAAAAAGCCGTGCAGGCTTGGCAAAAGACCCGATATGATATGGTGCTGATGGATATCAATATGCCGGTCATGGATGGTATTGAAGCAACGCGGCGCATCCGGGAACTCGAAAGCCGGAATATGCAGGAACCGACGCCCATTCTTGCTGTCAGTGCAAATGCCATGGTGCATCAGGTCGCTGGGTATCTTTCGAAGGGCATGAGTGGGCATGTGGCGAAACCGATCAGTCGGGAAAGTCTTGTAGAAGCCATGGCCACAGCTTTGCACGCAGAGGGGCGCTGGCCTGAGTAGCGTCAGAGCCAGTGCGTTGCGCAGCACTGTTGAGAACGCGACAGGAAGGTGCTGCCCGGTCAATTAAGTGAAACTGGTGAGTATTTGAGTGCCCTTTGCCCCGCGTTTTAACGGTAGGCGTCTGTTCTGGTGACGTCTTTTAAACAGGTCTGTGCCGTAAGCCGTGACCAAGAGAGTAGACTGTTTCTAGCTGGCTCAGCGGGAATATCTGGTTGGTGTGTCCCGGCCCGGTGCGAAGGCCGTAGATTTAAGTTTGTCAGAGCCGCGTGGCGGAGAGAACCGCGCCAAACAAGTGGTGGTTTAGGCGCGGTGGGCTCCGTCTGCCAGAGATTTGACGAAGGCCAGAACGTCTGAGACGGGTTTGCCCGCTGCAATCTGGCTTACAATTGCTGACCCCACCACGGCCCCATCGGCAACTGAGGCAATGTTTCGTGCTTTTTCAGGTGTGTTGATACCAAAGCCCACAATGACCGGCAAATCAGTGCTGTCTTTGATGCGTGCCACTTCCGGTCCCACGTCGGTGGCCTCAGCTTCCGCAGATCCTGTGATGCCAGTGATCGACACGTAGTAGACAAAGCCGGAGGTGTTTTGCAGAACTTTGGGTAGGCGCTTGTTATCGGTTGTGGGTGTCGCCAGACGGATAAAGTTCATACCTGCGGCCTGCGCCGGAATACACAATTCGTCGTCTTCTTCGGGCGGGAGGTCCACAACAATCAAACCGTCAATGCCAGCGGTTTGCGCATCAATCAGAAATTTGTCGACACCACGCGAATAAATCGGGTTGTAGTAGCCCATTAGCACAATGGGGGTGGTGGTGTCGGTGCGGCGGAACTCCGTTGCGAGATCAAGTGTTCGTTGCAACGTCATGCCACCTTCGAGCGCGCGCTGGCCCGCCAACTGAATGGTGGGGCCGTCCGCCATCGGGTCCGTAAACGGCAAGCCGAGTTCGATGATGTCCACTCCGGCGCTTGGCAGGCCTTTCACCACTTCCAACGAGGTATCGTAGTCGGGATCCCCAGCCATGACATAGGCTACAAATGCCTTTTTGCCTTGCGCTTTTAGTTCGGCGAATTTGGCGTCGATACGAGTCATCGGCGGATCCTTACGTTTTGCTTCCCCTTCATGTGCCGTAAGGTGCGCGGGAAATCAATCCCACGCAAGTCGCTCATAAGCTTTGTGCTAGAACCTGTGATGATAGCGCAGGGTTAAAGTGTTTACGCCTGGATTGTGGCTGGACAGGCCTGCGTTGGATAGGTGGCTGATCGCAAGTGAAAGCGCCGATGTATTTGATAGCCGATATCCCAGCCCCAGAAGGCTGCGAAATTCAAGCGACTGTCCAAGGTCGTTGTGAGCTGTGCCTTCAACAAAGACACCTGGCATTAAGCTGGCCTGGGCAAACCAGCGATCGTCGAAATCGTAGGTGCCCGCCAACCCGGCCCCCAAGAAAAAATCGTTCTCGGCGTCAAGGGAGGCTGCTGCGCCAAATGACGCTGAAAACCTGCCAAAAGTTCGAAACGGAGTTGTGATGTATTCGAGTTCGAGCACATTCGCGTCACGTGCGCTGCCTTCTGAATAGTCTAAGTAGCCTACGCCCCAAATGAGTTGCTGCGCAGAGAGTTGCGTTGCGCACAGCAAAGCTGCGCCCAAAGTGATCAGGTGTTTCATGAAAATGTTGTCCAATACAGGGTGGTCTTTGGCGGGACACAGGCCTGGATTTGGGGGCAGGGATTCCGGAAAGAACCCCTTGTTGCAATGGCTTGCGCGTTCGTGATGTGGAAGGGTGGTTTTCGTGAGTGCGCGTGATTTTGTGTGATCGTCGTCAGACGCTGATAAACATGGGCCCCCTGCTAGGACGGAACCAGAGGTTTGAATGCCTAACCGAGCGGTAAAAATACCCTACGGCACTTCGTTATAGACACTGTTAGCTTGCGCCGGTCCCATTCTCTGCCTAAGAGCGACACAAACCAGAGACAGGAGGCCGGACATGGGTTTCAAAATGGGCATCGTTGGCTTGCCAAACGTTGGCAAATCCACGCTCTTTAACGCGCTGACCAAAACCGCAGCGGCGCAGGCGGCGAATTTTCCGTTCTGCACCATCGAGCCCAACGTGGGCGAAGTGGGCGTGCCGGATGCACGTCTGGATAAGCTCGCCGCGATTGCGAGCTCCAAGCAGATCATCCCAACACGGATGACCTTTGTGGACATCGCTGGTCTGGTAAAAGGCGCCTCCAAAGGCGAAGGTTTGGGCAACCAGTTCCTCGCCAATATTCGGGAGACGGATGCGATTGCTCATGTGTTGCGCTGTTTTGAAGATGGCGACGTGACCCATGTGGATGGTCGCGTTGATCCCGTGGCCGATGCGGAAACCATTGAAACAGAGCTGATGTTGGCTGACCTAGAGAGTATCGAGAAGCGCCTTCAAGGGCTGGTGCGCAAGGTGCGTGGTGGTGACAAAGAGGCGGTTCAGCAAGAACACCTGCTGAAAGCAGCGCAGGAGATGTTGGAAGACGGTAAGCCAGCCCGTCTTGTTGAGGTTGACGAGGACGAAGTCAAGGCGTGGAAATTGTTACAACTTCTCAGCACAAAGCCGGTTCTATATGTTTGTAACGTTGGTGAATCTGAGGCAGCCGAAGGCAACGAACATTCTGCCGCAGTGGCCGAAATGGCCGCCAAGCAAGGCAATAGCCACGTGATCATTTCCGCACAGATCGAAGAAGAAATCAGTCAGTTGGAAGATGATGAAGCCGAAATGTTCCTCAGTGAAATGGGGCTGGAGGAAGCCGGTCTGGACCGTCTGATCCGTGCAGGCTACGAACTGTTGCATCTGGAAACTTACTTCACTGTTGGCCCCAAAGAGGCTCGTGCCTGGACCATCCGTCAGGGTACTAAGGCGCCTCAGGCGGCTGGTGTGATCCATGGTGATTTTGAAAAAGGCTTCATCCGCGCCGAAACCATTGCCTATGACGATTATATCGCCTGCAATGGTGAAAGCGGTGCCAAGGATGCGGGAAAGATGCGCGCTGAGGGCAAGAGTTATGAGGTGCAGGACGGCGACGTGATGCACTTCTTGTTCAACACTTAACGCAGTTCGAAGCATCCGACTTGGTAAAACCCGCTGTGAAAACGGCGGGTTTTTTCGTGGTCGTGCCGGTTAATATAAAACTAAAAATGACTGATTGCTGTCTGTCTTTAGCGAGACGTGCTGAAGAATTGGTATCTGATGACGCACCTTGCTCCAAAATCACGCGATTTTGGCGTCACGTCGCATAGTTGGCTGATTAAAAAACACACACTTTCTGGAATTGTCGCTTATCTTTTGGGTGAATGTCGTGATTTCCCTGATTGCTGCGGTGCGGAAATTTGCTCCTAGGCAGTCCGTGTCAAAAGGTGTGGGCACCAACCGAACGACAGGACGTCTGGGAAACGGGGGGTGTGTGACGACCGACGAATTGGACCTCGACACGGCCGCCACACGGTTTGCAACACGAAGTTGCGGGGATCAGGTAATGGAAGCACGCCTCCGGGCGCAAGGGTTTCTGTGGCCACCCCGCTGGGAGATACGAATGACCTTTCTGAAATCCACGCTCGCAGGATCTCTGGTTTTTGCCTCGCTTGCCGGCGCTGCCATGGCCGACGAAGACACCATCAAAGTGGGTGTGCTGCACTCGCTCTCGGGCACGATGGCGATTTCTGAGACCACGCTGAAAGACACCATGCTGATGCTGATCGACCAACAGAACGCCAAGGGCGGCCTGCTGGGCAAACAGCTGGAAGCAGTTGTGGTTGACCCTGCCTCTGACTGGCCACTGTTTGCAGAAAAAGCGCGTGAGCTTTTGACCGTGCACGACGTTGATGTGATCTTCGGCAACTGGACCTCCGTGTCTCGTAAATCTGTGCTGCCAGTGATCGAAGAGCTGAACGGCCTGCTGTTCTACCCGGTTCAGTACGAAGGCGAAGAGAGCTCCAAAAACGTGTTTTACAACGGTGCAGCGCCAAACCAGCAGGCGATCCCGGCGACCGACTACTTCCTGGACGAGTTGGGTGTTGAGAAATTTGCCCTCTTGGGCACCGACTATGTCTATCCACGCACGACCAACAACATCCTTGAGTCCTATCTGAAGGGCAAAGGCATAGCGGAGGACGACATCTTCGTTAACTACACCCCATTTGGGCACTCTGACTGGTCCAAGATCGTCGCTGACGTTGTGGCGTTGGGTGCGGATGGCAAAAAAGTTGGCGTGATCTCCACCATCAACGGTGACGCGAACATCGGCTTTTACAAAGAGCTGGCGGCGGCTGGCATTTCTGCGGACGACATTCCTGTTGTGGCGTTCTCTGTTGGCGAAGAGGAGCTGGCTGGGTTGGACACTTCCAATCTGGTGGGTCACCTCGCGGCATGGAACTACTTCCAGTCTGCGGATGCCGACGTGAACGCGGAATTTGTGGAAACATGGAAAGCCACCATGGGTGACGCGCGTGTGACCAACGACCCAATGGAAGCACATTTCATCGGCTTTAACATGTGGCTGAACGCCGCCACCGAAGCTGGCTCCACCGAGGTGGATGCGGTGCGGGCCAAAATGTACGGTCAAGAATTCCCGAACCTGACCGGTGGTACCGCCGTGATGCTCCCAAACCATCACTTGGCGAAGCCAGTTCTGATTGGCGAAATTCAAGAAGACGGTCAGTTTGACATCATCTCCCAGACCACTGAGGTGCCGGGCGATGCGTGGACAGACTTCCTGCCTGAATCCGCGGTGCTGATGTCGGATTGGAAAGATCTGGACTGCGGCATGTACAACACCGAGACCAAAACCTGCGTACAAACGCTGTCCAACTACTAAGTTGAGACCTTTTTGGGGCCACCAAACGTGGTGGCCCCTCACCAAATTCGCGGATCCCCTCACATGAGACAATACCTTCTGGCAGGCCTTGCCGTCTTGGCCGCTTGCCTGATTTCGCCCGCTCGTAGCTCGGCGCAAGATGCCGCCATCCAACCGATCCTGCAAGACCATCAGGCGCTGATTGTGAAAAGCTCGCGCAAGACTATTGCTCCGGTAATTGAGGCTGTGGCCAGTTCGGGATTGCCACAGGCGCAGACCGTGCTTGAGGTCTGGGCGGCCAAAAACATGTGGCAGCGCAAAGAAGACGGACTGTTCTTCATCGGCGAAAGGATAGACAGCAAGACTTACGCGCTCATCGATTTCGACAGCGGTGAAGCGGTGGGGGAATTCGTCAAGAAAGACCTCAAACAGATCAAACCCAACAGCGGCATCCGCGCGCTGATTGGCACCGCGTTAGTCCAATTCCAACTGAGTGATCCCAATCCCGAAGCCCGCAGAGCCGCACTATTGTCCATCGAGAGAGACCCGGAGGCCAGCCTGCTCGCCCCTCTGCGTGCGTCCATCGAAGGCGAGCCGAATGCAGAACTCAAAGCGCAAAAGCAACGTCTCGAGCGGCTCTTGACCATTGGGTATGACACCAACGAGGCCGCGCGCTTGACGGCCATCTCGGATATGTCCGGAGACCTCGGGGTCGATGTGCGCGCCACGTTGAACCCGCTTCTGACCACTACGCGTGAGGTTGCGCTGGGCGCTGTTCCAAAAGGCGTGAACGTCGCGCAGGTTTTGCAGCCTGGGCAGGACGGTTTTGACGCGATCACCGCTTACAATCTGCTAGTCGACAAAGGGCTTGCCCCCGCTTTGCACACGGCTGATGATGTCCGCCTGACATTGGGTGAGCACATCGACGGAGGCCGTGTCGGCGGCGTGCCAGTGGCGCAACTCAATACAGAACCAGCCCGTTTGAAAGCCTATGCAGCTTTGGCAGAGGCCGGCGCAGTGCCAGCCTATGTTGGCGACAATGCGATTGACACGCCTCTGGAAACTTACGTGTTTTTTGAAGCTTATGTCGAGCCATCCCAAGTCGTGACCGATGCCGCAGCGCAAGCGCTCAAGGACATTGAACTTAAAGTTGGTCTCAATCAGACGTTGGATTTGACGCTTGATGCTTTGTCGCTCGCTTCGATCTATTTTTTGGCGGCCATTGGCCTTGCGATCACCTTTGGTGTGATGGGTGTGATCAACATGGCGCATGGTGAGTTCATCATGATGGGCGCCTACACCGGCTATGTGGTGCAGCAGCTTACTCCCGATCACACGGTGTCGATCATTGTCGCCATCCCCACCGCTTTTGCTGTGACGTTTGCCGCCGGTGTGGCCATGGAAAGGCTTGTGATCCGCTGGCTGCAGGCCCGCCCGCTGGAAACACTTCTGGCAACTTTCGGAAGTTCCATTGCGCTACAACAGCTGGCCAAAAACATCTTTGGCACGCAGGCGCGTCCCTTGACGGCGCCCGGTTGGTTGGATGGTGCCTGGGCGATGAACGATGTGGTTTCGATCAGCTATATCCGTATCGCGATTTTCATTCTCGCGCTGATCTTCCTAGGCGTCTTCCTGTACATCATGAAACGCACGCGGCTTGGGCTTGAGACCCGCGCAGTCACGCAAAACCCGCGTATGGCGGCCTCTATGGGAATCAATCCGGATAAGGTGAACATGCTGACGTTTGGTCTTGGTTCTGGCATCGCAGGCATTGCGGGCGTAGCCATTGGTCTCTTCGCCAAGGTGACTTCGGAATTGGGCAGCGACTACATCGTGCAAAGCTTTATGACTGTGGTTGTCGGCGGGGTTGGCAACATCTGGGGCACTCTGGCAGGCGCCGCCATGATCGGCTTCCTGCAAAAAGGCATCGAGTGGATGAACCCATCCAACACGCTCGCTGCGCAGACCTACATGATCATCTTCATCATCATCTTCATCCAATTTCGGCCACGGGGCATCATCGCCCTCAAAGGCCGCGCGGCGGGGGATTAAGCCATGCAACGTTCCTTCATTGCCAAGAACCCTTCAGTTTTGATCTTTCTCGCGATCCTCGCACTTTTCACTCTGCTGATCACGGTTATGTCTGAAGGCTTTGGTGTTGGCGGCATCTCCACCAGCTTCATCAAGACATTGGGCAAAACACTCTGCCTATGCCTGATCGCCCTCGCGATGGATGTAATTTGGGGCTACACCGGCATCCTGAGCCTCGGCCATTTCGCCTTCTTTGGGCTTGGCGGCTACATGATTGGCATGTGGCTCATGTATGAACGCACGCGGTTGATTGTGGTGGACAGTCTCGCTCAAGCCGAGATCCCGCCGACTGACGGCGAAGTCATTGACGCCATCGGAAATCAAATCTTTGGCGTTGTCGGCAGCAGCGACTTCCCTCTTATCTGGGCATTTGCCGACAGTTTGATGATCCAGTTAATGCTTGTGGTTCTGGTGCCGGGCCTACTGGCGTTGGTCTTTGGTTGGCTCGCCTTCCGCAGCCGTGTCACAGGTGTGTACCTGTCGATCCTGACCCAAGCCATGACCCTCGCTTTGGCGCTCTATCTGTTTCAGAACGACAGTGGCTTGCGTGGCAATAATGGTCTGTCCGGATTGCAGAACCTGCCGGGTGTGACAGCGTCCCAAGATCATGTGTCCCTCTGGTTCTTTTGGGCTTCGGCTGCGGCGCTGGGCGGCGGATATGTGCTCTGCGCTTGGTTGGTGAGCGGCAAGTTCGGATCGGTCTTGCGGGCCATTCGCGACAACGAGACGCGCGTGCGCTTCCTTGGCTATTCCGTGGAGATGTACAAGCTGGTGATCTTCACGCTTACTGCCTGTATCGCCGCCATTGCGGGCGCGCTGTATTATCCACAAGCTGGCATCATTAACCCGGCCGAAATCGCTCCGATTGCGTCCATCTACCTTGCGGTGTGGGTGGCGATTGGTGGGCGTGGTCGATTGTATGGGGCCGTGATCGGTGCGGCTTTTGTCAGCCTCTTGTCTACCTGGTTCACTGGCGGGCAGGCGCCTGACATCAACCTTGGGTTCTATACTATCAAATGGGTCGATTGGTGGCTTGTGCTATTGGGGCTGTCTTTTGTGCTTGTCACACTGTTTGCGCCCAAGGGGATTGGCGGGCTGATTGACATCTTTACGGATCGCCGTGCTGCAAAGGAGGCCAAGCAATGAGTACTCTTTTAGAAGTCTCCGGGGTCTCGGTGACCTTTGACGGGTTCCGCGCCATCAACAATCTCTCGTTTCAAATTGCAGAAGCTGAAATGCGCGCCGTGATCGGGCCAAATGGCGCTGGTAAGACCACCTTTATGGATATCGTGACTGGCAAGACCAGACCTGACGAAGGGCGGGTTATCTGGGGTGAAAAATCTGTGAGCCTTCTGGGTATGAATGAGGCCAAGATCGCGCAGGCCGGTGTTGGGCGCAAGTTTCAGAAACCCACGGTCTTTGAAGATCAGTCGGTGCAGGAAAACTTGCTGATGGCGCTCCAGAATAAGCGTGGATGGTTGGCGGTACTCCGTTATCGTCCCAGCCCAGAAGACTTGGTAAAGGTGATTGACCTCGCTGAGAAAATTGGGCTTAAGGGTCAGCTTTTCCGCAAATCCGGCGAGTTGAGCCACGGGCAGAAACAGTGGCTGGAGATTGGGATGTTGCTCGCCCAGGAGCCGCGGCTTCTGTTGGTGGATGAGCCCGCCGCAGGCATGACACCGGCAGAGCGTGAACATACAACCGATATTCTGGTGGAGGCAGCCAAAACCCGCGCCGTTGTGGTGGTGGAGCATGACATGGAATTTGTCCGCCGCCTGAATTGTAAGGTTACCGTACTGCACGAAGGAGCCGTGCTGGCCGAAGGCAGCCTTGACCATGTCACCTCTGATCAGAATGTGATCGACGTCTATCTGGAGCGCTAAGATGCTGAAACTCGAAGATATCACATTGCACTACGGTCATTCCCAGATTCTGAATGGTATCTCGTTGGAAGCCTAGCAGGGCGAAGTGACTTGTGTGATGGGCACCAATGGGGTGGGGAAAACCAGCCTGATCAAATCCATCTCTGGTACACACCCGCGCTCTGGTGGTTCGCTCACGCTGGATGGAGAGCCACTACCGCCGCTGCCCGCACAAGCTTTGGCACATAAAGGTGTCGCCTATGTACCTCAAGGGCGCGAGATTTTCCCTTTGTTGACCGTGCGCGAGAACATGGAGACCGGCTTCAACTGCCTGCCCAAAGGGGAGCGGGCCGTGCCGGAGGAAATGTTTGAACTCTTCCCGGTGCTCAAAGAAATGCAAGGACGCCGAGGAGGAGATCTCTCAGGCGGTCAGCAACAGCAATTGGCGATTGCGCGGGCTTTAATCACACGGCCGAAACTCCTGCTCTTGGATGAACCAACAGAAGGTATTCAGCCCAATATCATCCAGCAGATCGGCGAAGTCATCAAACTGCTGCGCGACAATGGCGACATGGCGATTGTGCTTGTGGAGCAGTTTTTTGAGTTTGCCTATGGGCTGGCGGACCAGTTTGTGGTGTTGCGTCGCGGTGAAGTGCTTTTGGAAGGGCGCAAGGGCGCTATAGACAAAGACGAGTTGCTTGCGAGCGTGTCTGTTTAAAGGGCTGGGCGCTACTTGAGCGCCCGCGCCAAAAATGCCTGTGTGTCCGGATGTTGCGGTGCGTCAAACAAAGCGCTGGGTGCGCCTTCTTCCACTACTTTGCCATCTTTCAAGAAACAAACCTTGTCCGCCGCTTCACGGGCAAAACCCATCTCATGGGTCGCTAGCACCATGGTCATTCCGCTGTCTTTGAGTAAGCGTAGCACGTCGAGCACTTCGCCCACCAACTGCGGATCGAGTGCGGAGGTGATCTCGTCAAAAAGCATCACTTCCGGTTTCATCGCCAAAGCCCGTACAATCGCGACGCGTTGCTGTTGTCCGCCGGAAAGCTGGTCGGGATAGTGATTCATTCGATCGGCAAGGCCAAAGCGCGTGAACAGTTCGGTGATCTCTGGACGCAATGCGGTGCGGGACTTTTTGTAGACCCGCCGAGGTGCCAGCATGACGTTTTCCGCCGCCGTCATATGCGGGAAGAGGTTGTAACTTTGAAACACCATGCCAATGCGACGGCGTACCGGCTGCGGGTCCAGGCCGGGCAGGGAGATGTCTTCTCCGTCTAGTAGGATCTCCCCGTCCTCGATGGCCTCCAGTAGGTTGACGCAGCGCAGCAGCGTGGATTTGCCCGCACCAGACGCGCCGATCAGGCAGACCATCTGGCCTTCCTCAACTTCAAGGTTGATGCCATCACACACAGTGTTATCGCCAAAGCGCTTTTCGACTGCTTTTAGAGTGATTTTTGCCATCAGCTGCGCTCCCGGTTTTGCCTGGCGATGAGGTAGTCAGCATAGCGTGTCGCCGGGATGGTCACCGCAAGGAAAATCACGGCGGCGCCTACGTAAGGCGTGAAGTTTGCGAGCAGCGATTTGTAGACACCAGCTTGGCGAAAGATTTCCACTGGGCCAATGAAGCTCAGCAGGGCGACGTCTTTCTGCAGAGCGATGAACATGTTCATCTGCGCCGGGACAACGCGGCGTATGGCCTGCGGCAGGATAACAAATCGCATACTGTCAGCATCTGACAACCCAAGGGAAGCCGCGGCCGCGCGCTGGCTCTTGTGAACACTTTCAATGCCGGAGCGGAAAATTTCTGCAACATAAGCGGAATAGGTCAGGACCAGCGCCAAGGAGCCCCAGATGTAGGGCGAATTCCACGGGCGTGGCAGGCCCAAACCAGGAACACCAAAACCAATCAGGTAGACAGTCAGAACCACCGGCACGCCGCGGAAGATGTCGGTGTAGGCCGCGCCTAAAATGCGAAGGGGAAACAGGGCAGGGTTGCGGGTGTCACGTGCGAGGGCCACCAGCAGGCCAAGTACCACAATGGCGGGGGCGCTCCACAGGAAGATCGCGACGTCGAGCTTGAAGGCTTCAAGCAGCTTTGGGAAGGTCTTGGCGAAGACCTCCCAGTTGAAAAAGCTGGCTTTGACCCGATCCCACCCCGGCGCCATCGGCACCAAGATCACAACGGCCAAAAACACCACTAACGTGCTGCCGCCCGCGACGAGCATGGAGCGGCGACGTAGGCGATCTTCGTAAATCTGGCGGCGGGTTTTGCCCGCCGCGTTGGTCTTTGTCATAGTCTTAGATCAGCTTATTTGATCAGCGGCACACCGGTGGTTTCCTGAAGCCATTCTGCTTCAATCGCGGCCAGCTTTCCGCTCTCGGTCAGAGCTGCGATAGCTTCATCCACACAGGTTTTCAAGGCGTTGCCTTCTTCTAATAGCATACCGAAGCGGTCCGGGTTGTCGGTGCGATCTGCTGGAAATTGACCAATTACGGAAGAGCCTTCCACCACAACAGCACTCAGGTACAGCGCGGTTGGCAGGTCAAACAGCGCCGCGTCGATCTGGCCGGCCAGCATGGCGGCGGTCACGTCAGCGTTGTCTCCATACAGCAGCGGCATATCATCTGGCCCAATGGTATCCATCAGCACCGGCACAGCTGTGGTGCCGCCCATCGCCCCCCATTTCAGCGCTTTGAGCGCGTCCACAGAGGCGGTGGTGTCCTTGGCTTCCGGGGACGCCAGGATTGCCATCGGTGCTGCGTAGTAGGCGGAGGAGAAGTCGACCATTTTCTCGCGCTCCTCGGTGATGGAGAACTGCTGTAGGTTGAAGTCAAAGTCTTTCGGCCCCGGTTGGATCGCTTGATCAAAGGACGAACGCACCCATGTTACCTTGTCTGCGCCGAAACCCATTTCTTCGGCCACGGCATAGGCGACGGCAGCTTCAAACCCTTTGCCGCTTTCTGGCGCGTCATCCATGACCCACGGGTAATAGGCGGGGTTGCCTGTGGCGACGGTGAGTGTGCCCTCGATCAGCGTTTTTCCATCGGCACAATGCCCGGCGGCCAAGGCGGCGGAGGAGGTCAACGCGGTGAGCGTGGCGGCAGCAAAAACTTTGTAAAGCACGGTTAATTCATCCCTATTGAACTGTTTGGTCAAAACATGAGGGGGAAGGCGCGCGTTGTCCAGAAGAACTCAGTGAAGGCTCGGTCTAGATCAGCCGAATACACAACTACAATGTGTTTCGGCGCCATATTATGGTGATAATGGCGGAGACGAAGGGATTCGAACCCTCGATACCGTTCCCGGTATACTCCCTTAGCAGGGGAGCGCCTTCGACCACTCGGCCACGTCTCCGCGGACCCGTATATTGGGCGAAATCAGAGGACACAAGGGCCAAATCTCAGGAAATTCAGATTTTCCTCGAAGGCGAAGCAGTGCCGGTTTCCCGGTGGATTACCCCTTAAAGCAATTGGTCTCCAAGCAGGCTTTTGAGATTTTTTTTGGTAACGGGACTAAGTATGGCAAACCGCTTGTCTGGTCGGCGCCGATTTTTTGCGTTTATGGTCCACCAGGCTTTGGGGTTTGCGAGCAATGCCGTTGCGGTCGTTTGAAAGTAATCCCTATGTCACGGGGTGTTACGTTTTTGTCGCAAGACAAATGATCCGCTTTGCGCTGAGCCGCGTATTGAGCATATGGTAGGTGCAATACTTGATATCCCCCGCGCCGCGGCCCCAAAGCCAAGTGCGCGTCGCAAAGAAAGACAGCGTGTGTCGCAAGCCAAAGCCGCGCCATCACAGGAAACCCTGTGGATGATCGCCGTGCGTGATCATCGCGACAAGATTGCGTTCGCGTCGCTGTTTGATCACTTCGCACCGCGACTAAAAGGTTTTGTGATGCGTAACGGAACATCCGCCGCGCAAGCAGAGGAAATTGTGCAGGACGTGATGCTGACGTTGTGGCGTAAGGCCCACATGTTTGATCCGCATCGCGCGCAAGTTTCGGCTTGGGTATATCAAATTGTTCGAAACCGTCAGATCGATGTCGCCCGCAAAGAAAACCGGCCGATGCCAGAAGCCCTCAAAGAGGAGCCGGAGGCTGAGCCAGATGCGACGCAGATTTTGGCGGTGGAACAGGAAACAGGACAACTGCGCGTCGCGCTTTCCAAGCTGCGCCCAGAGCAGCGCGAGGTGATAGAAAAGGCTTATTTGGGTGAGCTGACCCATCAGGAGATCAGCAACCAGACAGGCCTGCCACTTGGCACTATCAAATCACGTATACGTCTTGGCCTGCAGCGCCTTAGACATGAACTCAAAGATCTTTCGGAATGAGCCAGCCCATGCCCGCAATTACTCATCATATTCCAGATCCCATGATGGCCGCTTACGCATCAGGTACTTTGCCGCACGCGTTTTCCCTGGTGGTTGCCACGCAGGTCTCGATGTCCTCAGAGGCACGCGCCACGCTACAGGCACATGAAGCCGTTGGCGGCATTGTTTTGGAGGACAGCAGCTCCGTGGCTGTGTCTGACGGTATGAAGTCCAATCTTCTATCGATGCTCGACGATTCGATGCCTGAAGAACCGGTGTATGCGCGCAATGGCGTCTACCCAGCCCCCGTGATGGAGGTGCTTAAAGGTCGGGAACCGCGTTGGAAACCGCTTGGTATGGGCGTTAAACAGGATATTTTGGCCGAAGATGAATTCGGCTCCGTGCGGCTGCTGTACATTCCGCCAGAACAGGCTGTGCCAGATCATGGGCACAATGGTCTGGAGTTGACCCTTGTTCTTCAGGGCAGCTTTAGTGACGAGACTGGCCGATTTGGGGTTGGCGATGTTGAGGTGGCCGACGAGACGTTGGAGCACACGCCAATTGCCGGCGCAGGCGAGCCGTGTATCTGCTTGGCAGCCACTGACGCGCGGTTGAAGTTCAACGCCTTCATGCCACGGCTCCTTCAACCAATTTTCCGCATCTAACGGGCGACTTGGAACCGTAGAGGCCCACTTGCGACTATTGCGGATTTTTAAGGTTTGACCGCATCCCAACCAGGAAAGACTTTGGGATGTGGTTTTGCCGTTTTTGTGGCACGCAACATGTCCAGACTGCGCTCGATTTCGGCCTGGGTCATATCGCGGGCAATGACCACAATACGGGTTGTGGTATTGTCAGGGTCCCAACTTGCCAAGGCTTCCGGCCTATCAAAGATGTGTTGCACACCGTGAAAAACAAATGGTGTTTCAATACCCTTGAGAAAGACGATGCCCTTTACGCGCAAAAGGTTTGGGCCCCTTAAAGCGACCAAAGTGTCTAGCCAGTGGTCAAAGACCTTGTCATCAACGGGTGTTTCCAACGTGATCGACCCGGATTGGATGCGTGAATCATGCGGCGAGAATACAGGTTGAGAAGGGCCCTTTGATAACCCGGACAGGTTGGCTAAGGGATCTGTTGCCTCTGGACTTGGCTCTTGACGAGTCATCCAAGCCAACGCCTGGTGGCCGGTGGCATCGCGCCGAATGCCGGACAAGCCAAACATCTTGCGTGGATCAGTGGCGGCTTCGGTCACGGTGATGATCTGGGCGGTGGGGTTGATACCCTTGAGGCGGGTTGTGAGATTTGTGATTTCGGCGCAAGACACCAGGTCAGTTTTGCTGAGTACCAATAGATCCGCAGTCGCCGCTTGAGACACTGCTTCAAACTGTGCGTCCAGTGTCTTTTGCCCATTGGCGGCATCAACCAGTGTCACAACACCGTCCAAAATGGTGGATGTGACCAGCGCATAATCTACCAAAAGTGTCTGTCGTATGGGCGCCGGATCAGCCAGCCCAGTGGTTTCGATCACCACTCTGTCAAATGCCAGCTCGCCCAGCTTGTGCCGATCAAGAAGGTTGGTCAGGGTTTTAGAAAGGTCGCCTCGGATTGAACAGCATAGGCACCCTGAGGCCATAAGCACAACTTCTTCGTCTGAAGCTTGAATCAGGTCGTGGTCCAGTCCAACTTCGCCAAATTCATTCACAATTACTGCGATGCGATCGGGCCCGTCATCAGACAAAATTTTGTTTAGCAGGGTTGATTTTCCCGCGCCTAGAAAACCAGTGAGCAAAGTGACAGGCAGGCGTGTTTCGGGCAAGAGGCACCTATGACATGAGGTTGGTATAGTGGCTCAAATCGATAGTGTTATATTATAACAACATCAAGGCTTACTTGCCTCTATACACCACCCAGTCCGGAAGATAGCTCAACCCTTTCAGAACCCAAGAAAAGGGTCTGGGGAAATCGGTGCGAAACTTCGTTTTGCGCATGGCTTGCAGGACGCGTGCGCCCGCATCCTCTACAGCCATCAGCATTGGCATAGAGAAGTCGTTTTTCTTTGTCAGCCGAGTCTTGATGAAACCGGGGTTGATCAGCCGGACAGTCACGCCGGTGTCCTTGAGGTCATGTCGCATGGTCTCCGCCAAACTCACCAGCGCAGCCTTGCTGGCGCCATACCCAACCGCTTTGGGAAGACCGCGGTAGCCAGCCAAGGAACCAATCAGCGTGATGTCCCCATGATCCTGCGCGACAAATCTGGGGGTGACCTCGCCGAGAACCCGCATTGCCCCCATGAAGTTCACATCCGCCATTTGTAGTGCAGTACGGCTGTCCCATTCTTTGGCAGACATCGGGTCATAAGCGCCTGCATTGTAGATCACGCCGTCTATCCGTCCGACAGACTTGGCAGCTGCCCGCACCGCGTCAGTGTCCGTCACATCCAAGATCATCACACGGGTGCCTGGCAGGGAGGAGCACAGGCTTGCCAGACGTTCGCCATTGCGCGCCGACAGGATCACCTGCGCCCCTTCCTCGCTGAGTTGTTCTGCAATGGAGCGCCCCAGCCCTTCGCTGGCACCGATCAGCCAGTAGGTTTTGCCTGCAAACTCAATCATTCGCCTGGCGCCACGGTTGGGATGTTCTCGGTCAAGGCAGTATCCGGTGCGGGTTGTTTCTTCAAAAACGGCGCTTTCTTGACCCATAAAATTGCTGCTTGCCAATGGATCAATGCTACCACGCGCGCGGCACCTAGCGGCCGGCGCAGCGCCGCCCACAACAGGCCGCTGCTGCGGGCGGGTTTGCGGAGGCCGGCGAGGGTGGCGATCACGCCTTGATCGCCATTCTCATAGGCAATCCGAATGCGCACTAGCTCTGGCGTGAACGCAAAGTTGAACCGATAGTGTCCCTCAACCTTTTGAAACGGCGACACATGCATCAGCTTTTCAGCTGTTAAGCGATCGGAAGGCACAATGGGGCGGAAATCTTCATGGGCGCAAAAGTAACAATGCCGATCGCCAAAAGTATTGTTGACCTCAGCCACAAAGGCACAGGGGGTGCCGTTGATCACCGCGACCCAAAAGCTCACTGGGTTGAAGTGGAACCATAGGAAACTCGGCTGCGTGACTAATAATAGCTGCGCGCTTTCAACCGGAAAGCCACGCGTTAAAAGCACTTCCCGAAACCAGTCGACACCTCCGCCATTGTCACGTTCACCCCCATGGCGGTGATCCCAAAGCGACCATAGGTTGAACCCATTGCGCGAGAGCACAGTAGGCATTTTATTGGGGGCGTCGAGATCGACAACAACGAAATCCACGCCGTATTTAAAGGCGTTTTTTATGCTGCCACGACGGCCATGCATTGTCTCTGCTTGAATGTGGTCCAAAGTCATAATGGTACTACGCCCGTTAATTTGGTTTGGTTCACTCCTGCCACCTGACCTATTTTGGCTTTTGAAAGAGTGAACCAATCAAACTAATGCGCCGTATCGCTTTTGAAACGATCATAAAAAAGGACCACCATGTTTGATCAGAGTATCGGCAGTCGCCGAAAGATGGCCATCGTTGGCGGCGGAATTTCCGGCATGTCGGCGGCCTATTACCTTTCTGAGCTTCATGATGTGACTCTCATCGAAGCAGCACCGTGTCTGGGAGGACATGCACGCACAGTTATTGCAGGTAAAAACGGTGATCAACCGGTCGATACCGGCTTTATCGTGTTCAACTATGCCACGTACCCACATTTGACACGCTTGTTCGAAGAGTTGGATGTCCCCGTCGCGAAAAGTGAAATGAGCTTCGGCGCCTCGATCAACGATGGCTGGTTGGAATATGGCCTCAACAGTCTAAAGGCCATCTCAGCGCAAAAGCGCAATCTTCTGCGGCCCAAGTTTTACGGCATGATCCGGGACATTTTAAAATTCGGAAAATATGCAGAGACCGCTGCAAATACTGACGACATCACAATTGGCGAACTTGTGGATCAACTCAAGCTTGGCACTTGGTTCCGTGACAACTATATGATGCCAATGTGTGGTGCGATATGGTCTACGCCCATTGCAGACATTGACCAATTTCCCGCTAAATCTTTGGTGCAATTTTTCAAGAATCACGCCCTGTTGGCAGGCAGCAAGCCGCATCAATGGTGGACCGTAGATGGTGGCAGCATTGAGTATGTGCACCGCTTGGAGTCCGCTATGATCCGTCGGGGCGTTTCAATCCAAACCAATTCACCTGTCACAAGCGTGTTGCGTGGCATGCTTGATGGGCGCCAGACACCCGGCGTGCAGGTGACAACGGAAGGCACTAAGGTCCAGGAATTCGATGATATCGTTTTTGCATGTCATTCGGATCAGGCCTTGGCAATCCTAGGGGATCAGGCCACCACGGCAGAGCGAGCAGCCTTGTCCGTGATCCGGTACCAACCCAACCGGGCTGTCCTTCATTGCGACGAGAGCGTGATGCCAAAAGCACGGAATTGTTGGTCCAGCTGGTCCTACCGCTCCCAAAATGGCGCGATTGGTCTTAGCTATTGGATGAACCGGCTGCAAAACATCGACGAGAGTGACCCGCTGTTTGTCACGCTGAACCCAACGTCGGAAATTCCTGAGGAACTGGTTTATGACGATGTGACCTTTGCGCACCCGGTCTTCGACAAGGCGGCGATCAAGGCCCAAAAAGACATCACCGACATGCAGGGTCTCAATCGAACCTGGTTCGCAGGCGCCTACAACCGTCATGGCTTCCACGAGGACGGCATTGCCAGCGCTATGGCGGTGGTTGATCTGATTGGGGCGCAGCAGGTTGCTTTACCAGCGGATGTGACACAAGCCGGTGGAGCCGCAAACGGAACCTGGTTGCGCGACGCAGGCTGACAGTGTCTTCTCCAAAACAGCATACCTATGGCTATCCACGGGTCAGCCTTTACGCTCTGGTGCTCGCGGCTGCAGGAATCCCACTTTATATCCATCTGCCGCGTTTTGTATCTGTGGAATTGGGCATTGGCTTAGCTGCGCTAGGTAGCCTTCTGTTGGCACTGCGGGTGATTGATCTCGTGCAAGACCCGTTGATCGGCTGGGCCATAGACCGCTTCCCCAGGGCGCAAAGCGTCTTTGCCCTCAGCGCTGCCTCAGGATTGGCGGTCGGCTTTCCATTGCTGTTTTCTGTCACTGGACAGGGTGGCATGCTTCGGCTGACAGCTGTGCTTGTACTGCTGTTTTCTGCTTATAGCCTTGGCATGATCCTCCTCTATGCCCGCAGTGCAACCTTGGCCAAGATACCGACCGCGCCGGAGCTCATGCGTTTGGCGGCATGGCGCGAAGGTGGGATGCTTACGGGCGTCATAATTGCCGCCATGCTTCCTGCGGTTTTGGTGGGTATGGGCGCAGCGGGCGACGGCTATGGCGCATTCGGCTGGGCTCTGGGCGGCGTGTCCTTGGTGGCCGCCGTGATCAGTTACCCGATCTGGCGGCGCCCTGTGATCAAGGGTAATAAGCCGTCTCTGCAAGGATTGGCGCGGGCGGGGGCGCTAAAGCTTTTGGTGTTGGCATTGATCAACAGCTTGCCAGTCGCGATCACCTCTACTTTGTTTCTCTTTTTTGTTGAGGATCGCTTGATGCTGGCAGGGCAGGCGGGGCCGCTGCTGGTGCTCTTCTTCCTTTCTGCGGGTTTGAGCGTGCCGCTCTGGACGCGGCTAGCCAACCGCATGGGTGGTCGGGCCGCGCTGCTCATTGCCATGCCGCTGGCGATTGGCAGCTTTGTGGGGGCTGCTTTCTTGGCCCCCGGACAACTGGCGGGCTTTGCGGTAATCTGTTTGGCCTCCGGTGCCGCTCTGGGCGCGGATATGGTGATCCTTCCCGCGCTCTTCTCCGTATCACTCACAAATGCAGGGCTTAACGCAGCGTTGGCTTTTGGCATTTGGTCCTTTGCTGGAAAACTGGCTCTCGCTCTGGCGGCATTTTTTGTATTGCCGCTTTTGCAGGTCGCCGGGTTCCAACCAGGCGGGGCCAATGCGCCAAGTACGCTGACACTGCTGACCATCGCTTACGCTGTGGTGCCATGCGTGTTGAAACTTTTTGCGTTGGCCCTTGTGCTGACATTGCCCACCAAGGAGGCAGTGGCATGAAACTGTTAACACTTTTCCTGATGATGACACTCGGGTTGATCTATATGAAATCCCGTTTGTTTAGCTTTCGAGCACAAACCGCGTCAGATTGTGCAGGCCTCGGACCAGCGATTTCCTTGCGCGAGCATCTAAACGGAGAAATTCTGTCGGAGGGCCTGATTTACGGTCCAAATGGTCGCGTGACCAACAGCTTTGTTGCCAAAATGGTTGGCCACTGGGAAGGTAACAAAGGTACGCTGAGCGAGGCGTTTACCTATTCCAATGGCAAACAACAGAACCGCAAATGGTTCCTGACCATGGGCAACGACAACCGCTTCACAGCAACGGCCGATGACATTGTTGGCGAGGCTTCGGGCGAGGTGTCTGGCGCATCGATCCGCATGGACTACACCATCATGCTGCCAGAGGATTCAGGCGGGCACAAACTCAACGTCACTGATTGGCTCTATCTGACCGAAAGCGGCGTGATCATGAACCGCTCGGAAATGCGCAAATTTGGTTTGAAGGTGGCGGAACTTGTCGCAACCATGCGGCCACAGTAACGCGCCTAGCTCTTCTTGGTACCGATCTTCGGCTCGGTGCCACTCCGCAGGCGGGCGATGTTTTCGTGATGGCGGGCAAAGACAATCACCGCCAGCAGACCTGTCAGAATAACCGCGCTGCTATAGCCCAAAATCAGCATCCAGACCGCGCTGGATGCCGCAGCTACCAAAGCTGACAGAGACGAAATATGGCTCACCGCCGCTGTCGCCAGCCAAGTCAAACAGCAGGCAATACCGACCGGCCACGCCAGTGCGAGCATGAGACCCAAAAAGGTCGCAACCCCTTTGCCACCTTTGAATTTAAGCCACACAGGATAGCAGTGGCCCAAAAAGGCCATCAGCCCTGCCACCTGCGCCGCGTCTTCACTGGCCATGGCGCGCGCGATCAACACGGCAACCGCACCTTTGCCGCCATCCAGGATCAGGGTCAGCGCCGCAGCCTTCTTGCTGCCGGTGCGCAATACGTTGGTGGCGCCAATGTTGCCCGAGCCGATCTCGCGCAGATTGCCCAAGCCCATGACCTTGGACAAAACCATACCAAACGGGATCGACCCCAACACATAGCCAACAACCGCCCAAAGCAGCAGGGCTGGTAACGCAGTTTCCAAGACGGGCATCAATCTCTCCGGTAAACGGCCGCACCGGCCACGTAAGTTGCCAGCACCTTACCCTGCAGGCGGGCGCCGTCAAACGGCGTGTTTTTGGATTTGGATTTCAGCTTGAACCGGTCCAGCACAAAGGGCGCATCCGCATCAAACAATACTAGATCTGCAGGCGCACCAGCGTCCAATCGGCCGCTTGCCAGTCCCAGTCGTTTGGCCGGGTTTAGCGCCATAGCGCGGAATAGTTCCGGCAGAGTCAGATCGCCGTTGTGATAGAGCCGCAGCGCCGCAGGCAACAGGGTTTCCAGCCCCACCGCACCAGAGGCCGCTTCCTCAAACGGCAATCGCTTGCTTTCCTCATCCTGCGGCGTGTGCATCGAAGAAATTGTGTCGATCAGCCCAGATTTCACCGCCTCAATTAATGCCAAGCGATCTTCTTCCGCCCGCAGCGGCGGCTTGATTTTAAAGAAAGTCCGGTAATCCGCCACGTCCAACTCATTGAGTGTCAGGTGGTGGATCGAGGTGCCCGCCGTCACGTCCAGCCCATTTTTCTTGGCGCGTTCCAGCGCGGGCAGGGCGCGTGCAGCGGTGATCTGATCGGCGTGATATTTCGCGCCGGTCATCTCCACCAGTGCCATGTCACGGTCCAGTCCCATGCGCTCTGCCATCGGCGACACCGTTGGCAAACCGCGCAAAGCCGCAAACTTGCCCGCCGTGGCTGCCGCGCCTTTGGACAGACCTGGCTCCTGTGGGTGCGCAATCACCAACGCGCCACACGACCGCGCATAGCTCAACGCGCGCGAAAACACCTTGGGGTCTGTCACCACGTGATCACAATCGGTAAAGGCTACCGCGCCCGCGTCCAGCAGAAAGCCGATCTCGGTCATCTCGCGGCCTTCGCGCCCTTTGGTCAGCGCCGCCATCGGCAGCACGTTCACCGGTGCAGCTTCATTGGCGCGGCGCTCGACAAATTCCAGCACCTCAGGCGTATCAATCGCCGGGAGCGTGTCGGGGCGCGTGACCATTGTGGTGACCCCACCCGCCGCCGCCGCTGCGCCCGCAGATTTGTAGCTTTCCTTATGGCGCTCACCCGGCTCACAGACCTTTAAGCCGATGTCCACAATCCCCGGCGCCAGACATTTGCCACCGCAATCGACAACCTCATCCGCCTGTGGCGCGGCCTCATAGCCCACCTCTGCGATGACGCCGTCGGCCACCAACACCCACCCAAGGGCGTCGCTGTCCTTAGCCGGATCAATCAAACGGGCGTTTGTGAAGAGCGTGCTCATTGGTGATCTCCTTGAGCCGATGCGCGGCGGTTTTTAGTGAGAGGTCGATAGGTCAAGAGGTGGCCCCATTCATGGAGCGCTCAATTGCGGCCATGGTGGCCTGCGGATCCGCTTGGTATTTGATCAGGTGCTTGTCGCCATTTTTCGTGACCACCTGCACAAAGCTGCCCAGTTTGTTCAGCTCGGCAATGTTGGTGAGCGCAATCGCCCGCCCTCCGGGGCCAATCAGCCGTTGGTTGGTCAAATCCCAGCGCACCGCCAATTCATCGGACATCAGATACCCTGCGCGGACCACAACGGCGGCTAAGCCCCCAACAGCCCCAGTCCACACGTAGGGATTGCCCACCGCCCACAAGATGCCCATGCCCGCAGCCATGGCGCCTGCTGCGATCCAGGTGTTGCTGCGGATGTAGCTGCTGCGGTCGCCTTGAAAACTCTCCAATACGGTCTCGCCGTCCAAAAGCTCTGCAGTGGGTGTCAAAAGGTCAGGCATCACAAAATCCAGAACAGCAGCACGCCCAGAACGAGCGCAACAAAGGGTAGGGCCACGAGGGCCAGCAAGAGTGTCATATGTGGGTTGGAGGAAGGAGCAGGGGGCGTTTCACCACCCGTAGGGCCAGGGCCTTTGGCGCTGGCATCGGGCAGGAGTTCAAAATGCACCGGCGCACCGTCTTCCTTGTAGGTGCCGATCCAGCGCAGCGGCGCTTTGGGCGTTAGTGTCTGCGCCACGCCGCCAAAGGCCGCTGACAGCACAACCAGAATCCAGCCTTTTTGCGCAGCCAAGCGGGCCGCGTCCTCATCCACGTCCTTTTGTGCAATGCCAAGCCCTTCGACCATGTATCCAGTCAATCCGAGGTCTTCGAGATCGATGACGTCAAAAAGCTCAATGAAGTCTTCGTCTAAAAAGCTAAACCCAAGCGCATCATCCAATGGCCATTCGGCCAACTCTCCGTCTGAGTTGATTTTGGCGCTGCGGAAGTTTTCGATCTCATCACCGGGCAAATCCACCGCGAAGAGACGCACCAAGCCACGTTCAGAGGAAGAAACCTGCACGTGCCTTAACCTCCGATCCAGATCATCAAGCCAACAAACGCAAACATCACCAACAGCGCCACGGTTGCGACCATACCTGACATGCGTGGGTCTTTTGGATCTTCGCTCATGCCATCACCTCTGTCTGTCGGGAGGCGCGCAAGTTGCGCGCCAACAGGTCCATCGCTGCCATGCGCACGGCCACGCCCATTTCCACCTGTTCCTGAATGACTGAGCGGTTGATGTCGTCGGCAATCTCGCCATCAATCTCCACGCCGCGATTCATCGGGCCGGGGTGCATCACAATCGCATCATCTTTGGCATGGGCCAGTTTGGCCGCGTCCAGACCATAACGGTGATAATACTCTCGCTCTGACGGGATAAATCCGCCGTCCATGCGCTCCTTCTGAAGGCGCAGCATCATCACCACGTCCACATCTTTGAGGCCTTTTTCCATGTCTTCATAAATCTCTGCGCCAAACTCGGCGAAGTTGCCCGGCACCAAAGTGGGCGGCCCGATCAGGCGCACGCGGTTTTCCATCTTGCCCAGCAGGATCAAGTTGGAGCGCGCCACACGGCTGTGCGCGATGTCCCCGCAAATTGCGATGTTTAGGCGGTGCAACCGACCTTTGGCGCGGCGTATGGTCAGCGCATCAAGCAGCGCCTGCGTCGGATGTTCATGGCGCCCGTCACCAGCGTTCAGCACAGCGCAATTCACCTTCTGCGCCAGGAGATCCACCGCGCCAGAATGCGGATGGCGAACAACCAACAGGTCGGGGTGCATCGCGTTAAGCGTCATCGCTGTATCGATCAGCGTTTCGCCCTTTTTGATCGAACTGGCCTGCATCGCCATGTTCATCACATCGGCACCAAGCCGCTTGCCGGCAATCTCAAAACTCGCCTGCGTGCGGGTGGAGTTCTCAAAGAACATGTTGATCTGCGTGAGACCCACCAGTGCATCGGAATGCTTCTGTGCGCGGCGGTTCTGATCGACGTATTGATCCGCAAGGTCCAGCACGGTGGTGATCTCTTCGGGCCGCAAAGGCTCGATCCCCAAAAGATGCTTGTGATCAAAGCGCATGTGCTGCTCCTTTTGCCGAGATTGGACCGCTTATAAGAAGGGTGAAGGGGCGGGGCAAGCGCCGCTCTGCGCGATCTTCCACTTTGCGCTCTTTTGTCTGCTCCGCTACCGGTCTACTCTGCCGTCATGGAATCGGCATTGTACTATCATACGGCGCGCGCCTTGCTGGAATGGCATGTGGAACTTGGCGCCACCGAAGCCATTCTGGACGCGCCTCTGGACCGCTATGAGGTGCCTAAAGAAGATCCTAAGAAAAAAGCCGCTGCCGCAAAGCCAGAGGCTCCTGTTGCGCCGGTGCGCCAACCCAAATTTGATCCGGTGGCGGAGGCTGATAAGGCCGCAAAAGCCGCAGGTGATCTGGCCGCGCTGGAACAAGCGATGGCGCAGTTTGAGCATTGCACCCTGAAACGCGGCGCTCGCAAAATGGTCTTTGCTGACGGCAATCCTGCGGCCCGTGTGATGGTGCTTGGCGATGCGCCGGATCGGGACGAAGACCGCGAAGGCAAGCCTTACATGGGCCGCGCGGGAGCTTTGTTTGACAATATGTTTGCTGCGCTGGACATGGGCCGAGACGTGCCGCTGAGCAAAGACGCGGTCTATATCGTGCCTGTTGTGCCATGGCGGGCGCAGCGCGGTGGCGAAGTGCCACCGCCAGTGCTGGCCATGATGCGCCCCTTTGTGGAGCGCCATGTGCAACTGGTCGCGCCCGATTTTATTGTGGTAATGGGCAATGCCGCTCTGGAGTGCGTCACGGGCAAACGCGGCATCAGCCGGGCCCGTGGCGACTGGCAGACCTTCTTTGACAAGCCGGCGCTGCCGATGATGAGCCCTTCGGATCTGTTGCGCCGTCCGGCGCTTAAGCGCGAGGCCTGGGCTGACCTGCTAAGCCTGAAAGCCAAACTGGACGCAACCAAATGAAAATCCTCGCCTTCTCCGACCTGCACCGCGCGGTCCCGGCGGCCCGTCGACTTGTAGAGATGAGCCAGGACGCTGATCTGGTCATTGCGGCGTGGGATTTCACAAACCACCGGATAGACCTGCCCGGATCCTTAGACTTGATCGCAGGCATAACCGCGCCGATCCTCATGGTGCCGGGCAACAACGAAAGCGAAGATGAACTGCGCGCCGCCGCGCCTTGCAACGCTACCGTCCTGCATGGCGAGGCGATCACCTTTCAAGGTGTCAACATTTTTGGCCTTGGCTATGCCGTGCCTGTCACGCCCTTCAAAGACTGGTCATGTGACCTTGATGAACCCACCGCTGCCAAAATGCTGGCCGCCTGTGAAACCGCTGATATCCTGATCAGCCATTCGCCGCCCAAGGGCCATGTTGATGTGACGTCTACCGGCCTGTCCCTTGGCTCCACAGCCGTGCTTGAGGCAATAGAGCGCATTGCGCCGCCCTTGGTCCTATGTGGTCATATCCACGATTGTTGGGGTCAGTCGTCTCAGATTGGCCCGTCCAAAGTTGTGAACCTCGGCCCCACCGGGACGTGGTTTGACATCGCCCCATCCGCCTAGGAGACCGCCATGGGCCGCATCGACGAAAGCAAAACCTTCATCCCCGTAAAGATCGCTATCCTGACAGTGAGCGACAGCCGAGACTTCAGCCAGGATCGCTCCGGCGACACTTTGGTCGCGCGGTTGGAAGAAGCGGGGCATGTCTTGGCCGACCGCACCATCATAAAAGACGAACGTGCTGAGATTGCCGAGCAACTGCGCGCATGGTGCGCGGATGAAGCCATCGATGTGATCATCTCCACCGGCGGCACCGGCCTCACTGGGCGCGACGTGACCGTCGAGGCGCACCGCAACGTCTATGAGAAAGAGATTGAGGCTTTTGGCACCGTCTTCACCATGGTTTCGATGCAGAAAATCGGCACTTCCGCCGTGCAATCCCGCGCCACTGGCGGTGTGTCCAACGGCACTTATCTCTTTGCGCTTCCCGGCAGCCCTGGGGCTTGCAAAGACGCTTGGGACGAAATTCTGAAATATCAGCTCGATTACCGCCACATGCCCTGCAACTTTGTGGAAATCATGCCGCGGCTGGACGAGCACCTGAAGCGTTCAAAGTAACCCTGCGCGTCTGCCAAACTTTTTGACAATAAATGTGACGGAACGTTTGCATCTGTCCGTATCACCTATGCGTGCCTTGGCTTTTGGTCCGGGCAGGCGCATCATGGACCATACCACCGACGCTGGGAGGCGAGGCAGATGAGATTTTTGCGGCAAAGTCTGACGGGGCTATTTTTGCTCTCCGCCACCGTGGCTTTGGTCCTCTATGCAGGCAGCCTTGTGTTCAACGCTGTCGAAGAGCGTATGGCGCAAGAGAGCAAAGGCCCACCTGCGCGCGAACGTGTCTTTACAGTGAATGTAAAAACAGCTCAACCTGGGGCGGAAACACCGGAGCTGGTTGCCTTTGGTGAGGTGCAAAGCCGCCGCTCTCTGGAAGTCCGCGCCGCCGCCGCTGGTACGGTGATTTTCTTGTCGGAGAACTTTGAAGATGGTGCCAATGTCTCAGCGGGCGAGCTGCTCGCCAAGATTGACCCAACCAAAGCCCGATACGCTTTGGACCGAATTGCCGCTGACTTGCTAGATGCCGAGGCTGAGCAACGCGATGCCGACCGCACGCTGATCTTGGCACAAGATGAACTGAAATCCGCCGAGGCGCAGTTGGGATTGCGCCAAAAAGCCTTTGACCGTCAGATTGATCTGCAAGAGCTTGGTGTCGGAACCGCCGCCGCTGTGGAAGTAGCAGAGCTTGCCCAAGCCGCCGCGCGTCAAGCGGTTTTGTCTAACCGCCGAGCGCTCGCGCAGGCGGAGGCGCGTGTGGATCAAGCGAAAACCCGACTAGACCGCACTAAGATCCTGCTGGCGGAAGCGCAGAAAGATCTGGATGACACGGTCATCACCGCAGATTTCTCCGGTACGTTGTCGGAGGTGAATATTGTGCAAGGCGGTTTGGTCTCCATGAACGAACGCCTCGCTACGTTGATAGATGCGGAAGCATTGGAAGTGGCCTTTCGCGTCTCCACTACGCAATACGCGCGGCTGCTGGATGACGCCAACAACCTGCACCGCGCTGAAATCAAAGTCTCAATGGATGTGCTGGGTGCGGACCTTACGGCCACCGGCGTGATCACCCGAGATGCCGCCGCCGTGGGGGTAGGTCAAACCGGGCGCGTGCTTTATGCCCGTCTTGACGGTCCGCGTGGCTTGAAGCCGGGAGACTTTGTCACAGTGCGCGTTCGCGAGCCAGAGCTGGAGGACGTTGTGCGTTTGCCCGCCACTGCAATCAACGCCGCCCA